>CETM01148871.1_pt1 | contig 18201 bp, 21 predicted proteins | sample 361451 | NCBI WGS metagenome assembly CETM01 (sample SAMEA2622690, study PRJEB7988) | marine metagenome | isolation source: saline water (ENVO:00002010), including
GTGCCATCTATTTTAGCCTTTTCAATAGCTATTAAACAAATATCAAATAAATAAGATTGATAAATTTAATTCCTTACATAATTACATTTACAAATTTTGATAAAAGCCAAATAATAATGTTTATTATAGGTATAATTATTTTTGTTACCTACATGGCCTGTTTATTAATTGTAATTGCAAGACAACATAAAATTCAAGAAGAGGAAAGGAAAAATGATCCGGAGTTAAATTGAAAAAAATAATTTTAGATGAAATTATTTAGATTTTTATCGATTTTAATTGTTTCCTCAACGATAATAAATGTTTGGTTGTTTAGGTATAATAAACCATCAATATATAGAGGCGGAGATGCAATTAACATGTTAGAAGAATTTTATGTTTATGGTTTAAATGAAACTTTATTATATATCGTGGGAACAATTAAAGTTTTTTCTGCTATTATTCTTTTTATCGGAATTTTTTATGATAAGTTAATATTTTTTTCAGCTTCTTTGATTTCTGGATTTATGACAGCCGCTATATTCATGCATATAAAAGCTGGAGATGAATTAATCAAATCTCTACCTGCATCTATAATCCTTTTACTTTCTTTAATTATTGCTTTTTTAACTTATTTTAAACAAAAAAGATTTATTTAAAATATCTGATTTAATAAGGGTTTAAATCATGTAAAAATTTATTTTTTGTTGAAATAATTGTTATTTAGTTTACGGATTTATTACATTTGCTGCCAAATTTCTATAGTAAATGGCTAATCACAAATCTGCAATAAAAAGAATTCGTTCTAGTAGAAAGAAAAGATTAATTAATCGTTTTCAATCTAAAACAGCAAGAAACGCTATAAGAAAACTTAGAGCAACAACCTCAAATAAGGAAGCAAAAAAACAATTTCCTAGAGTGGTTTCTTTGATAGATAAATTAGCAAAGAAGAACATTATTCACGACAATAAAGCTTCTAATTTAAAGTCTAAACTTGCAAAGCATATGGCAAGTCTATAGGTTACGAATTCATAGAAATTAAAAACTCCTCATTATTTTGAGTTTTTGTAAATCTATCATTAATGAATTCCATAGCTTCAACAGGATTCATGTCAGCTAAATATTTTCTCATAATCCACATCCTTTGAATAGTATTTTCATCCAATAACATATCGTCTCTTCTGGTGCTAGATGAAATTAAATCAATGGCAGGGAAAATTCTTCGATTAGATATTTTTCTGTCTAATTGAAGCTCCATATTTCCTGTTCCTTTAAACTCCTCAAAAATAACTTCATCCATCTTTGAGCCAGTTTCAGTTAATGCAGTTGCAATTATTGTTAGTGATCCACCTCCTTCAATGTTTCTAGCAGCACCAAAAAATCTTTTTGGCTTGTGTAATGCGTTTGCATCTACTCCTCCACTAAGGATTTTTCCTGAAGCTGGTTGAACGGTATTATAAGCCCTTGCTAAACGAGTGATTGAATCAAGTAAAATTACTACATCATGGCCACACTCAACTAGTCTTTTAGCTTTTTCAAGTACTATATTTGCTACTTTAACATGTCTATCTGCTGGCTCATCAAACGTAGAGGCAACTACTTCTCCATCAACATTTCTTTGCATATCAGTAACTTCTTCTGGTCTTTCGTCAATTAAAAGAATTAGCTGAAAAACTTCTGGGTGATTAGCTGCTATAGCATTAGCTATATCTTTAAGAAGCATTGTCTTTCCTGTTTTGGGTTGTGAAACAATCATTCCTCTTTGCCCTTTACCAATAGGAGAAAAAAGGTCAATAATTCTAGTTGAAATCGTATTGTTTTTTTCAGCAACCTTGAACTTTTCATCAGGAAAAAGTGGTGTTAAGTGCTCAAAAGACACTCTGTCTCTTACGATTTTAGGATCAATGCCATTTATTTTATTAACCTTAATGAGCGGAAAATACTTTTCGCCTTCTTTTGGGGGTCTTACGGTTCCATGAACAGTATCTCCAGTTTTAAGTCCAAATAATCGTATTTGAGATTGAGAAACATATACATCATCTGGTGAGGACAGATAATTAAAATCAGAAGATCTAAGAAAACCATAACCTTCAGACATTGTATCTAACACACCTTCTGTTTCAATAATCCCCTCAAACTCAAAATCTGGTTGTCTATACCTATTTCTTTTATCTTTATTATGAGTGCCTTCATCTCTTTTCATATTCACAGGTCTCTCTTTTTTATAAGTTTTATCTGGCATTGATGATGGAGAAGAAACCTCTTTTTTATTGGAAGATGTTTTTTCCTTTTCACCCTCTGGTGCAGACGATAAATGATCAATTATTTTATAGATCAAATCTTCTTTTTTAAGAGTTTTTGACACCTTGATTTTTAGGGTTTTAGCAATTTCTTGTAAATCATTGATTTTTTTAACTCTAAGCTTTTCTATTTCATACATTTTAATTGATATTGATGGTTTTCAAAAATTTTTTTGATTGGGGGGGATATAATAGTAAGAGGAGATTTATTGAGTGACAATATTACAAATTTTATTTTAAATCAAAAAAAATAAAAACTTATTTTTGTTTATATGATTCAGAGAATACAAACTGTTTTTTTACTCTTTAACTTCTTTTATCTATTAATTATATATTTATTTTTCGATATAAAATTTTTTTCTGTAACTATTTTTGATCATGAGATTTTAATTGAGATTTATATATTTTCTTGCTTAATAATAACGGCTATAAGCATTTTGTTATTTAAAAAAAGATTTGCTCAATTATTCATTAATAAAATTCAAATTTTTCTTCACATTATCTACTTTTTAATAATTGCTATTGAGTTTTTTGTTTCTGAATCTTTCAACTCTTTTACCAAATTATTAATCCCAATTATTTGTTTAATATTTATTTTTCTTGCTAATAAATTTATTAAAAAAGATGAGGATTTAATTAAATCTATTGATAGAATAAGATAGCTTTATTTTTTTGCTAGTTCAATTACATTAAGATTTTTTACTTTTTGATTTTCAATATTAAATTTTAATATTGTTCGTTTTTTATGGAATCCTTCAACACCACTTGCACCGGGATTCATGTGTAAAAGTTTATTTTTTTTATCATAAATTATCTTTAAGATATGAGAGTGACCGCAAATAAAAATATCCGGTTTAAAATCTTGAATTATTTTTTTTGCCCTACTGTTGTAATTCCCAGGATATCCACCTATATGAGTTATATAAATCTTTAATCCTTCACAATCAAATGTAAGGTCTTCTTGAAATTTTTTTCTAATCTCAGGATTATCAATATTTCCAAAAACAGCCTTTAGTGGCTTTATCTTTAAAATTGTCTCACAAACCTTTAGGTTTCCTATATCACCTGCATGCCACACTTCATCAACATCATCAAGATATTTTGTAATTTTTTGATCAATATATCCATGCGAATCGGAAAGAAGTAATATTTTTTTCAATTATTTTTTTAAATAAAAATAAGGACTAAAAATGATGTTTGTCATTATCAATTAGATGTTAAAATAAAAAATTATAAAACAATATCTTTGCTATTTGCGATGATTGGTTATTCAAGATATTTTATTGAGCTTTCATATAATGGTGAAGCATATTCAGGTTGGCAGAAACAACTTAATTCAAATTCAATCCAAGAAACACTTGAGAAAGTCATATCAAATTTATTGTCTCATGAAACATCAATTGTTGGAGCTGGAAGGACAGATGCCGGAGTACATGCGCTTAAAATGTTTGCTCATTTTGACGCCAAAATTTCTGATAAAAAATTTGCCGAGCTAAAACATTTAATGAATAATTACTTGCCTAAGGATATTGTGGTTAAAAATTTATTTCATGTTATTCCAGAAGCGCATGCACGTTTTGATGCAATATCAAGAACATATGAATATAAAATAACTAAAGAAAAGGATTCATTTGATTTTCCTTTTACATTCTTAATTAAAGAGAATCTTGATATTGATTTGATGAATATAGCATCAGAAATATTATTAGACTACAAGGATTTTAAGTCTTTTTCAAAATCAAATACAGATGTAAAGACATTTTTCTGTAAAATCATTTCTGCAAAATGGAGTTTAATGAAAAATAAGTATACTTTTAGAATTAAATCGGATAGATTTTTACGTAATATGGTTCGAGCTATTGTTGGCAGTTTGATAGAGATAGGAACGGGAAAGAAAGGAATCAATGATTTTAAAACTTTAATTGAAAGTAGAGATAGAAAAAACGCCGGTTTTTCGGTTCCTGCAAGAGGATTATTTTTAACAGATATAGATTATCCAAAAAAAATATTTAAAAAATGAGCTCTACAAAGGGAAGTATTTTTGATTTTAAATTATTTTCAAAATTAATGAAGTTTGTAAGTCTTTATAAGGGGACTTATTATTTCGTATTGCTTTCCGCAATTTTATTATCAGGATTTTCAATTGTTGCTCCATATCTATTAAAAATAGTTGTTGATGACTATATAAGTTTAGGTGATTTTGATGGTATGGTTTTAATGATTTTTTTAATGTTTGGGGCTTTAATTTCCGAAGTTATTTTTCAGTTTTTATTTGTTTATTATGCTAATTGGCTTGGACAAAGGATCATAAGAGATCTAAGAGTAAAGCTGTCGGATAAAATTTTAAGCTTTAAAATGGCTTTTTTTGACAGAAATTCAGTTGGCAGATTAGTGACTCGTGCTGTTAATGACATGGAGACAATTGCAAGTATTTTTTCGCAGGGATTATTCATGATTTTGGCAGATTTTTTAAAAATGGGAACAATTATTATTGTAATGCTGATTGTTGATTGGAGGTTATCTTTGATTGTTTTTTCTATTCTACCAATTATTATATATGCAACTAGGCTTTTTCAAAGTTCTATGAAGAAGGCATTTGAAGATGTTCGTTTGCAAGTAGCAAATTTAAATTCCTTTGTTCAAGAAAGAATAAATGGGATTAAAATTGTTCAACTTTTTCACACTGAAAAGTATGAATTAAAGAACTTTGAAAAAATTAATGAACAACACAAAAAAGCATGGCTCAAAACTGTTTGGTATAACTCAATTTTCTTTCCAATAGCTGAACTATCATCTTCTGTAGCAATTGGATTACTAGTATGGTTTGGTGGTCTTAATGTTATAGTTGAGGGAATTATTTCTTTAGGAACTATATTTCTTTTTATTCAAATGTCACAAATGCTATTTCGACCATTAAGAGCTATCGCTGATAAATTTAATACTCTTCAAATGGGAATGGTTGCTGCAGAGCGAGTTTTTAAACTTATTGACCGAGATGAAAAAATTAATGACGTGGGAACTCTCTTTGTTAAAAAAATTAAAGGTTCTATTTCTTTTAAAGATGTTGATTTTTCTTATGTCAGTAGCGAGCAAGTTCTTTATGGAATTAATTTAAATGTAAAGCCAGGAGAAAAAATTGCAATTGTTGGATCTACTGGAGCAGGTAAGTCAACTATAATTAATTTGTTATCAAGATTTTATGAAAATGAGACAGGGACGATCAAAATTGATGATATATCAATAAAAGATTTTTCAATTCAATCTTTAAGAAAACATCTAGGAGTTATTTTACAAGATGTTTTTTTATTTGCAGATACAATTTATAATAATATAGTTCTTTTCAATACGAGTATTAAAAAAGAAGATGTTTATAAAGCTGCAAAGGAAATTGGGGTACATGGATTTATTTCTTCTCTTCCAGGCGGATATCAATACAATGTAAAGGAAAAGGGAGTTATGTTGTCTTCTGGACAAAGACAATTAATTGCATTTTTAAGAGTTTATTTGTCTAATCCAAGTATTTTAGTTTTAGATGAAGCTACTTCTTCGATAGACTCTTACTCCGAGGAACTGATTCAAAAAGCATTAAAAAAAATTACAGAAAAAAAGACAGCTATTGTAATTGCACATAGATTGTCAACGATAAAAAATTCAGATAGAATTGTTGTAATGGATAGAGGCAGAATAGTTGAAGTTGGCAATCATGAAGAATTAGTTTCAATTGACGGAGGATATTACTCTCGATTATATCAGATACAATTTTTACAGGAAGCCGTTTAGATTAAAAGATCTTCTGTAATTCTTATCCTGAGTTCATCGATGTTTTTAAATGAGTAAAATTCTCCATTTTTAATATACGAAATCTTACCTCTTTGCTCAGAAATCACTATTGCTAGTGCATCTGTTTTTTCAGTAATTCCAAACCCAGCTCTATGTCTTAGACCAAAGCGAGTTGGAATACTAGTAGATTCAGACACAGGGAGAACAACTCTTGTTGCTTTAATGTAGTTTCCTTTTAAAATTATTGCGCCATCATGGAGAGGGCTATTTTTAAAAAAAATTGTTTCAAGGATTTCCTTTGTTAGTTCTATATTTGTTTTTTCTCCTGTCTCTCTAACAAATTCAAGACTGTTTTCTCTTTCTAACACAATAATTGCTCCTGTTTTTTCTGAAGCCATTTTTTCGCAAGAAGATAAAAGAATAGAAAGGTCAAGTTTTAATAAACTTTTGTCTTGATTAAGAAAATTAAAGTATCTAAAGACATTTCTTCTAGAAGCAAAGTTTGTAGACCCAATTAACAATAAAAACTTACGGATTTCTTGCTGAAAAACAACTATTAAGGCAAAAAAACCAACACTTATAAAATTTCCTAGAATATTAGATAATACATCGAGTTTAAACAAATCTGTAATTTTCCATATAAAGTAAATTATGACAATACCAATGAAAATGTTAATTGCTACTGTTCCTTTTACAAGTTTATAAAGATAGAAAAGCAATAAGGCGACAAGCAGAATATCTAGTATATCTGTTATGGAAATATCTATAAAATCAAATTGGCTCAACCTAGCTTTTTTGTAAAATTAGGAAACTATTGTAGCGATTGCAACAATTCAATGCATTCTTTCGCTTCGCTAACATCATGAACTCTCAATATATTAGCTCCTTTCAATAGCGCTATTGAATTTAAAACAGAAGTTCCATTCAATGCTTTTTCAGGGTTGATTTTTAAATTTTTATATATCATGGATTTCCTTGAAATACCAACTAAAATAGGTAATTCAAGTATTTTGAAAAACTCAAGATTCTTCAATATGAAGTAATCATCTTTCATTGTTTTTGAAAATCCAAAACCAGGATCAATAATTATATCATTTAATCCATTTTTGTAGCCTTTTTTTATCATAGATGAAAAATAAAATAAAGCTTTTTGGACAATATTTTCAAAATTTACTTCTTTATTTATTACGATTGGATTTATTTCATTATATGTTAAAACATATGGAACTTTTTTTCCTCCAGCAATTTTAATGATTTTGGAATCATAATATCCGCCTGAAATATCATTTACAATAGAAACCCCCATTTCAATACATCTTAATGCTATTGAGTGATAAAAAGTATCTATTGAAAAAATTGTGTCTGGAAATTCTTTAATTAGAGATTCAATTAGTGGAAATAAACGTTTTTCTTCTTCTCTTATTGAAATTTTGTCCCCTCCAGGTTTTGTGCTTTGACCACCAATATCAATAAATGAGGCACCAGCATCAATCATTTCTTGAGTTTTTTTAATAGATTTTTTTAGACTATTATGCTTACCTCCATCATAAAATGAATCTGGAGTAAGGTTCAATATTCCCATAATCTTAGGAATTGAAAGATCAACTAGTTTGCCATTACAGTTAATAGTCATTTTTTAATGATAAATTTTAAATCTTTTAGAATCTTATTTTAAGTACTTAAAAAATTTACCGAAATTTACACCAAATTATATAAAAAGTTTTCATGGCAACCACTGAAGTTGATTATCACAAGGTAATAGATCAATGTAGGGCACTTTTTGAAAATAAAATGAAGGATTATGGTTCTGCATGGAGAGTTTTAAGAATATCTTCTTTGACAGACCAAATTTATATAAAGGCTCAGAGGATTAGAAGTTTACAATTAAATAAAAGTAAAAAAATTAATGAGGGTGAAGTCCCTGAGTTTATTGGCATAATTAATTATTCAATCATGGGTTTAATTCAATTAGAAAAAGGAGTTTCTGAAAAACCTGACTTTACTGCCAATCAAATTTTATCTTTTTACGATGAAAAAGTTAAAAGTACTTTTGAATTAATGTTGGCAAAAAATCATGATTATGGGGAGGCATGGAGAGATATGAGGATAACGTCATTAACTGATTTAATTATACAAAAACTTATTCGTGTAAAAAAAATAGAGGAAAATTCTGGTAAAACTATCGTTAGCGAAGGAATTGACGCAAATTATCAGGATATAATTAATTATGCTGTTTTTGCTCTAATTCACATTGGAGAGTTTAAGTAAATTTTGATTAAATGAGACATAAAATTATAGCTGGTAATTGGAAAATGAATAATGATAGAGAGGAAACAAAATCCCTTATAGACTCTTTAAAGTCTATTTCATATCCTAAAGGAATAAGAGTAATGGTTTCTCCATCATATGTCCATCTTAGTGATGCCGTTAAGATGGTTAAAGGCTATAAACTTGAAGTATTAGCTCAGAATATGCATTTTTTAAATAATGGCGCTTATACTGGCGAAGTCTCTGTTAAAATGTTAAAAAGTATTGGGATTAATAAAGTAATTCTCGGTCACTCTGAAAGAAGAACTTTTTATAACGAAACTGATGATTCTCTCAAAGAAAAAATTAAAATTGGCATAGAAAACGATTTTGAAATAATATTTTGTTTTGGTGAACAATTATCAGACCGCAAAAACGGAAAACATTTTGATGTTATAGAAAATCAATTAAGAAATCCTCTCTTTCATTTGGGATCAAGCAGTTGGAAGAAAATAATTCTTGCATATGAACCTGTTTGGGCTATTGGAACTGGGGAGACAGCTACTCCTAATCAAGTTCAGGAAATACATTCTTTCATTAGAGGTTTAATTAAAGAAAATTATAGTTCTGATCTTGCCAACAGTATTTCTATACTCTATGGGGGTAGCGTAAAATCAAAAAACTCTAAAGAAATTTTTTCTAAAAATGATGTTGATGGCGGTCTTATAGGAGGTGCGTCACTAGATTTCAAAGAATTTGTTCAAATTATTGAATCTTTATAATGATTAATTTAAGTAATAATAAACCTCAAATCAATAAGGAAAAGGAAACAGTTTTAATGACTGATATAGGTCAGGAGCACGAATTAATTTTATTTAATGACGATGTAAATACTTTTGATCATGTCATCGAGACTTTAGTTTCTGTATGTGATCATACTTATGAGCAAGCAGAACAATGCGCTTATATTGTCCATTTTTCGGGAAAGTGTGCTGTTAAAAAAGGTAAATATAGTTACTTAGAGGCCTTATGTTTAAAATTATTACAAGCTGATCTTTCGGCTGAAATTATTTAAATGATTATTTTAAAAAAAATATAATGTTAAAGATATTATTTTTTACTTTTTTATTAATTAAAATTAATTATGCTCAAAATTCTACCCTAATGAATCAAACTATTTATCAGTTTTCTATCGAAGATATTAATGGAGATAGTTTTAATTTCTCCAATCTAAAAGGAAAAAAAATAATGATTGTAAACACTGCATCAAAATGCGGTTTAACCCCTCAATACGAAAAGTTGCAGAAGTTGTATGAAAAATATAAAGATGATAATTTTATAATTATTGGATTTCCTGCAAATAATTTTTTAAGTCAAGAACCTGGAACAAATAATGAAATTGAAGCTTTTTGTAAAAAAAATTATGGGGTTACATTTCCTATGATGTCAAAAATATCAGTCAAAGGGAAAGATATTCATCCAATATTCAATTTTTTAACAAAAAAAGAACTCAATGGTTATAAAGATTCATTTGTCATGTGGAATTTCCAAAAATATTTGATTAATTCAGCAGGTTCATTAGAAAAAATTGTATCACCGTGGACAACTCCATTTGATGATAAAATTTTATCTTGGATTGAAGAAAAATGAAATTTAAAAATAAAACATCTTGTATTCATTCTGGAGAGTTAAAAGATCTAGAATACAAAGGAGCAGTTTCTCCTTTATATATGAGCACCTCTTATGCTTTTGATGACGTTGATTCTAATCGATATCCAAGATATTTTAACACTCCAAATCAAACTGCTTTAGCCCAAAAAATTTCTGTTTTAGAGAAAGGTGAAAAAGGCTTGATTTTTAGCTCTGGCATGGCAGCAATTAGTTCTTCATTATTTTCAAATTTAGAATCTGGAGACCATGTTGTTTTTCAAAATGATCTTTATGGCGGCACGAGAAATTTTATAAAAAAGCAATTCCCAAAATATGGAATAGAATTTTCTTTTTCTTTAGGTCTAGAAGTTTCAGATTTTGAAAGAGAGTTAAGGCCAAATACGGTAGGAATTTATATTGAAACCCCAAGTAATCCCCTTTTTAAAATAATTGACCTTAGGAAAGTTTCTCGTTTAGCTAAGGACAATAAATGTTGGACTATTGTAGATAATACATTTGCTTCACCTGTAAATCAAAATCCAATAAAATTGGGAATTGACATGGTTGTTCATAGCGCTACAAAGTATTTGGGAGGACATAGTGACATTTCTGCTGGGGCAGTTGTTTCAAATAACTTTTTTATAGATAAAATATATGATCATGCTAAAAATTTTGGTGGAAATTTAAGTGAGTTTTCTACTTGGCTACTTGAGAGAAGTATTAAGACTGTTTTTTTAAGAGTTGAAGCTCAAAATAGAAATGCTATGGATTTAGCGAAATTTCTTGAAAAAAATCAATTTATTTCATCAGTATATTACCCTGGATTAGAATCACACCCTGATTATTTGATTGCAAAAAATCAGATGCATGGAGGTTTTGGAGGAATGCTTTCATTTGAGATGAATGAAAATATTAATACTTCAAAGTTTTTAAAATCCTTAAGATTAATAAAACCTTCGACTAGTCTAGGTGGTATTGAGAGTACATTAGTAATACCAAGAAGCACTTCACATGCTTTATTGTCTGAGGAAGAAAGACTTAATCAAGGAATTTCTGATAATTTAATTCGAATTTCAATTGGAATTGAAGATCCAGAAGATCTAAAAATAGATTTACAAAACTCATTTAATATTGCAGCTAATGAAAGTTGATATTTTAGCCTTTGGAGCTCATCCCGACGATGTTGAGTTAGGGTGTGGAGGAACAATAGCAAAAGCTATTTCAAAAGGAAAAAAAATTGGAATAATTGATTTAACAAGAGGTGAATTAGGTACTAGAGGTAATGCAGAAATTAGAGAAAAAGAAGCTAAAGATGCTGCTAAAATTTTAGGAGTCAAATTCAGAAAGAATTTAAACTTTAGTGATGGTTTTATTCAAAATGATAGAGAATCTCAGGAAAAAGTTATCGAAGTTCTTAGGTTATACAGACCTGAAATAGTTTTATGTAATGCTATTAAAGATAGGCATGTAGATCATTCTCGAGCATCTGATTTGATTAGTAATTCTTGCTTTCTTAGCGGCCTTGAGAAGCTAAAAAAAGTTAAAGGAGGAAGCTTTTTAAATCATTCTTGGCGTCCTAAGCATGTTTTTCATTATATACAGTGGGAAGATTTGACCCCTGATTTTGTTATTGATATATCAGGATTTCTTGAAATAAAGATGAAAGCTGTCAAAGCATTTAAAAGTCAAGTTTATGACAAGGAATCTAGTGAAACGGAAACCCCAACAAGTTCAATTAATTTTCTTAATTCAATCGAGTCAAGAGCTAAAAATTTAGGACGCTTGATATTTTCTGATGCTGCAGAAGGCTTTACATCAGAACGTATATTAGCTGTTGAAGATTTTGATGCTTTACTCTAGAATATTGCTTAAATAATTTTAAATTTGCTCACTTATTTGGTGGTTGTAGCTCAGTTGGTTAGAGCGCTAGATTGTGGTTCTAGATGTCGCCGGTTCGAATCCGGTCTTCCACCCAATTTCTTATAAAAACCCCTAGAGAAATTAGGGGTTTTTTAGAAATTTTATTTAAACTTAAAATAGTTTTAAAATGAAATCCCAAATCCTATATTTGCAACTATAATACCATTTTCTGCAACTCCTGGAATATTTGGTAATTCCTCAGTTTGTTGTTCACTATAACTAGGATCTATATCGTCAATAGCCGTAAATGTTATTTCAGAGGGGATGTCCCCAAATCCATAACCTATTTCAAATCTAAAGTAAATATCACCAGAACTTTTAATGCCAAATTTTAAGTTTGTTGTGTTCAAATTAATGTTAGTGCTTCCACTACCTGTTCTTAGCCCACCTAGACTAAGATTTTTAAATTCTAATCCAGTATCAAGTTTAGCTATTCCAAGACTTAAATAAGCTCCCCTTCCATTTTTACCAAAGTAATAGTTAATACCATATTCATAATAATTTACACTAACCTCAGTGTCATCTCCTTCGAGATATCCTTTCTGTTTAGGGGAAACCTTAAATTTACTATAGTCAATAAATGGAGCAAAATGATTATCAAGAATTGGAATAACTATTTCAAGATTACCCGCTGCAATATTTGGTATACCTAACTTAGCACCTAATGAAACATGTTTCATTTTATAGGTGAGGGTGTCTGGAGTAAATTTATTTTCAACTTTTTGAGCTAATAATGGTAAAGTAAAAAAAAGACAGGTAAAAAAAATAAGATTTTTTCTCATTAAATTAAAATTCAATTAGGATTTAATTTGATTCTGTTTGGCATATTAGCAAGTTCCCATGCAGTGTGAAAAATAAGTTTAGTTCTTTTTTGAAGTATATCATAATTTATTTTGTCAGCAGTGTCAGTGGGTTGATGATAGTCTTCATGAGTTCCATTAAAATAAAAAATAACTGGAATGTTATTTTTAGCAAAGTTGTAATGATCGCTTCTGTAATAAAATCTATTGGGATCATTATCCGCATTAAATGTGTAATCAAGGATCAGATTTGTGTATGTTCTATTAATTCTTTCAGAGACTTCATGAAGCTCGTTACTCAATTTGTCTGAACCAATTAAATAAATATAATTTGGATCCTTATCCACTCTTTTTGGATCAAGTCTTCCTATCATATCAATATTGAGGTTGGCGACAGTATTTTCAAGCGGATATAGAGGGTTTTCTGTATAATACCTTGAACCTAAAAGACCTTTTTCTTCCCCTGTTACATGTAGAAATATTATCGATCGTTTTGGTCTATTGTTTTCATTTACTGCCATTTGGAAAGCCTCGGCTATTTCAAGCATTGCAACATTTCCAGATCCATCATCATCAGCACCATTATATATTTGACCATTTTTAACTCCTACATGATCTAGATGGGCAGAAATAACAATGTATTCTTCTGGAATTTCAGCACCAGGTATTATTGCAACAACATTTTCAGTTTTCACATCTTTACCTCTAATATTTAAAATCATTTTTTGAAAGTAATTTTCGGTATTTATAGCTGCGTCTATATCTTGTTTTTGATAGTAATTTCTTAAAAAATCTACTGCTATCTTTTGACCTTTTTCCCCAGTGTCTCTCCCTTCAAAATAATCAGAGGAATAAACATAAAGAAGTTCTTTAAGTTCCTTTGAAGTAATCGACTTAGAATATTTTACAGATAGATCGGTTTGACTATATATATTTGAGATGAAAAGAAATAATAAAATGATGTTTAGTCTCATAAATAAATTTTTTTTAAAACTTTTAATTTATTCTTATGCAAATATAACTTTATATTGATATCAATTTAAAAAAAATGAAGTGATTGATTTAGAGATTTTGATTGTATTTATTTTCTCATCAACAGCTTTGACTTTAATGCCTGGACCTGATATTATATATTTAATATCACAAAGCGTTTTATATGGAAAGCGAAATGGTTTTTCAATTAGTTTAGGATTGGTAACAGGACTCTTATTTCATACTTTAATGGTGGTTTTTGGTCTTGCTACAATAATTAAAATTTATCCCAACATTCTATTTATTATTAAGATTTTGGGATCACTTTACATAGCTTATTTAGGTCTTACAAGTATTAGACGTGTATATGTTATGAAGTCAAATTTAAAACCTTTTACTCAAGAAGATAATGGGGGATTTTATAAAGGTCTATTAATGAATTTATTAAATCCAAAAGTAAGTTTATTTTTTTTAGCTGTCTTCCCTGGATTTTTATTTAGTCAAACTTTATCTGTAAAGCTTCAATTTATGATTTTGGGGGTTATTTTTTTTATTCAAGCACTAGCTGTATTTATAATTGTAACTATTTTATCAAACTTATATTTTACATCATTAAAAAATTCTTTTAGTTTGAGAAGGTCAATTTTAAAACTTCAAGGAATAATTTTAATTCTAATCTCAATTTTTATTTTATTAATTTAAATAGCGATAATAGTAATTTTTGATTAGCAGGTATTTTTATAAATTTTTAATTGATTTTAAATTAATTAAAATGACATCATATTTAATTGATAATCAGTGTATAATTTGCTATATTTGCATGCATCTGGTTTTAAATTAGTTGCAATGGAATCTGAAAAATTTATCGGAAAAGGTCTAACTTACGATGATGTTCTTTTAGTTCCAAGATATTCAGAAGTTCTTCCTAAAGATGTTTCAATAGTTTCTCGTTTCTCTAGAAATATTTCCCTTAACATACCTATTGTCTCTGCAGCAATGGACACTGTAACTGAGAGTAATATGGCGATTGCTATGGCAAGAGAAGGAGGGATTGGAGTTGTACATAAGAATATGACAATAAAGGAACAAGTAGAGAATATTAGGAAAGTCAAACGAGCTGAATCTGGAATGATAATGGATCCTGTTGTTCTTTTTGAAGATTCTAAGGTTGGGGATGCGAAAGAGAGTATGTCTCAAAATAAAATTGGAGGAATTCCTATAGTTGATTCAAAGGGAAAATTACTTGGTATAGTTACCAATAGGGATTTACGTTTTGAGAATAACAAATCTCGTCCTATTAAAGAAGTAATGACTGTTAAAGATTTAATTACTGTTAGAGAAGGCACTTCTCTTAAAGACGCTGAAGAAATTTTGCAAAAGCATAAAATTGAAAAACTACCTGTTGTTGATCAAAAGAATAATCTAGTAGGACTTATAACATTTAGAGATGTTACAAAGCATTTAACAAAACCAAACTCAAATAAAGACAAGTATGGACGTCTTGTTGTTGCTGCGGCCATAGGAGTTAATAATGAAAGTGAGAAAAGAGCAGAAGCTTTAGTTGAATCAAATGTTGATGCTCTAGTGATTGATACAGCTCATGCTCATTCAAAAGGTGTTTCCAATGTTTTATTGTCTATAAGGAAGAAATTTCCTAAAATTGATATTGTTGTTGGTAATATTGCAACTTGTGATGGGGCAAAGTTTTTAATTGATCAAGGAGTTGACGGAATTAAAGTGGGTATTGGACCTGGATCTATTTGTACTACAAGAGTAATTGCAGGTGTTGGCTACCCACAATTATCTGCAATAATGGATGTTTCTAAGGCTTTGAAAAATAAAAATGTTCCAATGATTGCTGACGGGGGAATTCGCTATACAGGTGATATACCAAAAGCTATAGCTGCTGGTGCTGACTCTGTAATGTTAGGCGGATTGATTGCTGGAACCCAGGAATCCCCAGGAGAAACTATTATTTTTGAAGGTAGAAAATTTAAATCTTACAGAGGCATGGGGTCTGTGGAAGCAATGAAAAAAGGTAGTAAGGATAGATACTTTCAGGACGTAGAAGAAGACATAAAAAAATTAGTTCCTGAGGGAATAGTAGGTAGAGTGCCATATAAAGGAGAATTAATTGAAAGTATTCACCAATTTGTTGGTGGTCTTCGATCAGGAATGGGTTATTGTGGAGCTAAAAATATAAACTCACTTAAAAAGGAAGGTAAATTTATCTCAATAACTCCATCTGGTATTAGAGAAAGCCATCCTCACAACATAACAATCACAAAAGAAGCTCCAAATTACAGTCCATAAAACTTAAGAGCTCTTTCCATATATTAAAGTGCTTGCTATCTTAAGGTAATCAGATATAACCATTCGGCATATCTAATTGATTAATAACAAAATATTTTTTAATCTAATTCTCTAATTTTTATGTTTCTAAAATACGCTTTCCCGGGATGATCTTGCAGGCAAATATAACCCTTAGGATATTTACCAAATCCGTACCATCTTTCACTTCCAAGGTATTCAAATTCTTCTGACCTACTAAATTTACTTCGACTAACAAGTGAATCCCATTTTTTTCCACTAAGAGGAAAAATATTTACTAAAACATCATTCAAAATGACACTTCCAAAATTATTCTTATAATCAATTTTTATATGATATGAGTTCCAGCTGCCAGCTGGATTTACAGCAGAAGTATTTATAGGTGGTGATATGTCATAGACTGATCCAACAAAGTATCTTTTATTTTCAACATCTCTCAATACATTATTGAGCTCTACCTGTCCTCCTAAAACTATTTCTGGATTGTCATAGATATCTGTATCAATTATTTGGATTTCTGGCCCCGTTTGGTATGGGTACTTGTATTTTTTATCTTCATTAACTCCCCACATAAAACCACTATTTCCTCCTTTTTCAATTTTCCAATCAAATTTTATTTCAAAATTTAAATATTTCTTGTTTGAAAGTAGACTAGCATCAGGTTTACCCGATTCAAGACCTGATACAGAATCAAAAATTAAAATTTCGTTGTCAACTTTCCAGCCCTTTTTTGTTCCATCATCCTGATAGATATGCCAACCGTCAAGAGAATTGTTAATAATTAAATTCTCCCATTTCATATTAGACTCTTTACAAGCGCAAATAGTAGCTAAAATCAATAGAAAGTGATAAAATGTTTTCATTGTAAAGTCATATCAATATTTAAATTTATAAAAATTTTTACATCATACTAGTCGGCTACCTTTTCTTCAAAAACTTTTCCTACCTCGTCTATCTTTGTTTTGTAACCTTTCTTTACTTTTCTTAAATCCAATCTTAAAAACTTTGTATTTCTCTAAAACGATGTTTTTAATATCTAACGGATATACATCACTAGTTTTTTGAATTAAGCCACAATCTTAATAGTATAAACCTGGTTTTGGGTTTCGATTCTTATGATGTACATATTCTGATTTTCTAATAATATAGGGATTTTAGAATCTTGAAAATTTTGAATATTAGTAGTTAAAATTTTATTTCCAATTATAGTGTAAACTTCAATTTTACCAGAGCTATTTATATCTTTAATATAGAGAAATCCATTTTTATACAATGCAATTGGCTTATTTTGCTTGTCTAAATTCAAAGTTGTTTTGAAGAGATGGGGGGTAGTGTTGGCCTTATAATTAGAGAAGGATTGCAAAGCTAAAAAAAAGCAAATAATAAGTATTGTGTTTCTCATTGCTTTTCAATAATGAACGCAATTTACATAAATTTTTAATTTGTTCAAAAAAATATTAACATAATAAATTATTATTAATCAGTGTTTTATAATATTTATTAATAATATTTTGTTTAAGTGTTTATAAATAACACAATATTTTTTTAATATAGCGTTGCATTATTGTAGTTAAATTTAAAATAAAGCCTTTGTACTCAAAAATTATTTTTTTTATCATTTTTTTCTTGATCTCATGTAGTGATTTTAACACTAATATTAACGATGAAATTATTGCTAGTGTAGATAGTGATTATCTATATTTATCTGATTTTCAGAAATCGAATCATGACTTTAAAACAAAAAAAGATAGTTTATTGGCAATTAACTCTTATATAAACAAATGGGCCCTTAACCAAATTTTATTTAGACAGTCACTAATAAATTTATCTGAGGAAAAGCTTGCTAAAATAAATGATCTTGTTGAGAATTATAAATTTGATTTGATGACAAATAATTACACAGAATTTGTTGTTAGTTCAAAATTAGACACAATCCTAACTTCAACTGAAACTTTTGACTTTTATAAAAAAAACAGAGCTAACTTTAAGTTAAATGAGCCAATCTATAGGGTTAAATACGTAAATTTTCTGAAGAACAACGTAGATAGAAGAGGAATAACAAGAAGTTTTAAAAGATTTAATAATGAAGACAAAAGATTTATTGATTCTCTCTCATTTCAGTTTCTTGATTTCTTTTTGGCTGACACTATATGGTTAAATCAAGGTGAACTAATTAAAAACATCTCATTTATTAATTCTGATAATTTTGATGATTTTTTTTT
>CETM01128180.1_pt1 | contig 18189 bp, 36 predicted proteins | sample 361451 | NCBI WGS metagenome assembly CETM01 (sample SAMEA2622690, study PRJEB7988) | marine metagenome | isolation source: saline water (ENVO:00002010), including
TGGAATGAATAATAGTGAAAGCGATTCAAATCAAGAAACTGTATCAGAAGATTGTTATGATCCAGAAAATATAGGAAAAACAATTCAAGCACAAGGTTGTGCTGGTTTATTAATTGTTGATAATGAAATATTACGTGATTTAGTATTAGGTAATAATTATACAACTATAGAAGGGAAAATAATTTCAAATTATTCTGATACGAATATATTTACAGGGCAAGTGACTGATATGAGTTATTTATTTTGTAATTATGACAATCAAAATTATCCAAAATGTACATTAAAAGAACCACTATATTCTATATCAAATTGGAACACTGAAAATGTAACTAATATGTATATGATGTTTCATAAAAGCCAAAATTTTAATAAAACATTAAATAACTGGAATGTGAGTAATGTTACTAATATGAGTTATATGTTTCATAATTCAAGTTTTAATCAACCATTAAATGACTGGGATGTTAGTAATGTTACTGATATGAGTAGTATGTTTTATGGTTCAAATTACAATCATTCATTAAATAACTGGGATGTAAGCAATGTAACTTATATGAATTATATGTTTGGTAGTTCATTATATAATCAGCCATTAAATAAATGGGACGTAAGTAATGTTACTGATATGAGTTATATGTTTTATGGTTCAAATTACAATCAGCCATTGAATAATTGGGATGTCAGTAATGTTACTAATATGAGTTATATGTTTCATGGTTCAAATTACAATCAGCCATTAAATAACTGGAATGTGAGTAATGTCAATACTATGTGGAGTATGTTTGAGAATTCATCATATAATCATCCTTTAGATAATTGGGATGTCAGTAATGTTAATAATATGAAAGAAATGTTTAATGGTGCAGGCAGTTTTATTCAGAATATAAGTAATTGGTGTGTAACTAATATAGAAAGTAAACCAAATTACTTTGATACTAATTCAGGTTTTAAAAATCAAACATCATTACAACCACAATGGGGAACTTGTCCATAAAAAAAGAGCCTAAAAAGGCTCTCTTTTATTGGTTTTCTAATTCGTTAATTTTATCAAGTATAAATTGTCGGTGTTCATCACTTTGTTCAACACCAGAAAAATTAATGGTATAGAAATATTTAAATTTATCTAATTCAGAAATTGAACTTTTAATCACATTAACAGGAATGGTGATAGTGTTTTTAAATGATCGTTGATCAAATTTTTCTAAATCTTTAAAAAAGTATTCTTTCTCATCAACAACAATAGGAAACTCATTATTAAAGAAACCATAAATAGCAGTAATACGTTGTTTGCCATCAACAACTTCAATAGTATGATTTTCATCGTTATTTACAAGTGAAATATTGCTAATAGGTAATCCATTAAAGATAGATAAAATGAGTTGTTGTTTTTGCTCTAAACTCCAAACATGATCACGCTGATATTCAGCATCAAGATTTAATGTACCATCTTGAATATTAAGAAGGAAAAAAGAAATCACACGAACTTCTGAACGATCAACATTAGAAGATTTAAATAAAGTCATATTAACCTCAAATGGTTTAATTTTTTATGATAAAGGAATTATACAATATTATATAAAGAAAAGCAATAAAAAAGGCTCAAAAGAGCCTTTTAAAATCCGAAAATATCAAGTTTATATTGACCTTCTTTTACTTCATTTAGGAATTTTTCTAATTCTTCTAAATGTTCTTTAGCATTATTAGTAACAATATAATCCTTATCAGTATCTAACCATATTTTATCTTCTTCATCTAAATATTGTACTTCGTCTTTCCAAGATTTTTTAACCCAATCAATATAAGCTTGTAAAGGATTTTCGCTACCTAAAATTTCTTCGGTTACTTTTGTAGGCGTTTGCCATTGATTAAAATTAACAGTTTGAACTTCTTCTATTGTTTTACCGTTAACAGTAACTGTTGCATTTCTTTTGCCACGGATTTGAATATTGAAACTCATAATAACCTCTAATGGATTAATTGTTTACGATATAAGTATTATACAAAAATATGTATAAAAAGTCAATAAAAAAAGACTCGAAAGAGTCTTTTTATTTTAAAATTACATACCTTTTACTTTACTCATAAGTTATTCCTTACTTTAAAAAAATTAATAATAAACATCAACAAAATCACCATAGTTATCAGAAAAAACATCAAGAAGGTTTTTATGGTTATCGTGTTTCATTTGTTTTTGGATTTCTTCGATTTTTTCATCCGTATGTCCAAGTTCTTTTGAAAGTTTTTGTGCGATATCCAAAAGAACAAAAGTATTTCCATCGGAACCACTTAAATCAATTTGATATTTACCTTTTTCATTCTTAGTCATAAAAATTATCCATCACGTTAAGATAAAAGTATTATATAATAAAAATTATAGAAAGTCAATTTTATTTAATATCCATATTGCTTTTTATATTTAGAATCTAAGTTATCAAAAAGTTCTGCTAAAGATTCAATATTTAACGCATGAAAACTATAATAATGATTGTTATTGTCAATAAGATACTCTTTACTAACATAAGTTAAATCTATTTCACAAAAAGTTGGCTGTTCATTTTCCTCAACTTTGAGCATTTTAAATGGTAGATCTGAATTTTCAATTTTTTGACCATATTTTTCAGTCATTAATTTTAAATATTGAATAATACTAATTTTAAGTTTTGAAACTTGAAAACCAAAATCTTTTTTAAAATTTCTATCATTTTTGCTCATAATTTCTTCACTAATCTAAGAATAAATTTCAACATCAGAATGTTGAGATAAAAAAGTTTCTAAAGCGTCTTCTGGTGTATTGAAGCAAAAATAGAGTGCTTTTTCATCATCATTCGCTTCCATATATTTAAATTTAGAAACAAATTCACCTGAAACAGAAAGGAATTGAGCAGTACCTAAACTAATATTTTTTTTCAAAATCCATTTTCCATTATAAAGTTGTTCGTTTGAAAATCTATTTGTTTTTAATTCAAGTTTACTAATATCATAATAGTTGCCATTTTTATCATAAAATCGAAAACTATTAATAGCTTTTGAAAGATCCATAAATATATCCTTTTCATATTTGGTGAATTAATTATACTAAAAAAATAAAAAAATATCAATAAAAAAGGCTCTAAAAAGAGCCTTTAAAGATAATTTATTTAGCGATATAAAGTAACATAACTACTATAGTGTTTATCAAAAACTTCAAGCAGGTTTTCGTAATCACTTGATTTCATATCATTTTGAATTTCTTCAATTTCTTCTTTAGTGTGACCAAGTTGTTTTGATAAGCGAGAAGCAAGACCTAAAAGAGCAAAAGCATTTCCATCGGGTCCACGTAAATCAATTTTAATTTTTCCTTGGTCAAGTTCTTGAGCATCACGAATCATAATATTTTCTCCATTACGTTAAAGTGGTATTATTATATAAAATATAGTATAAAAAATCAAGTTTTATTTCCGAATTCCCCGCATTTTCTGAATACCAAGCCAAAAACTTTTTTGTTCTAATTTATACTCAATACAAACTGGTAATACTTTTAACAATAATTGATTCATATTAAAATATTGAGTGCTTAAAAATAAAACTATATCTCTAATAACAGTTTCAGGAACGTTGTGGTTATCTTTGTTAAAAGTTTCCAATTCATCTTTGATAGCATTATATTGAGACCATAAATCTTTAACTGCTTTTTCCTCTTCTGTTAAAGGTTTTGGTTCTGGAATTGGTTCTGCTTTAGGGGGATTGATAACGGAAACATCAACAATCTCAATTCCTGCTTTTCTGATATGTTCAAGATCAATACTGTTCTCAATTTCCTGATTATAAGTATATTGAAAGGTATGAGTTTTGTTTGTTTCAGTATCAATAAATTCAATATAACGATATTGTCGTCCGTCATCTTCAATATACATAGAAGAATGCCATTTTTCTCCTGCTACAGGTAATGGAATATCATTATGAATAATTTTAATTCGATCTTCAAATGTTTCACCGCAAGTTAGTTGTTCAACTTCTTCTTTTGTAAGTTGTAATTTTTTCATAATTTTTCCTATAAGTTAAATTTTATATAATTTTTAATAGTGATATTATACCAAAAAATAAAATATTAGTAAAGAAAAAAGCCATACAAATTAATGTATGGCTCTTCTCCGCTGACATAATATGTTTATATTTTTTAATTAGGTGGATCTCTCATTTTAATATCCTTTTTTAGGTTAAAAATAATTATGCGTAACGTTGTGCTCGTTTATTCCGACGTTTATCACGATGTGGGTTGCCTTGATTAAGATGACGTTGACCTTTACGTGATTTACTTTGAACTTTTTCAAATGCGTCTGAAAATGAACCTTGCATAATAAATACCTCTATAGTTATTAAAAGTGTTTAAGTTGATAACCTCTCAACTTGTAATCAATTATATAATACTATAATTTAGTCGTCAATACTTTTTTGACTATTATTTTTAATTTTATCCAAATTTTCACTAATAACATTAAGTTGATTATGAATTTTCTTAGTTTCAGTATCAATACTTAATTCATTAATTGTTTCAGAAATACTAACGATAGTATTTAAGTGATTGATAGAGAATTTTTTTAAAGCTTTTCGCATAAGTTTTTCTTCTTTTTCAAAGCTATTCATAGTGAATTTTCGAAAATATTTTGAAAACTTATTATTTAAGGTTTCGATTTTACCAATAAGTTCTTCATCTAAAAAATAAAGTAAAGATTCAGAATTATACTTGTTTCCTTTATTGATTAAAGACAATAAAATTTCAAGTGTGGACTGAGCCGCTTTATTTGTTTTTTTGTTCTTGTTTTGTAAATCTAAAAAATGATTAGATTCTATTTCTCCAATTAAAGAAATTTCTTCTTGAAGTTCTTTAAATGCTTGAACACCAAATTGTTTTTTAAATTGATTTTTTAATTGCTTCAGATAAAAACTTTCTTTTTTAATATTATCAATAAGATCTGCTGATAAAGATCGAATTTTTTGAGCATGATCTAAGTTACCTTCTGCTTCATAAAGAGATTTTTCATAACTATCACCACAATCATCAAAATGACCTAATTTTAAATAGTCATTTTTTGCGCTTATCAATTCTTTTTCAGCATTTTTGTAATTTTTATTTAAAAATTGATTAAAAGATTTAGTTTGAGATTTTAATCCAGAGACTTTACCTTGTTGACGTAAGATAAGTGCTTTTCCTTGACTAATTGTTTTCATAATAGACCTTTATGTAGTAATAAATACAAAAAAATTATAACTAAAAAATTAATTAATTTGAATGTTAAAGCCAAGTTGTTGCAATAAATCAATAGCAACAGTGCTTGCATCATCGTCCTCACTAGTATTTAAAAATATTTCTTGACCATTGTAATCAAAAGAAATAGTATTCAGTGTACGTCTGACAATAAGTGTTTGATTGGTATCGTGATTTTGTTGACTCATTTTAATTCCTGTAGTCTTTTTAATTAATAGCAATATTATACAACAAAATATATAAAAAGTAAAATAAAAAAAATATGTTATAATAAAATAAAAATAATAAATTATGAAAGAGTTAAGAGCAGAAAAATTAGAAGATTATAAAGAACCAAAAGATTTTAAAGTTGATAGTACATTAAAAAATATAATGAAAGGTTTCCAAAATACAAGAAACAAAAAAGTTGAAGAATATAATAAAAAATTAGAAAATCAAAAAATAACAAAAGAAAGATTTATTGAGTTAATAGAAACCATTAGAAATATTTATGAAAAAGCAATGGTGAAAGGTGATAGTTTCGAGATTTGGCAAAACATAAAGCGTAGTAATGGTTTTTCAGATAATTTATGTCTTGTATCAACAAAAGGATATGAATCAAAAACTTCAAACAATGAAATAGTTCCTTTTAGTTTAATAGGAACAGATGTTAATAAGCCTACTGAATTTAATGAATGCTATTTTTATGATATTAGATATGAGCCAGCAGATCCACATAATGAAAACTATTTAGTTACTCCTGATGAATTATTTAGTGATTTGTTGATAGATATTAATGGTATACAACTAACTATAGATGAACTTAATATAAATATGCCTTATTTAGAAAAAGATTTTGATAGATTGGTAAAAGAAGAAGTACTTGATAGATTTTATAAAAACAGAAAAAAAGGTTATATAAAACCTGATTTGGAAACTTTTGAGTTTATTCCAGATGTAGAAATAAAATTTACTATTTTAGATTTAAAAAATTTAGAAAGAGAAAAAAATAATTTATATTTTTATTTAAATGATTTAATAAAAGATGATGATGAATTATTTATATCAGATAATTTACTTATTTTAGATAAAGATAAAAAAAGCGTTAGTTTAATAACAAATTTTGATACATTGAAAGTTGATAGAAAAAAAGAAAAAATAGAAGAAGCGATTAAAGAGGTTTTTGATATAAAAATTAGTGAAAAATATCTTATGAATAAAAAGCCTTCCGAGAAAAAAAGGCTTAAATAATAATTTTTTTTATATAAATTTATATTATTAAAATTTTTGATAATTAGTAAAGAAGTTATTAATATAAAGAATCTTATTAATAGAGTTAAAGTTAATTTTATTTATATTTTTCTTTTAAATTAATCAAAAACCTGAGAGTCTTCTGTTATATCAAAATATTCATCATCAAGTATTCCAATGTGTTCTTTGCAATAATCAATTGCTCTATCATTTGCTTCTGGTTCATCTTCTGCGTGAACATGAATAGTATAGACGCTAATAGGCTCACATTTTAATGATGATCTATTAAACAACATAATAATGCTTTAAATTAGGATTTGAGTTTACTTTTTGGCTGGTTTTTTCTTTGTTAAATGATTTCATAAAAATTCCTTAATATAATAATTAATTATATTAAATAAAGATAAAAAAGTCAATCAAGAATTTTTTTTCTTAAAAGATGATCTATATTGATATTATAGAAATTTAATAAAGTAAAAAAATCTTCAACAATAAAATCAAAATCAGAAACAGGTTCTCCATTAAATATATAAACAGTATCAAGATCGCAAATTGAAAAATCCAAATCTTCTTTATAATATTCTTGAGTTATTTTTTGATAACGGTTTAATGTTTTATCAATATTAGATAAACCATAGGCATCAAGAGTTTGTTCGTTGTTAATAAGAATTGCAGAGTGTATTGGTAATCCTGATTTTTTAGTTTTAAATAATATAATATTTGTTTCATATAATTCTGATAAAGCAATAGTTAAATCATGACAATCACTATGTCCATATTGAAAAATAAGTTCTTCTATATACTCTTGTGTAGAATTCATAATTTAACCTTTAAAGAAATAAGAAAAGCTCTTTAAAAGAGCTTTTTTATTATTAATTGATATTAGTTAGTGTTTTTCGATAAATATTCTTTCCAGTTTTCACCAAAAGTTTGAATAAGTTCTTTTTCATCAATATATTCTGCAAGATTTGAAATAAATATTTTTCTTGTAGAGATACTGATTTCTACACCGTCATGAAAAGATCCTTTATTTAGTCTTTCAGAGATATAAGTTTTAGCTTTACCTTTATTTAGAAAACATTTACCAAAGCCCCCATCAAAATGAACTAAAAATATTGTATATTTACCAGTATTTTTAAGTTGGTTTAATGCTGTTCTTACATTGTTATAACTTTCTTTATAAAAGTCCAAGTTATAAGGTAAAAAAGCACAAACAGGATCATAATAGTGATTAGTTGAGTTTAAAACAATATTAAAGGCTCTATTATATCCTGCAACAAATTCTTCTGTAGGATAAGTAAACTTCTTATTTAATAAAAAAGAATAAAAACTTTTTTTAACATAATCATCTTCTGCCATGTTTAAATACATTATTCTGTTCCTTCTTTCTTATTGTTGTTCATTAAAACTTGAAAATCTTCTTTTGGTAAATTATCTTTTAAATCTGATAAACTATATTTTTTTTCTTCAATTAACAAAGAGAAGTGATCTTTGTAATCTAAAAGTTTATCTATAATAATTTGGTAATCTTTAAAGGCGTCATCTCTTGATTTGTAAGCTACTTTAAATGATAAATATTCTTCTGGAAAAACCTTTTTGATTGTTTCAGAAAAAACAATATTATTACGATTTAATTCAATACAGAAAACAGGAATTTTTTGATGTTCTTCAATTGTTGTATGACCATATTTTAAACAATCTTTAAGTTCATCTAAATATTTGTAGTCTTGGCTATTTTCTTGAATATATTTTTCAATAAAGTCTTTGTTTTGTTCTGGATTTAATAATGCATTTAGAACATATTCTAATCCTTCAATATATTCTTCATTTTCTTCGTTATTTTCTTTTATAAATTGAATTTCTTCTTTTATATCTTTTATTACTTTTGTTTTAAAGTAAGAGTTAATTGCATCCATAAAATCACCTTAAAAATTAATTTTAATAATTATAACAAAAAAAAAGACTAGAGTAAACTAGCCTTTAAAAAAAATTATTATTTATCAACTATCATATTAAGATCATTAACATAAAGACGTTTAGCTAAATTTCCATTTTCAGAAGACTTAGCAAGTTTTTCTCCATGTTGTCCTAATCCAAGTTGAGAAAAACCATTTCCATAATTCATTTCTGTTAAATATAAAGCCATACCTATAAAACGATATGAGTATTTTATAAGAAAAAATTTTAGTGATTCTGTGTTATCTTTTAGAAAATTTCTTAATCGTTTTTCAACTAATTTTTCTAATGATTCTAAAAGTAAAATATTATCATCACAACCATAAAATTTTTGATATTTATTATTTCCATCATAAGAAAATAAAGCTTCAATATAACCATTTATAGATAGTTGTAATATAGATTTTGATTGAGATAAATCATTTAATAAAAGAGCATTCATGTGTTTTCCTTATATTTAATCTTAAGTATGAAAAAATAATATAAATTAATTTCACTAATTATAACAAAAAAAAAGACTAGAGTAAACTAGTCTTTATATTTTTTATCAATTGGATAATAAGATTTTGATAAATAATAAATAAATTTTTTAAACATAAATCTCCTTAACTATTAAAAACAGCATTATAATTATCAAGAGGAATAAATGCTTTCATACCGTTTTTTTCTAAAAAAGAGTAAATAGGTTTTGCAACGCCTTCAAGCATAGGAAGTGGAAGATTAGCTAACCAAAATGCTTCTTCAATAGAAATACTATGACAATTATCATCTAAATCTAAAGCCATACGAATAACTAATTCATCTTGAGTATGATTAACAGTCAGTTGTTTCGAATTAGGATTATATTCTGGTTTATCTTTTAAGTTATCCATTCGGTATTTATTCCCGCCTTCATCATATTCTTCGTTTTTATCTTCACAATAAATATAAGGCTCAACATCCTCAAAAAACCAACGTGTAGGATCAATTACTTTACCGTCTTTAGTTTCAATCCAACCGTGTTGTACAATAGGATACTTACTAAAAAAAGTACCTTCTTTTACATTTCCAAGGTAATGACCATAAACTGCTCGACCTTCAACAAGACCTGCTTTTACAATCTGACAAGCAATAGCATGGCAATGACCTTTCCATTTTTCTGCTGGAAGATTAAGAGTATTTTCAACGTCTTTAATGTTTAGCATAAAGGTTCCTGATATGTTTGTTTAAAAGAAATTATATAATACTATATATTTAGTAAAAAATCAAGTTATAATTATTTTATTTGAGTAGTAGTCATAATAAAAGGATCACCTTTACTAACAGGATCACCTTCTTTAAAATCTATCATAAAACCTGTTTCTTTATAACCTTGATAAATATATTCTATTTCATCCTTTGGTTCTTCTTCTTTTTTTATCTCAAAAAAAGATAAGGCTTCATCAACTAATGATTCAGGCACAACATAAAAGGATTGATTTTCATGAACAGTTATTTTTCCATTGCAATGTCTTAAAAAATATTGATCGGTTCCAAAATCACCTCTTTTTTTTCGGATTTGTACAACATAACCAACAGAATTATCAAAATTATATTCTTTATTTTGTATTAATCCAGAAATAACAAGTTCACCATGTTCTGGATAACGATTTAAAAATAAGAATTCTTTATCTGCTTCTCTGATTTTATTAAATAAAATTTCTTTTTCCTGTTTTTTACTCATAAGTAGCCTTTTTGATTTTATAATAATTAAATATATTATATATAAAAAGAAAAAAAAAAGGAAGTAAAAACTATGTTAAAAGAAAAAAATAAACTTAAATATTCTGATTTAAAAAATAAAAAAGTTTTGAAGAAAAAATTAAAAAAAATTTATAAAGAAATAAGTAGTTCTTATATAAGTTATGGTTATCGTATGGAAAGTTTAAATATTTTAGATATTATAGATAAGTTAAATAATGATGATAATTTTGAAGATAAGTTGTTTAAGTATTTTTATTCATTTAGGATGATGATTGATAAAGATATGTTATCAAAAAGAAATATATTTAAGGATATAGAAAATAATATAAATTTAATCACACCTGAATTAGAAAATATGAAAATAAATAATAAAACTTCAAAAGTTCTTAGAGAAGAAAAAATAATAGTTGCTATGAACAATTTATCAAAAGAAATCCAGCCATTATTAGAAAAAGACGCAAGCTAATTAGCTTACGTCTTTGCTGTTGATAACTTTTCATTTACTTCTTCGTTATCTGATTCTAAACAATTATCAATTTTTTCATTTTCCTCAATTTCAGAAAACACTTCATCGAAAAGTTTAATAACAAAGAATCGACTTGCGACTAAACAAATAAACATACCAATAATATTAACCAAAATATCTAATTCAAAATAAATTACACCGAGTCCAACAATAGATCCTAATGCTAAAGACATACTACGAATTTTTTCAAGAAAAATAGAAAAATCTTTTTCGCCATTAATAATAATACTATTAACTTGTGTTCTTGGTGGGTTCATAAGTACATTACTTGTCAATAATACAGCTAAACCAGAAACAAATGTAATACTTGAGTAAAATCCATATTGAGCCGCTGCAAATAAAACTAAACTAAGAATTTCTGCAATAACTGATAATCGAATAAATTTTCTTGGATCTTTTGAAGTTAAGTTTCCAAAAAATGGAATAACAATCAGTAAAGGCCAAATATTAGTAGCATATTGTTTAAACATAGCTCCATCAGCACCAAAAAGCTTAATAACTAATGTAAGAGTAATAGCAATTACAAAAGCGTTAACTAAGGCAACTAAGAAAGCATTATAAACAGTATATTTTCTAATTTGAGAGAGTTCTTTAAATTCTTTAATCACTTGTTTTTTCCTATTATCAATAAGTATTACAATAGATATTATTATATCTAAAAGATTATATAAAGTCAATAAAATATATTTTAAATTATTCGATTCTCAATATTTTTAAAATGTTTAATAATAGAAAGAAAAGCATTCCAATCATTTAAGTCTTTAAATTCCATATATTGTTCACTGTACTGGTTTTGTATTCTTAAAATAATAGTGTTACCATTATTAATAATTAAACGATGATTTTTAAGACAATTTCCTAAAAACTTTTCATTGTAATCAATAAATAAATCTTCTGTTATAGGGAATGATAAAATATCATCATACATTAAATCAGAAATTGAAATAAAAAATTCTTGTTTGTCGGAAGAAAATTCAACAAATATCCCCTCACCATTAATCCATTGATAAGCATTAAAGAATTTTGTTGGTTTATTAGAAAAATCACACAACGAAATTGATTTAACTTTATATTGTTTAATGTCCATGAAGTTACCTGTAATTGTGAATTATAATTTAAAATTATACTTAAAAAAAAAGAAAAATTCAATTTTTTTTAATTAAAAAAAATACGATGTAATAAAAAAATTGACACAATTATACCAAAAACTAACAAAAAAAACAAATACAGAAAATATAATTAAAAAAGGCTCCAAAAGGAGCCTTATCTATTAAATATTGTTTTGTTTAATAAATTCTTGAATCAGTTCTTTTGGAACAGTATCAATACCAGAACGTTGAAGTTTAGAAATAAAAGCTTTTACTTCTGGACTGTTTAATTGTGCTTGACTCATATTAGTTACCTCTTAAATAAAAGTATGTATTACCTCGAAAGAAACTATATTATAGTATAAAAATAATAAAATATCAATACATTTTTTAAAGTACTTCGATATCATCAAAAATACAATTATCCAAATCAAAATAAGTATTATTATTTAGTTTTTCATCAACCAAAACTGTTTTGTAATCATTAACAACATATGGTGTTAACAATCCAGAAGATACTGTTTCACTGTTAAGTTTTTCCTCTAATGTGTTTTTAATAATATCGAAATCCATATAATCAGGGAAAATAACATACTTAGGTACAGAACAAAAATCAGTTTTAAATTCTAAATAATAAAAATCATTAGCTTCCTTTATAAAATTTTGAACTCTTTCTCGTGTTCCTTTCCGAAGAGATACAGATTCGCCAAAAACTTCCATTTTACCATTTTTAAAATTAGCAAATCCAGCACAAGGAGTTATTAAATCAGAGCCAATAGTAAGTTTAAATTGTAAATGCTGAACATAATCAGAAAAAATTAAAAAGCTTTTAGCTACACCATTAATACCATTAAAAAAAACATATTTCATCATAATTAATCCTTCCAAAAAAGTTATTATTTATTAATAATAAGGTTTAAAATATTATTAAAGTTATTTTCTACAAAATCTTTAATTTCTGAAATTTTTAAATTCGCTAAATTTTTAATTTGTACTTCATTTAAAGAATCAAAGAATAAGAAGAAGTATTCAGTATTTTTAATGTTTTCTTTTTCAAAAATATTAATTAAATTTTTAAAATTAGAATCTTTTCTTGAATTTTTTAATCCCAACTGAACAATACTTTCCTTAATAATTTTTTTCCGCTCTTTTCCTTTTTGAGCCAATGCAATAGAATCAAGGTGAGAATATTCAGAAAAAATTAAAAAAGTAATAAGATTTTCTTTAATAAAGCTTGATGTAATAATATTCTTTTTGAAAATGTTTTTAAAAAAATCGTTTTCAGGCATTGTTGTATGCCTACTACTATAATGATCTTCAATTTGTTTATGATAAGATAAAAGAGTGTGTAATAAGTTGTTCCGTTCTTCTTTTAAGGCATTAAACTCATCACCTGAAACATATCCAGCATTTTCAAAAATTTTTAAAACTTGTGGATTATCTAGTAATTGTTTGTAATGTTCTGGCATATTAAACTCCTTTTAAAAATGGCGCACCCGATAGGATTCGAACCTATGACCGATTGCTTAGAAGGCAATTGCTCTATCCAACTGAGCTACGGGCGCATAATTATTGTATATTTTAATTTTGATGTATTTTTTTCATAAGATCTTGCATATGATTTTTTACTAAATTTGTATACATAGTAATAAAGCTTCCATTATACTTTTCGTAAAAATCATCTTTTTTACACAAAATTTGAACAAAACCTAAACCGAAGCTTTTTGTTTCATCACCAAAAAGAGGTTTTTGTATAGAATTATTTGAAATAGAGTCGGATGGACTCATCATAATAGGATAAACTAAATTTTTTTCAGTATCGATATCTTTAACTTGGAAAATACCGTTTTGTGCAATAACAATATCACCAATTTCTACAGTTTTTTCGGTTGACATAATTTTATCCTTTTAAATTATTTATTTTGGTTATAAATGAAATCTAATAAATCTAATAAAGCAATAGCAAAACTATCTAATTGAGAAAAACTTGTAGAATCAAGAAAGGATACTTTTACATTATAATAAGTATCATCATTTTTATAATCAACATCAACAACCTTTAGTTCTTTAATCATAATATTATTTTCAGATTCTAAATAGTCTTTTAATAAATTTGAAGTAATCACAATTTTCTCCATTAATTAATGATTTAATGAAGTTATTTTACAATAAAAAAATAAAAAAGTCAAATATTAAGTTAATAGAGAATATGTTAAATCAATACGATATCCAAGAATATAAGGAATCTCAATTAAGCGATCTAATGCGAATTTAGAAACTCTCATATTTTTAATAAGCATTAATTCATCTTCTTTAATTTTATCATAATCAATATCAGTTTTATTGTTAATAACGATATCATTAATGAATAGCATTAAATGACTTTTTAAATCATTAACATGATGTTCTTCATAAGTTCCAAAAAGTTCTCTAACATCAACAGTGTTTTCTTTAATTTCTTTTATTCTTTTAAACTTAGAGAAATCAGCGATATTATCATTCATAAAAATCCTTAACTTTTTTTAACTGTAAATTAATTAATTTGTTAAAATCGATGTTGTTTGCTTGTTTAATTGTTTCTTCTTCTAATGTAACATATTTCATAAAATCTTTTTCTAAATCAATATCAGAAATATTTTTTTGAAAATTTTCAAACATTAAGTCAAAAATTTCATTTTCTTTTTTAATTTTAAATGATTTAAAATCAATTCTATTATCACTCATAATCCACCTTATAAATCAGGATTATTTGAATCACTTTCTTCTAATTGACCTTTACTAAGTACAATATCTAATAAGTCAATAAGTGATTGCCGATCTTGGACTTCATTAAAGAGCTTTGTAAAAATTGATTTTTTACGACAAATCTCTTTTTGATCATCCTGCCAATAAAAACAGTAATCATTAAAAAATTTTTCTTCAAGTTTAATATTTTCTTTAAATGATTTTGAATAAAAGTTTTTTGCTTTATCAGTATCACTTTCTGAAATAGAATTTTCGACAAAAAAATCTTCTAAAGATTGTTGAGTTTGTTTCATAAACTTTTGTAAAGAAAAATCTTGAATCGCTTTTTTTTGTTTTTTAGATAACATAATTATACCTTAAAATTTTACTGTTCTTAATTCTTCATTTTTAGAACATTTTTTTAAATTATCATAAATAAATGTTTTAAAATTAAGATTTTTAATATTTTTAAATTCCATTAAAGTTTCTTTTGTTGTATATGACATAGTAGAATATTGTTTATTATTAATAATTTCTTTTTCTTCTTCAATTTTTGTTTCTTTAAGTTGACGAAAAACACCTTTTTCTTCAATGATTAAATTAGGATCAGAAAAATCCAAAATAAAAGTATCTAATACTTTGTAGGTTGCTTTTTGTGGATGAAACCAAATTTCAGAAAGATAACCTTTATTATTAGAGCAGAAAATAGAAATAGCATAGTCTTTTCTAATAAAAACAATATCCTCACTAGATGGAATTGATTTTTTAAAAAGAACTACGGCTTTATCAATATTTTCTTGTTCTTCTGCTTCTTGTTTAGCCATTGCAAAACTTAATAGTTCCATAATAATTATTTCCTTTTGTTTTTACGTTTTTTAGCAAGTCTCTTTTGTTTAGAAACACCAGAAAAACTATGTGGTTGACGTTTTTTAGAGTCGCTTGCATTATTAACAAATAAACTATTATCAAAAAGCCAACAGTTACTTTGTGAACTGAAAACTGATGATAAAGAACAAAACAGTGTTGCTTTAGAAGATAATTTAGATTTCATAAAAAATTTACCTTGTTAGTAATTTATAAAACAATTATATCATTTAAAAACATAAAAGTAAATATATAAAAATGTTTTATGTATAATGTTTAATGAAATCACTTTTATAAGAAAAGTAATCTTCATGTAAATCATTAGAAATTAAGCTTAATAATTCTTTTTCTGAAATAAAATTATGATTCTCAATAACAGTAATGTCTGAATCAATATCATTAACTGATAAATCATAATATTCAGGATTTGTAGAATCATATTTATTTAAATATTTTAAAAAAGCATCAGCCATTTCATTAGTTAGGATACTGTCATTATTTTTTAAACAAATTAAAGAATCTAAGGTATTTATATTGTCTAACGAATTAAAAAGTAGATATTGATTAATATTTTTCATAATTTTCTTTCTTATAGGTCGTTTTAATTAAAAAATTAACATTCGAAAAAATTTCCACTATTTGGATCATTTTTACGTTTTGTATCTAAATCTTCAATACTATTAAAAACAAAATCACGAAAATCACTATCAGTTAATTTATCATTTTTTACATTTGCTTTAATAGTATTTAAAATATCAAATCGTAAATTGAAATTTCTTGATGATACTGACTCTTCCTCTTTTAAAGATTCTTTTAATTCAGTAATAAGATCCTTAATTTGATTATAGCTTAAATTAGCAAGATCATTTCGAAGTATTTGTAGAATTTGTCGTGATGATTTATATGTCATATATATGTTCCTCTATAAATTAATATTCAAAATCAATTAGATAATTTTTTGAAAATTCATTAATTGTCATTATTTCATAAATATCTTTATTAACGTCAAAATTAAAAACACCCCCTCGTGGTGCTGAATAATTTAAAATATCTAATTTTTCATTCCAAAAAAACTTATATTGTTTTAATTCATTAATAAAATAATACATAATAATGAAATCTTCTGTTAAGCAAACTGGAATATTTGATTGCTCAAAAAAGTTATCTAATTTTTTTTCTGATTCTAATAATGTTTTTGTTTTAAGTTCTGTTTCATAGGACTCAGAATCCGCTTTTGCTTCATTAAAATCTTGAATTAGTGTTTCCATTTCTGCTTCAAGTTCATCATCAAAATAAGAAACAGAATAATAAGTTACTTCTTTAACTAAATGGCTGTTAATTGCAAAGTTTTTAATTTTTAAAAGTAAATCATTATCATTTTTAACTTTAATCACATCAACAAAGTAGTCTGCTGCTAATTTTATAATTTGGTTTGAGTTAATTCTATTAATTCTTTTCCAAACATCAGGAAAAGGAGACACACTTAGTAAATTGCCTTCTAATGAATAATTTTTTCGTAATTCTGGTTTAAGTTCACCACAATGAAAAACATTATCTTGATAAACTAAGTAATCATTAATATTCATAAAAATAAATCTATTATCTAACCTTGATTAGTATTATGGAATTATAGCAAAAAAATAAAATAAAAGCAACTTATATTTTTATAAAAAAAAAGATGACAAAATTACTTATTATTGATATAATATAAGTTAAATTTTTGAAGAAAAGGCAACTTTATGACTTTAAATAATTATGAAATAAAAAAACTTGAACATGATATTAGAAGATCGATTGAGGTAGAATTACATAATAAAAAAGTAGATTATAGTTTTTTAGATAATATCATTAAATCTGATAATAGTATTTTCAGAAAAAAAGAAGATTATGAACATTATAAAGAAAATGTATACTTTAAAACTTTTACTGATCAATCCAAAAAAGAAATTAAGTTATATATGTCTTTAAAATTTGATAAAAAAGATGAATATTTTATATATTTAACTTATTTATATATAAATAAAGAAAGCAATAAAGTAAAAGAAGAAATAGATAAATTGTTTGAAAGGGCAAAAGAGTATATTAAAAGAGGTTTATTTGAAGAATTTAAGAAATATGAATTAATGTTTGAAGAAAATGATGTTAATGCAATTGCCAATGAATTAATGAGAAAAAAATTAATGACTTTTTTAGGATTAAAATCTAATGTCAGTTTTTAAGGATGTTTTATGTTTAAACTTAAACTTAAACATTTAGTTTTTCTTATAAAACAGAAAATAAATTCAAATTTAAAAACTATGTATAGTGATTTATCTTTTTTAAAAGAGTATACAGAAAAAAAGAGTTTATACAAAGAAGATATATTAAAAGACCTTGTTGTACTTAAAAAAGCTGAAAAAGAAAATTATTTTTTATGTTATAAATTAAGAGAAGATGTTTGTCAGTTAACAAAAGAAGTCGATGATAATCAAAAAGTTAGCAAAGTATTTTTGGTTACAAAGATAATGAGTATTAAAGTAAAAGTATATATTGGTTCTTATTTTATAAATTTAAATGAAGATATTGAAAATCAAATAATAAAAAAAATAGAAAAAAATATACAAGAAAGAAAATTTGTTCCAATTTTTTTAGGATTATTTATGGGAATCCTCGGTAATGAATTACCGAGATGAAAGCAAAAAATATTTTTTAATTAGTTATTGACTTTTATTCTTTAAATTATTAATATAAAGTTATTAAATGAAAGATTATTTAAATCTTTGTCACTTCATTAATATTCTTTTAAAGAGAATAATTATTGTTTTAATGAACCAAAGGTGATAATTTTTTATTTA
>CETM01005186.1_pt1 | contig 18186 bp, 16 predicted proteins | sample 361451 | NCBI WGS metagenome assembly CETM01 (sample SAMEA2622690, study PRJEB7988) | marine metagenome | isolation source: saline water (ENVO:00002010), including
ACTGAGATACACCTCGTTTGGTGTGGCGCGCATATTACATAATTAAGGTTGGCTTGTGAAGCCCTAAATTGAAAAAAGTAGAAAAAACTTATTTGCCTCAGAAAATTCAGAAAACCATCATTGGTCAGCTCGCGTTCAGTTTCGCAGATTAGACTTGCGGTTTTTGTAATTGAGCAAATACTCATTTCGTAGTTTTATGCGTAATTTAATGATTTTTTAACCAAAGATCATATATAATTTGTACAGCGTGATGCTACAAATGAACTTCAGGAGAGAACATGGATACAATAATGAACTGGATCAACGAGAATTCAGGTTTAATCATACATTACGCCGTTCAGGCGGTTCTAGCGCTAATCATTTTCTTCATCGGTGGTCGCATCGCTAAATTCTGCGAAGGCTTAACCGAAAAAGCATTTGATAAAAAGAAAGTCGATAAAGCTGTAGGTTCATTTGTTGCTAGTATTGTCTATGCAATTGTATTTGCTGCAACAATCTTAATGGCACTATCTCAATTAGGTATTGAAACTACTTCATTCATTGCTATTTTAGGTGCGGCAGGTTTAGCTGTAGGTTTAGCACTTCAAGGTTCATTATCTAACTTTGCATCAGGTGTTTTAATCATCTTACTTCGCCCTTTCAAATCAGGTGACTATGTAGAAGCAGGTGGTAAAGCGGGTACAGTTAAGAAAATCGAAATTTTCTCTACAGAATTACGTACACCAGACAACAAAGTAATTATCATGCCTAACTCATCAATTATGGGCAGCCCAATTACCAACTTCTCTCGTGAATCAACTCGTCGTATCGATTTAGTTATCGGTGTTGGTTACGATGCAGATCTTAAAGAAGCAAAAGCAGTACTTAAATCAGTTTTAGATAAAGAAGAGCGCTTATTAAAAGACCCAGCATACACAGTAGCGGTATCTGAGCTTGCAGATTCAAGCGTAAACTTTGTGGTTCGCCCTTGGGTTAACTCAGCTGATTACTGGCCAACGTATTTCGACTTAATGGAAAACATTAAGATCGCATTAGACGATGCCAACATCACAATCCCATTCCCGCAAATGGATGTTCATTTGCACAAAGAAGACTAATAAGTCTAACGTACAAGTCGTAAAGGTTATTTTTTAATGAAATTAAAAGCATTATCAATTCTAGTTGCAGCAAGCGCTGCAACTAGCGCATTCGCAGCAGATGAAACCAAAACTTGGGATGTAACCAGTGAATTAGGTGCTATCGTAACAAGCGGTAACACTGAAACAACCACACTTAAAGGTGGTATCAAGGTATTACATAACCTAGAAAACTGGAATAACGAGTACAAGTTAGACGGCATCTACAAAGAAGATGAGATCGAAAACGACCAAGGTGTAAAAGAAACACAGCGTACCAACGAAAAGTACTCAATTTCAGCGCAAGGTAACTATAAATTAAACGAAAAGCACTCACACTTATTCATCTACGGCTCACACGTATCTGATTACTTTGGTGCATATCGCAACGAGTCAGTAATCTCAGCGGGTTACGGTTTACGCTTAATCGACCGTTCTGACATGTGGCTAAACGCTGAAATCGGTCCGGGTTATAAGTACTTCCAATACCCAGACGACAGCACTGAAGTTGATGAAAACGGTAATTCACTTGCAGGTGAGCGCGAAGGTGAAGCAATCGCACTAGGTAAAGTTGATTACAACTGGCAGATTTCAGACAGTGCACGTTTTACTCAGTTAGTATCAGTTGAATATGGTGATACCAATACTAAAACACGTTCAGAGTCTGCAATCCTTGCTAAGATCAACGGTTCACTACAAATGAAAGTGGCATATAACATCACCCACAACTCAGATGTTGCCGATGATAAAGAAAACACGGATACAGAAACGTCATTAACGTTGGTTTACAGTTTTTAACTAAATAAGCCATTTTGTTGACAGTTTAATGACAAAAAGGGACGTTTGTCCCTTTTTTATTTTCTTTAGTTTCAGGTAGAATACCCAATCTTTTTTTACTGTAGAACTATGGATATCCCTACTTGTGATGTTTTTTAAAAGACTTTTCATTACTTTTTTGCTGTTAACTTCCGCATCAGTATTGGCTTTTACTCCAACGGCTTCACAAATCGAGCAATTTAAAAAGCTTCCTAAAGCTCAACAAGAAGCACTTGCTAAGCAGTATGGCGTTGATTTGTCATCTATCAGTAATCAAAGCTCCGCAGCTAACGATAATTCAACTGAGACAGCCCCGAGTATTTATCCACGCTCTGTAAAAGTTGAAGAGCCTCTTACAGAGGAAGAAAAATTCAACCCTGAAGCAGAGAGTATAGTTCCGTTTGGTTACGATTTGTTTGCAGGTGAGCCAACTTCATTTATGCCAAGTGAAAATGCTGCTGTTCCAGATACTTATTTGATAGGTCGAGGCGATACTCTAAATGTTAACTTTTACGGAAAAGAGAATCAGAGCTTCGAAGTAACAGTAGACCGCGAAGGTCGTATTAGTATTCCTAATTTAAGTCCTGTTCAAGTTGCTGGCCTTACTTTCTCAGAAGTAAAAGAGCTAATTAAATCTAAAACCGAACAAGAAATCATAGGAATTAAAGCATTTGTTTCTATTGGAAAGCTTCGAAGTATCCGTATGATGGTTTTAGGTGAAGCCTATAAACCAGGTAGTTATAGTGTTTCTTCACTCACAACGGTTTCACATGCTTTATTTGTAAGTGGTGGCGTATCTGATATTGCCTCTCTTCGTAATATTCAAGTAAAACGGGCTGGTAAAGTAGTTGCTAATTTTGATTTGTACGATTTATTAATAAATGGTGATAGCAGTAACGATATCATTTTAAAACCAGGTGATGTTGTGTTTATTCCACCTGTTGGTTCACAAGTTGCTGTTGAAGGGTTAGTAAAACGCCCTGCTATATTTGAGCTAAAAAAAGGTGAAACAGCGGCGCAGTTATTAAAAATGGCAGGCGGTTTAAAACCACAGGCCTACGCAAAAAAAGCAATTGTTGAACGCTTCAATAACAATAATATGAAAGAAGTGTTATCAGTTAACTTTAGTAGCGAAAAAATTGATTACATTCCTCGTGACGGCGATCGAGTTCGTTTTAACCCTATAAGTTTGCAATACCAAAACAGTATTAGCTTGATCGGTGCTGTTGCTCGTCCAGGTCACTACCAGTGGCATCAAGGTAAGCATATTTCTGATGTTTTAACTTCAGTACGTGGTGATTTATTACCTCAAGCTGATTTGGCTTATGGCCTATTAGTTCGAGAAATTAATATTGCTGGAGACATCGAGGTTTATCAATTTGATATTGCTCAAGCTATCGTGAAAGTTCCAGAGCATGACTTAGCCTTACAAGTTAACGATAAGCTAATGGTTTTTAGTCGTTATGAAAGTAAATTTGACGAAGATATAGCTCTGAAAAATATGGCTTTGAGCGAAGAGCAACAAATTCAGCAAACAAAAGTAAAGCAATGGCATTCATTTCAAAAGTCAGAATATGAAAAGTTTATAGGTTTAAAATCAACGGAAGTTAAGCAGGATAATGAGAGCGAAGTAAAATCTGTTGCCGAAATTTCTAAGAACAAAGCAGCACAGAGAAAAGATAGCCTCAAGCCTGAAGAATTCGCACTGTTTAGCCGTCACAACTTATTAAAGCCAGTTATAGCAAAATTAAAGCAACAAGCATCAGTAAGGTCAGCAATTAAACTTGTTGAAATCAATGGCCATGTGACCTATCCAGGTGTGTACCCACTTACAAATGGAAGTGAGGTTAATGAGTTGATCGCTGCTTCAGGTGGATTACTTGAATCGGCCTACTTAAAGCAAGCAGAGATAACTCGAGTAGTATCTAGCGGTGCATCAGAAATTGAGCATATAAAATTTAATTTGAGCGATGCAATGTTAGGTAAGCCTGATGCGAATAAATTATTGCAGAGTAAGGATAGTATTAATATTTTTGCAGTGCCTAACTGGCAAGAAAATGTAAAAGTTGAGCTAAAAGGCGAAGTAAGGTTCCCTGGTGTTTACACCATTAGACGCGGTGAGACACTTACAAACCTACTTGAACGCGCAGGAGGCTTCTCTAAGTTTGCTGAACTAAATGCCGCTGTATTCACTCGAGAGTCAATTCGTAAACAAGAACAACAACAGCTTACGAAATTATCTGAAGAATTACGCCGAGAAATCGCATCTAAGAGTTTTGAAAACTCGAATAATAATAAAACCCCTGCATACAGTGAGATGACAAAACTATTAGATGATATAGCAAATGTTGAAGCCGTTGGACGATTAGTAATTGATTTACCTCTTATTGTAGAAAACAAGCAAAACCTAATTCTTCAGGATGGAGATAAGCTTTATATTCCTAGTAAAAGAGACTCTATTAGCGTAATTGGCGAAGTTAACTACGCAACATCTCACTTATATAAAAATGGAATTTCTGTTGATGATTATATTGACTTAAGTGGGGGCCTCAAGCAGCGAGCAGCCGAAGATCGAGTATATATAATTAAAGCTAATGGCTCAGTAAAAATACCGGGTAATGGCAGCTGGTTTGCTGTGAATAACTCTGACCTACTGAGTGCTGGAGATACCATTGTTGTACCTCTAGATTCTGGCTATATGAATGATTTAACGCTTTGGAGCACCGCTACACAAATAGTGTACCAAATGGGTGTTGCTGTTGCTGCAATTAGTAGTATTTAAAAGTTTATAAGGCCAAACAGAAATTATGGAAAAGTTAGAAACAGGAGTAGTAAGTACAGTTACTCCTAGCGATGAAGTTGATTTAAAGGCGTTGTTTATTTATTTGTGGAATAAGAAACTAATTATTTCATTAATAACCTTTATTTTCGCAGTTTCATCTGTCGCTATTGCGCTTAATTTGCCTAATATTTATCAAGCTGAGGCGTTGTTAGCGCCAGCAGAAGACGATAAAAATAGCGGATTAGCGTCACTTGCTGGTCAATTAGGAGGATTGGCAAATCTAGCCGGTATCAATGTTGGAGGGTCTGGTAATAAGGAAGTAAAACTAGCTTTAGAGGTTTTAAAGTCAAGAAAGTTCAGCAGCCAATTCATTGAAAAGCATGATGTTCTAAAGGAGTTAATGGCTACAGAAAGTTGGGATATTACAACAAATACGTTGTCGTTTGATCCAGCTTTATATGACCAAAAAACAGGTAAGTGGGTAAGAGAGGTTAGTTTACCATTCAAACCTAAGCCTTCAATGCAAGAGGCCCATGAAAAATATCTAGAGAAAGTAATAGTCGAAGAGGATCAAGAAACAGGGATGATCAAGCTTGCAGTTCTTCACCATTCGCCTTACGTAGCGAAGCAGTGGGTTGATTGGCTAATCGATGATATTAATTTAGTAATGAAAGCCAGAGATGTAGCAGAGGCGAATAAAAGTGCAGAGTTTTTAACTCAGCAAATATCTAAAACTGATGTATTTGATATTAAATCTGTACTTTACAAGTTACTAGAAGAGCAAGCAAAAACAATCATGTTTGCTAATGTCAGAGATGAATACATTTTCAAAACTGTTGATCCTGCAGTTGTTCCCGAAAGGAAGGCGAAGCCTAGGCGCGGATTAATTTGTATCGTAGGTACAGCCTTAGGAATGTTTTTTTCAGTTTTCTTTGTTTCACTTGGTTATTTATTCAGAAATTAACTTGAGTATATTTTCTTCACTCTTTTATTTAAGTGATTCAAAGCGTATTTAGGATTAAAAGATAAATGTTGCATTATAAATTCAGTGAGACTGAAGACAGCTCATTGCTTTTTGAGCAGTTAAAGAAAGGGCGCTCAGTAAAAGCACCAAAATATGCATATTGTTCAAAAAATGTCTATGTATATTGCCCAGAGAGTAAGCTTGGTTTGTTAAAGGAAGCATTGAGTGAATACAAAATAAACTTTATTTTTAATGATTACTCACTGGTGAACTTAGATAAAAAAATCATTACTCATTTTGACAATTCAAAGTTATCTGAAGACAAAAGAAACTTCTTAGTTACCGCAACTGAGCTAGGTGCTTGGGTTGAGCCTCTTGTTAGCTATTTAGATAAAAGAATGGGGTACACTGAAGTTACTCTGTTACAAAGTAGCTACTTCTTACATCAGAAAGCTTTTTCAATTTTAAATAATAAAAGAACTCAGGTATCTAAGCGTATTATCGATGTAGTTCTGGCTACATGTTTGATTTTGTTATTTTCACCTATTGCGCTGATTGCTTATATTTTAATTAAACTTGAGAGTCCCGGCCCTGCTATTTATAAACAGAAGAGGGTTGGGCAATATAATGAAGAGTTTAAAATAATAAAGTTTAGATCGATGCGTGTTGATGCTGAGCGTGACGGTGCTAAATGGGCAAAAGAGAATGATGACAGAATAACTAAAGTTGGGCATTTTATTCGTAAAACCCGTATCGACGAAATACCGCAATTGATCAATGTTATTAGAGGTGAAATGTCTATCGTTGGGCCTCGTCCTGAGCGAGAAGTTTTTATTGAGCAGCTTGAAAAGTCAATACCATACTATCGGTTTAGGCATGCGGTAAAGCCAGGTGTGACAGGGCTTGCGCAAATTCGCTACCCATATGGCGCTTCATTAAATGACGCGATTTGGAAACATAAATATGACATCCACTACATTAAACATCACAGTACAATGGATGATTTGAAAATCATATTTAAGACCATCAAGGTTGTTTTATGTGGTATGGGTCGCTAATGGAACCTTTAGTCTCTATTATTATGCCTGCTTACAATGGGCAAAAGTACATTGCACAGAGTATTGAATCTGTTTTGGCACAGACCTATACAAATTTTGAGCTTTTAATAACTGACGATAGATCCACCGATCAAACTATTAAAATTATTAAAGGGTACATGGAGCAAGACTCCAGAGTTGACTTAGCTATTTTGCCTAAGAACTCAGGTGCTGGCGTAGCTAGAAATAATAGCATAGAGCGTGCTAAAGGGCGCTTTATCGCATTTCTTGATTCAGATGACTTGTGGGCTGCAGATAAGCTAGAAAAGCAAATAGCATTTATGATTGCTAACAATGTGGCGTTATCTTTCACTGGCTATCAAAAATTTGATGATGACAAGTTGTTAGGTGTCGTAATTCCGCCTACTTACACCACTTACAAAAAATTATTAAATGGCAATGTCATTGGTTGTTTAACAGCCGTCTATGATAGCCATATTATCGGCAAGCAGTACATGCCTAGTATTCGCAAACGACAAGATATGGGCATGTGGTTAAATATTCTTAAGAAGGTACCTAAGGCATATTCTTTACCGGAAAACCTTGCAAAGTACCGTGTTAATGTAGGCATGAGTAGCAATAAATTTGAGATACTAAAATGGCAATGGCGACTATATAGGGAAGTAGAAAACTTGCCTATATTTGCTTCTATCAAACATTTTTTACTCTATGCACTCAACGGCTATGTAAAATACAAAACTTAAGCTTATTCTTAAGTTTTAACAGTTAAAACTAGTGGTTACTTCTCTTTCATATATGGAACATATTTTTTAAATGCCTTTAATATCCGTCATCATTCCTTTTTATACAAAGACTCAAGGGTTATTAAAAAATTCTGTATCAAGTGCTCTTTCTCAGTCAGTGCATGATATCGAAGTTATAGTAGTTGATGATTGCTCACCAGTTAGTGCTGTTGATGAACTTGCTGAGATTAAAGATGAGCGTTTGAAAGTTGTTAAGCACTCAAAAAATCAACATGGTGGTATTGCTCGTAATACTGGTGTTAAAGAGGCTGAAGGTAAATTTATTGCGTTCTTAGATTATGACGACGTTTGGTACGCAAACAAGCTACAAAAGCAATATGAATTATTTATATCTGAAGATAATGAGCATAACTCTAAAGCGGTAATTTACTCAAAATGTAAAATTATCGATGGTAAGAGAGAGTTTACACGCCCAAGGCGTAAAATTGAGCAAAACGAGCCAGTTGGTGATTACTTATTTTGTGCACAAGAAATAATACAAACGAGTGGCTTGTTTCTTACTCGAGAGCTTGCTTTAGAGGCTCCATTCGATAACCTTAAGCGCCATCAAGATTATCAGTTTTGTCTATCACTTGAAGCCGCAGGAGCTAAGTTCGTCTTGTTAGATGAAATTGTATATGACTTCATTCAAATACCTAAGCAAATTGATTATAACTTTGCTCTTTCTTGGTTAGAAAATTATAAGCAATTTTTATCAGTTGACGCAATGAAGGGCTTTAAATACTTGGTTGTAATAAGGGCAATGATAGCAGCAAAAGAGTATAAAAAAGCCATGAAATTCTCTTACGATAATAAGCTGCTATTGCTTTTCTTTAAAGCTTTAATAAAAAGAACTGCCAGGTTAACGCTAAAGCAACTCAAGGTTGTTAAATAACATGAGTTGGCACGTTAAAAAAACAGATTACTACCTGTTTTTTTTGAAAGTTACATTACTATGTATTTTGTTCATGGTAATGAATTTTGATAAGTCATTAAATGCTGATTACGGTAACTATTTAGCCAACTATGAGCATGACTGGTGGCAGTTTGAACTTGGGTTTGAGTTTGTTGCTTACCCTTTTAAACTTGTTGAGGCCGACTTTTTAACATTTTGGGTTTTTTCACTCATTCTAGAGTCAGTATTAATAGCTATATTATTTAGAAATAACACAATATTTTTATTTGCATTTCCTAACCTACTTTTTATCTCGCAAGGTTTTTTGGGCACGCAAATACGATTTGGAATAGCTGTTTGCTTATTTTTAGTTATTTTTTCGTTCTTTTATAAGAGTAAGAGGTTTTGGCTGATCTCAGCAGTCAGTATTCTATTTCATAATGCCGCAGTAGTAGTATACTTTTTAGCTAATTCTGTGCGTTATTTATTAAACTCTGAAAGAAATATGTTTTTAAAGCGAAACCTATTTTGGCTAGGCTGTTTTGTGTTATCAATAACTGGGTTGAGCTTGTTAATGGATTATATTTTAACGACACTAGGTTATGATTATTACGTTGGTACAAAATACCAAGAGGGAAAGTCTTTAAGTTCAATTTTGTATTTGTGTATGTCTTTCTTATTGTTGCTTTTTTTATTGAGCAGAAAGATAAGCAAAGAATACTCAGAGTATGTCTATTTAGGCTTTGTTTTAGTTGTTTTTAGCCTTATATTTGCTAAGTCATCTATTATATCTGGACGTTTTACCCTTGTTTACTCAATTGTTGAGCCATTTGTTTTATTTTATTTTTATAACCATATAGGCAAGAAAAAATATTTCTTTCCTATATTTATCATGTATTGCTCTTTTTGCTATTTAAAATTAATAACATTTAATCCTAAGGCTTTTTTGTAATGAAGATTGTTGCATTCGTTGGCGAAACTTTTTACTCGAATAATGGCTGTTATTACACCAAACAAACCTCTGCAGCTTTTATTCAAGATGCCGTAGGAGCTGAATCTGTTTATGTTTGTTCACCAAGCCAAGCTGTTGATACGCCTCCAGAAGGGTTTAGTACAGTTGTAAATGAAGATCATTTTTATTCATTTCCCAGCTATTCATCTACTAAGGACTTTGCGCTTAAAAGTATTTTTAACCGTGATTATATCAATAGCTATAAAGCAAAAGCCGACAAGGTAATTAGTGAGCATAAAGGTGCTTATTTTTGGATTCGTACCCCATCAATTGGCAGTATTATTTTTGGTATTCAAGCCTTAAAAGCAGGTGAAAAAGTAATTCACCACATGTGTGCCAATGCCTCTAGCACATGGCGCGATAGCAAATACTCATTACCAGAAAAGCTCTTTGGGTTTTTGTTCTCGCGATATTTACGCTTTAAGTTAGGGCAAATTTGCAAGCATAAAAATACAATTAATTTATGCACAGGTGACGTTTTAGAAGACTTTAGTGCAAAGCACTCGCCTGATAATACATTTCAATTTGTTGATCTAATGGCTAAAGCGCCTGAGCATCATGACCACCCTGTATCTAACAGAAAGCCGCTAAAAGTTCTCTTCCTTGGAAGAATAGTTAAAGACAAAGGGGTATTAGATCTCATTGCTGTTGCTAGTAAATTAAAAGGTTTAATAGACGTTACAATAATTGGCAATGGCCCCGGTTTACATGAAGCACAGCAAGAAGTAGAAAAACAATCATTACACGAGAGTGTTCATTTTACTGGGCAGCTTGCACACAGTGATTTAGGTCAATATTTCACAAATACATCTTTAGTGGTCGTGCCTTCTAATAACCATTATGAAGGCTTCCCTAGAGTCATTATGGAAGCATGGGCTTATAAAAAACCGGTAATCGTTTCACATGTGGGTGGTATAAAAGCGTTCGTTAAACACGGTGAAAACGGCTTAATTTTTAAACCTGGTAGTCAAAAGGAATTATATGAGTCTCTTTTGAGCCTAGTTGAAAGTGACAACCTATATTCTCATTTAGAGTCTGGGGCACAAAGCATGGCAAAATATTCAAACCAGCAATATTGGTTAGATAGATTGTTAACAATAATCAAATAAAAACAGTGAGTTAAATTAAGCGGCTTAGCAAAATGCTAAGTGGAAACTGGATAAAGGCTAAGTGAAAAAATTCATCTTAAAATTTTTAGTACCCTTGATTAAGTTAATTCCTCTTACGGTGAGAATTAAGTTTTTCTATTTCATAAAGTTTAGGCGCTTTCCTAAGCTTTCTAAGCCTATGCTTTACACTGAAAAGTTACAGTGTAGAAAGCTTAATATGAAATCAGAATATAGTTTGCTATCTGATAAGTACCAAGTAAGAGGCTTTGTTACAGAGAAAGTAGGTAAGGAACACTTAGTTCAACTCTACGGGGTGTTTAATCACTTTAGCGAAATAGACTTTAACTCATTACCAAATAAATTTGTAATTAAAACTAACTTTGGTAGTGGTTCAGAGCATCTAGAAATTGTTACCGATAAATTTGCTATAAATTGGCCAGCAACTGAGCAGAAATTTAATGAGGCAATGGCATCATCATACATTGGTGCAATCCTCGGAGAGACTCAATATGACGATATACCTAAAAAAATAATAGTCGAAGAGTATATTGAAAATAACGGTGAAGATTTAGCTGACTTCAAATTCCATTTATTTAGTAATGGAAATGGCTTTTTGCAAATTGATTTCGACCGATTTTCTGATCATAAGCGAAATTTATATGATTTATCTTTTAATAAGCTGGACGATGAGTTGCTATTTCCATCAGGAGATTACGTATTACCATTGCATGAACACTTAGTTGAATTAAAAGAGGTAGCAACTAAGTTAGCTAAAGGTTTTGATTATGTAAGGGTCGATTTATACCTTGCTAATAACACAGTTTTATTTGGTGAAATGACTTTTACACCAGGAAGTGGCTTTGAGCCGTTTTCATCTACATCTACAGATTTAAAGTATGGAAGCTACTGGCGTTAGCTATACAGCAGTTAATTCAGTCATATAATTACACTACATATATAAAGGGTCATTATGAACATCGCAATTGCAGGCACAGGGTATGTTGGGTTGTCTAACGCAATGTTGTTAGCACAATCAAATAAAGTTGTTGCGCTTGATATCGTTGAGCAAAAAGTTACATTACTGAATTCGGGTAAGTCACCGATAGCTGATGCCGAAATTGAAGACTTTTTACAAAATAAAACTCTAAACTTTACGGCAACAACAGATAAGCAAAGAGCCTACGAAAACGCTGATTTTGTAATTATAGCGACACCAACAGATTATGACCCTGAGACTAATTACTTTAATACAAAATCGGTTCATGCTGTCATAAACGATGTAGTAAAAATAAACCCTAAAGCTGTAATGGTGATTAAATCGACAGTGCCCGTTGGTTTTACAGAAAGTATCAAGAAAGAATTTAATACCGATAACATTTTATTTTCGCCAGAATTCTTGCGCGAGGGTAAAGCGCTTTACGATAACTTGTATCCATCTCGTATTATTGTTGGCGAACGTTCTGAACGAGCGTCTCAGTTTGCAAATTTATTAGCTGACGGCGCTATAAAAGAGAACATAGAAACTCTATTTACAGACTCAACAGAAGCCGAGGCTATAAAACTATTTTCAAATACTTACCTTGCTATGCGTGTTGCTTATTTTAACGAGCTTGACAGTTATGCAGAAAGCCATGGCCTTAATTCAAAGCAAATCATCGAAGGTGTAAGTTTAGACCCTCGAATTGGTAATCATTATAACAACCCTTCTTTTGGGTATGGTGGTTACTGTTTACCTAAAGATACCAAGCAACTCTTAGCAAACTATAAAAATGTACCAAATAATATGATACGCGCTATTGTGGATGCTAATGCCACGCGAAAAGACTTTATTGCTGATTCTGTCTTAGCAAGAAATCCAAAGGTAGTGGGTATTCATCGCCTTATAATGAAAACAGGCTCAGATAATTTTAGGGCTTCGGCAATTCAAGGCATTATGAAGAGAATTAAGGCTAAAGGTATTGAAGTAATAGTGTATGAGCCAGAACTAAAAGAAGACACATTTTTTAACTCAAAAGTGACACATAGCTTATCGGAATTAAAAACTAAAGCCGATGTCATTATTGCAAATCGCATGGTCCCTGAACTGCAAGATATTGCTGCAAAGGTCTACACGCGAGACTTATTTGGTAGCGATTAACCTCATTTACATTGCTCTAATTGATTATTTTTAACTGAATCCTGGAAAATGATGAAAACATTGATAAAAAATCTCCTACGCCCAATTTATAGAATTTATTTATCACGTAAGAAAAAGCGTGAGTTTGCACAAAACTTAGAGAGAATAACTCAAGAATTAAAAGCGCCGGGCAAAAAAATCATTTACGCGATCACACCGCCGAGTCGTTTAAAAAACATCGGAGATCAAGCACAGTTTGTTGCTATAGAGGCATGGTTGAAAAGGCACTTTCCAGAGCATGCAATTGTCGAAGTAGATAAAGATGAAGCAACTTGGCTTACTGATAGCTATAAATCACTTGTAGATAGTAGCACGCCTATTGTTCTTCATTCTGGTGGTAATATGGGCGACCGTGCCATGTGGAGCGAGACCTCTCGCCGTATCATGATAGAAAGCTTTCCTGATAATACAGTGCTTAGTTTACCGCAAACAATCTATTTTCATGACACAGACTTCGGCCAATTACAAAAGTCAAAAACAGAAGCTATATATAATAACCACAAAAACTTAACCGTGGTTGCAAGAGACAATAAATCGTCTGATATTGCTAATGAAATGTTCCCTAAGTGCAAACTTGATAAAGCGCCTGACTTTGTTCTTTCTTATAACGAACAAAAAGAGCCAGAACAAACTAACGGCAAAATACTTTACTGTATGCGAAAAGATTCAGAGTCGGCATACACGCAAACTGATTTAGAGCAACTATTTGCATCTGCTGATAGACCATATGATGTATTCGACACAACGATACCAGAGGCAATCACAAAGGAGCAAAGAAAAGCAGTACTTGATGATACGCTAACTATGTTTAGTCAATATGACTACATAGTAACTGATAGGTTTCATGGCTTAATATTCTCTGTTTTATGCAAAAAGCCAACAGTTGTTCTACCGACAGTAGATCACAAGCTAACCTCAGCATTTGACTGGTTTGATGAAGTTAAATTCGTTAAATTTGCGCATAAAATTCAAGATGTGCCAGCAGTAACGCAAGATGTTCTGGCTGTACAAGAAAGAACCACGCCAAATTGGAATGAACTGCACTTTGATAAATTAGTTAAATACATAAAATGAAAAAGCTGTTAAAAAAACCACTTAAAAAAATATTAATTAAAGCAGGATTAAAAATGGATCCTGCTAAGCAGTATTTATATTCTTCGGTACCGCCATATAAGTTGATCACAAACTTAACCGAAGAAGAGCTGCTGTCTTTAATGCGTCATGAAGCCCACAGAATCGAAAAGTCGATTTATAACGATATATTCGAGAGTAAATTTAATATTTACAACGAAAAAGCGAAACGTATAAAAGAAATTTGCAAAGAGCTAGAGCAGCGCAATTTAGACGAAAATGAACCAACATTGGTCTGGGCAAAGCAAATTTTAACAGCCTTTAATGATTTGAAATCTAATTTTATTGAGCCGTATAGCAAAGTGCCACAAAGTTATGATTTGTCAAAAGCGCAAGAATATGTGGATTTTGTGCAGCAGCGACGAAGTGTTCGAGTGTGGCACGATAAACAGCCTTCTAAAGATGAGCTAGAAGCCCTTGCTGATCAATGTATAGACGCAGCAAGATGGGCACCAAGCTCTGGTAACAGGCAGCCTTGGCAATTTAAAGTGCTGACAGAGCAACAAGATAAAGACCTACTCAAAAAGATAAAAGAAGAGCATTGCACATCGGCGCCATTACTTATTTTTATTGGCATGGATCGTCGCCTTTATGGCTCATTATCACTAAAGCAATTTGAAACAGCTTTATATATTGATGCGGGTGCAGCCATCATGAATATGGTTGGAACAGCACAAAGTACCGGAATGGGGACGTGCTGGAATCACTTTGGTCGCGACATGATCGACTCAAGAGAAATAAATAAAAAGATTTATCTTAACTTTTGTGAGCATATGGCTATTCCAGACTATATAGAACCGGTGGCTATTTTAGCGATTGGCGCGCCCGCTTATATGCCGCCGACACCTGCGCGAGTAAAAGTGCAAAGCTTAAAAATAGTATGATCATATCTGCTGCAAAGTGGCAAACAGGAGCCACTTTTATCACATTTGCATTGAGTTTGCTGCAGTTAACTGTATTAGCTAGAGTGTTTGATGCCAAAGCCTTTGGTTATCTTGCGATAGTCATGGTTTGTGTGAATATATATCAAACTTTGTCAGACTTAGGCATGGCCAATTACTTGGTTTTTGTACAAAAGGTAAGTAGTGCTTTAAATTCAACGGTCTTTTGGGTTTGTTGTTTGGCAGGTATTGTACTTTGCCTGATAATGCAGGTTACTTCAGGTTTAATTGCAAACTATTATGACATGCAAGGCTTGAGTTATTTACTCAATGTTGCAGCCTTAGCTTTGATACCCGTTTCGTTAGGAGCTCAATTACAAGCTCGCTATATGCTCGAGTATAAATTAAGTGCGCTTGCAAAGTTTGATATAACTGCAAGGTTAATATCAACAAGCTTCGTGATTATTGCAGTAACAGTGTTCGATTATGGGTTGGATGCTGTGGTATTTGGTGTGGTGATATCTGCATCTGTAAAACTGCTGCTATTAGCTTTATTTTCTGACAAAGCTTGGCTTCCACAGTTAAAGTTTAGTAAACAGCATGCGTTGCAAGCCTGGGGCTATGGTAAATTTCAGGTGGGCTCTCAGATACTTAATAAGCTTAGAGAAGAGCTAGATATCATTATATTAGGTATGTTTATTGATGCTGCTAAGTTAGGTTTGTATAGCTTAGCAAAGCAGTTAGCCCAAAAAATAGCATCACTCATTGTCCCGATAGTTAGAAAGCTAACCTTACCGCTCATTGCCAAAAGCAGATCTAACCTAAAAAATTTAACGTCGGTAGTATATAAGTCGCATTGTATATCAACTGTGATGCTTGTTTTCCCACATATACTGCTATTGTTTGTTGCTCAGCAAGTAACCGTTTTGTTTTACTCAGAGCAAAAGCTAGGTGCAGCTGAGTATTTAATACCATTAACTATTTTTTACATGTTACGTTCAGTTGGTGGAGCTTTAGCAGGGAGCATTTGCCAAGGGTTAGGTAAGACCAATATCGACTTCTACTGGAATGTGAGTGTTTTTTTCATCTACGCAATAGTCGCCTTCATCAGCGCCCAATTTAGCGAACTGTATACAGCATATAGTTATGCAATTATTCAGTTACTGTTACTTAATGCCGTGTATGTTTTGTTTTATAAAAACACGGTGAGTTTAGCTTACTCGCGATACATAACACCCATAATAACAAGTTTGCTAATTTCACTACTCATATGTGTTGGGTTTATGTTTACCCTAAATACAGCGCAGTTAGTTATAAGTGACTCGCTAACTGCAAGTGCAATTTATGTACTGTTATGTACCGGCGTTTATGCTGTGTATTGCTTAAAAAAAATAAGGATCTGGAGTCGTCATGACTAAAAAAGTCACCTTTGTTGTAAATGAGTTTCCGGTACTATCTGAGACATTCGTAATTGAGCAGGTGTGTGCCTTAATTGATAAAGGTTTTGATGTAAACGTGCTTGCTTGTAAAAAAACGAGCGATGCAAACCTTACTCCTAAGTTTAAACAGTATAAATTAGAGCAAAAATTAACTTACCTAGATACATTTGCGAGCGGGGCAAAAGGCAAGTTGCAAATGTTAAGCTCTCTGGTTAAAAACTTTTATGTAATCAAGAGCAAAAAAGACTTTATAAAAGCGCTATTTTACAGCGTTAAGAACAAAAACATGTCGTCGCTTAGGCAGTTGGCAATATGTGCGCAGTATGCAAAGACGCGCTTTGATACTGATTTTGTTATTTGCCACTTTTTACCCAATGGTCATTTAGCTTATGCGCTGAGAAAATTCAGCGGACTACATTGCGATACCATAGCAACGATTGCTCATGGCTATGATATTAGCTTGTATAAAGTACTCGCTAAATGGCAGTACGAATATTCTAAACTGGTGGCAGGTACAGAGTTACTATTACCAATTAGTGAACGCTGGGCAGATATACTCATTAATAAATTCAGCGCAGATCCTGGTAAAGTTAAGGTTCAACATATGGGAGTGAATATTAATCATTTTAATTTTTCTCCTCGTAATATTAGCCCCGAAAACGGCCCTATTAAGCTTATTGCTGTAGGCAGAGCAACAGAAAAAAAAGGCTTAGAGTATGCGATAAGGGCTATATCTCAAACTGAGAATACGCATTTATCTATTGTCGGTGGTGGAGAACTGTTAACTGAATTAGAACAGCTGATCCATCAGCTAAAAGCAACCGATAAAGTTACTTTGCTAGGCCCTTTACCACACGAAGACGTACTTAAATTACTCGCTGAATCGCAAGTGTTTATTTTACCATCTGTAACAGCAAAAGATGGCGATATGGAAGGAATACCGGTCGCGCTTATGGAGGCAATGGCGTCGGGGCTACTTGTTTTATCGACGAATCATTCGGGCATACCAGAGTTAATCGAACACAAGAAATCAGGTTTACTGGCAGATGAGCGATCTGTAGCACAGTTAGTGCATAACATTAATTATGTAACTAATAACGCAGAAAGTATGGGGGAGCTCATAGTAAATGCGCGAAATAAAGTTGAACATGATTTTAATAACAACGAGTTAAATGAAAATCTGGCAAACTTAATTGTTAACTCATAACTTAAAGCTAAGTTTAAACGCGTACTATCTCTCGGAATAGAGGTTTATTGAGTAACCAAAAATGTAGCACTTTGTAATAGACACGCCTAAATTCTCTGCGTATAATCGCTGGCTCATAAAAATCAATCCTTTTGGATTGGTTTTAAGGAACATGAGCATTTTAGGTGTGGCTATGGAAAGTTGGTACTTACTTTTTTGTAAATCAAAACAAGAACAAAGAGCAAAAAATAACCTTGAAAACCAAGGTTACGAAGTTTTCTTTCCTGAACATAAAATAGAGCGAATCGTAAAAGGTCGCCGATCAATTCGTACATCTCCTCTTTTTCCTAGTTATTTATTCATTAAGTTAGACTCGCAAAATTGTAACTTTTCTGCGGTAAAAAACACCCGCGGTGTAAGTGGCTTTGTTGCTTATGGTCATAAATTTCAAATTGTACCTGAGCAGCTTATTGCTCATCTCAAATCTATGAGTGATATGAGTGAGGTAACATCAACGCTACCAAAAGCTGGTGATGTTGTTTATCTAAACACAGAGTCATTTAAAAATGTTCAAGCAATTTATCAAGAGCCAGACGGCGACATGCGTAGTATTTTGTTGGTCAACTTGCTAAACAAACAAATCACTGTAAGTGTAGAAAATAAAGAAATCAGTTTATAAGTCGTGATTTAAAACGGCATTAACGTAGGAACGGCTTTAGCCGTGAATGGGTAAAATATTCGGTGTTAAAACACCTCCTACAATGTAAGCATTATGCTTCAAAACGTAAAAATTATAATAAAATCAGTACGTAGGAACTGCAACCTAGGGGCGGAAGCGTG
>CETM01035299.1_pt1 | contig 18151 bp, 22 predicted proteins | sample 361451 | NCBI WGS metagenome assembly CETM01 (sample SAMEA2622690, study PRJEB7988) | marine metagenome | isolation source: saline water (ENVO:00002010), including
TCATTTTTTGGAATAATCAAAATTGTTGGTCGAGCAAATTCCATATGAAGATAATCATAATACCCAGTATAATAATAGACACTATCATCATCAGTTATTACAGCTACATCAATATTTTTTTCTTGAATTTTTTTTCTCAAAATTTCCATTCTTTTTTGAAACATTTATTTCCCCTTTTAATTTGCTACTTTATTATCTTTAATTAATCTTTCAATAATTTTTTCACTTACTAATCTATATCCTTCATCGTTATAATGCCCCTCTATTCTAAATGGAAATAATGATAATGGATCAAAATGATTATCAAATACTTCTTCTTTCATATTTAAATAAGAGATATTTAGAGATTTAATATTTTGTTCAACATCTTCTTTATATAAGTCTGTTTTATATTCAAGAGGAATGCTTTTAAAGGTATTTTTTTTATCTACTTGATGGATTGAAGGGAGGTATACAACATATAAAGAACCGCCCCATTCATCTATATTTTGTTGTGTCTTTTTAAATATATTTAAATGAGTTTTAATAATATCTTCAATTTTTGTAGATTTAGGAATTAAACTGAACAAAGATCTAGTATTAGAAAGTTTTATAAAGTCATAAAATGCTGCCCGTTTTACAATGCTATCTAATCTTTTATCATAGTTTTGTAATTCATTATTAATAAGTTTTTTTAAAGCTGCATCAATGAAAATTTGATTATCCATTAATTTTTGAGAAAAATCATTATTTGAAAGATATTTATTCAATAAAGGAGATCGTATCTCATCTATCATATCATACAAGTCATTCATAAAATAAAACCAAATAACAATTTTGGGTTTAATTGGTTCTACGTACTCTTTAAATGCAGCATACTGCAATAGAGGACCTGAGCCAGCAATTCCATAATTTAGAACATTTAAGTTCTTTTTTCTTAAGTGAGCTCCAATATTCTTATCACTTTTAACACACCATCCTTTTGCAAAAGAATCTCCCAATATAGCTATATCCACCGCATTATTTGAATATGATTTCTTTGGATTGTTAAATCCAAATTTATCAGTATCATAAATTAACCACTGACCATCTTCATTGCAAGATAATGTTTGACTATTAGAAATACTTCCAAGTGGGAAAAAAAAATTTTTATCAAATTCAATGCCATTTATATATTCATCAGTTCTTAAGTATACAACAGGATGAATTTCAGGATTTATAAATATGTTATTTTTTTTAAAATCATTAATAACTTCTACTCTATTTCTGAGATCAAATTCTATATTGCTTTGATTTGCTCTTACTATCCTTTCTTCATTCCAATCAGGGATTTTTGCAAATTTATTACCATATACAATCATATATAATTCAAAAGAATATAAAGAAAATCCAATTGAAACAATTATTATTACAAAATATATTTTAAAATTATTTTTTAATCTTAATATCCAACTATTCAAAAAAATAAATATTGATGCAAATAAAATGAAATAAAAATAAAATAAATTTGAAGAAATAAAACCTCCGCGAATATATATTTTATAGGAAGCAAATAATGTAAATAAAATTAAAATAAATATAAGAAATATAATTATTAAATTAGCAAAAAAAAATAATGAATTATTCTTTTTTTCATATATATTTTTTTGCATAGACTTTTTTAAACTAAAAGAATCTAATCTACACTATATTTTATATGAATTAAAATTATTTGATTATATTAAAAAACACCGCCAAGACTTAAACTCGTAAGCGTAGCATCATCTTCCCAGCCATTTAACCCGTAAGAATCATAACCTAAACCAATTGATAACATGTTAAATTTATATTTAACTGATAACCCTATATACGGATCAACACCTGAGTTAAATAAATTATTATTTACAAAATCATTTGCTGTTGTATTCGAAGCTTTTGTTCCTGATGTATCCCACATCAAAGCTCCACCTCTAAGTGCTGCATCAAAAGATGAGCCCGAGCCTAAGTGAAATGCACCGCCAAAACCAAAGCCTGTAATTTCTCTTTCAATTGTTTCAGCCGCAGTAAAATCAACTGGATTTGCAGTTCCATTGAGTGTAAACGAATCTATATCCCCTCCGTCACCTTTTATTTGGGTTGTGCCTAAATTAACATATGAAACTTCTCCAGATATAGAATCAGTAAGATATGTGCCTAGTATAATTGCATATCCATCATCATCAGTATCTATAGTTGTATTTGAGCTTGTATGGGCACTTGTTGCGTTTGCAACATCCACAGTATGAGCTGTAACACCGTAACTAACATCTATATAAGATTCACCATTTTCTGCAAAAGCATTACTGTTTAGTAAAAGCCCAGTTGCAAAAATAGCTAAAACTGATAATTTATTTTTATACATAATAATGTTACTAAACCTTTTGATAATACAAATCAAGAGTATACTGTAAAAAAATTAAGGAGTGTAAAATGCCTAAAATAGCTCTAATTTCTGGGATAACTGGGCAAGACGGTTCTTATTTGGCAGAATTCTTGCTTGATAAAGGTTACGAAGTTCATGGTATAGTTCGACGAGTAGCATTAGAGGATGAAACTCATAGACTTTGGAGAATTAGAAATATACTTAATGATATAACTATACATGCCGCATCGTTAGAAAGCTTTGCAAGTATATTTAAAATCATTCATAAAATTTATCCTGACGAAGTATATCATTTAGCAGCGCAAAGTTATGTGAGTCATTCATTTGAAGATGAGTTCTCAACTTTAAACACAAATATAAATGGTACTCATCATATGCTTTCTTCATTAAAAGAAGTAGGAAAGAATGTAAGATTTTATTTTGCAGCATCTTCAGAAATGTTTGGAAAAGTAGAAACAATTCCACAAAATGAAAAAACACAATTTCATCCTAGATCAGCTTACGGTATCTCTAAAGTAACAGGATATGAACTAACAAGAAATTATAGAGAAGCATACAACTTGCATGCTTCAAGTGGCATTCTCTTTAATCACGAGTCACCTAAAAGGGGTTTTGAATTTGTTACAAGAAAAATCACGCATTCAGTTGCAAGAATAAAAAAAGGGCTACAAGAAAAATTAAAGTTAGGAAACATTAAATCAAAAAGAGACTGGGGATATGCTAAAGATTACGTAATAGCTATGTGGCTAATGATGCAACAAGATGAGCCTGATGATTTTGTTATAGGAACTGGGATCGAACATTCAGTAGAGCAATTTGCTAAAATAGCTTTTTCTCATGTTGGTTTAAATTATAAAGATTATATTATTAAAGATGAACGATTATTTAGGCCTGCCGAAGTAGATTCTTTAATTGCTGACTGTACAAAAGCTAAAACAAAACTGAATTGGAGTCCAAAGATATCTTTTGAAGAACTAATAGTAATGATGGTTGAAAACGATTTGAAGTTGATAAAATAATTAAATTATTTTAATCTTATTTTTTTAAAAAAATTTCTTATTATTTTTGAACATTCTTTTTCCATGATGCCCCCATATATTTCTGGCTTAAAATATGATTTGATATTTGTTATATCATTATTATGATAAGCTCCCTTCTTTTTATCGTAAGCGCCAAAAAAAACTTTTTTAATTCTTGCTTCACTTATAGCAGCGGCACACATCATACATGGTTCTAGAGTTACATAAATTGCAGTATTTTCAAGGTACTTTCTTTTAAGATTTTTAAGGCTTTTAGTTATTATTTCAATTTCTGCATGGGCTAATGGGTTAGATTTTGACATCATATTATTTCCAGATTTTTCAATTATTTTACTATCTTGCAGATTAATTAAGATTGCGCCAACAGGGACCTCATTATTTATTTCTGCTTTTCTAGCTTCCAATAATGCAAGTTTCATCCACTCATCATTCAACATAATAATAAATTATATATACAATTTTAAATAAAATAGTTTAATTTAATTAAAAATATGAAAAAAAAACCTATAATAGGACTTACTTTGGATATAGAAAAACCAGGGGATTATTCAAAATTTGATTGGTATGCTATTAGAAAAAACTACATCGATTCAATTGAAAAACTAGGTGGCATAGCATTTCCATTACCTCACAATTTAAATAATATTAATGAATATACTAAAATTATTGATGGTCTAATAATTACAGGTGGTAATTTCTCAATTTCACCAAAATTATATGGTGAAAAGACATCTAAATTTTCTAAAAATCAAAAAATTGAGAGAACAAAATTTGAATACAGAATTTGTGAAAAATCTCTAAAAAATAATATTCCAGTTTTAGGAATTTGTGGAGGCGAGCAACTTCTTAATGTATATTTTGGAGGGACTCTCATTCAACACATAAAAACATATAAGTCAAAATCACTTAAGCATGAACAAGTTCAACCTCGTAACCAAACAAGCCATATAGTAAATATAAAAAAAAATACCAAACTATATAAAATAATAAAAAAAAATAAAATTAGAGTTAATAGTGCACATTATCAATCAGTAAAAAATGTTGGAAGAAATGTGATTGTTTCAGGCAATGCTGATGATGGTATAATAGAATCAATTGAAAATAACCATTATAAATGGTGTATTGGAGTTCAGTGGCATCCTGAATTTTTAATTACTAATACTGATAAATTAATCTTAAAAAATTTTTTATTAAATTGTAAAAAATAAATTAATGAGAATAGCAAAATTTATTTCACATTGCGGTTATTGTTCTAGAAGAGATGCAGAAAAATTAATTATAAAAAGTAAAGTAAAAATAAACTCTTTAATTTGTAATAATCCAGCAACAAATGTTCTCATTAGTGATGAAATATTTATTAATAATAAAAAATTAAAATTACAAAAGAATATTAAATTATGGAAATTTTATAAACCTACTGGAGTTGTAACTACATCAAGGGATGAAAAAGGTAGAAAAACGATATATGATTTGCTACCTAATTCATTATCTAAAATTATCAGTATTGGAAGATTAGATATTAATAGTGAAGGATTGATTCTCCTGACAAATAATGGTGATCTAGCAAGATATTTTGAATTACCGAAGTCACAATTAAAAAGGGTTTATAAAGTAAAAGTCCAAGGTAATGTTGAAAAAAAGCAATTAGAATTTTTAAGAAAAGGTATTAAAATACAAGGTATAAAGTATAAACCAATAAAAGCAAAACTAGAAAAAAAACTAAATACAAATTCTTGGATTTATATGGAACTTATAGAAGGAAAAAATAGAGAAATAAGAAAAATTTGTGCTAATTTTAAATGGCGGGTAAATAAATTAATTAGAATAAAATATGGTGAATTTGGAATTGGTAATCTCAAATATGGTGAAATTCAAGAAATAAAAAATCATATCTATAATGATAAAAATAGTTGGAGGTAAATACAAAGGATCTAATCTTAATGTTCCATTAGGGAATAAAGTTAGACCCACTTCAATTGGCAAAAGAAAAATTATATTTGACATATTGACAAGTTTTTTTTTAAAACAAGATAATATTGAAAACTATAATAATAAAATCATTTTGGATGGGTTTTCAGGTTCTGGTGCTATGGGAATAGAAGCAATATCCAGAGGTGCAAGTTTTTGCTATTTTTTTGATAAAGATAAATCAATTATCATAAATTTAAAAAAGAATTGTAAAAAAATTTTATTAAACAATCAGTATAAAATAATAAATTCTAATTTTGAGAATTTGGATTATAATAAAATTAAAAATAAAATTGATATCGTTTTTATTGACCCACCTTATGAATATAATATTAATGAAAAAAAAATTGAAATTTTAAAAAAAATTATTGCAGATGATGTTATTATTGTTATTGAAATAAGTTCAAAATCAAAAACACCTATAATAAGTTTTTTAGAAATATTTAACGAAAAGATAATAGGAAAAACTAAAATTATTTTTTATAAAAAATTATTTAAATAAGATATTTTTTTGCTATTTTTTTTCCTTCTTCTACAGCAGGTTGATCAAAAATATTTACTTTAAAAATTTTCCCTATACAAATGACCTCTAAGAAGCAATACATGATTAATGAACCAAGAGATTCTTCATTAATTTTATTTATTAATATTTCTTTTACTGGCAAATTGTTATTAATCAAAGTTTGTATAGTTGCATTTTGCTCAGCTTCCATCAAATCACCAATTTTTTTTCCTGATAAGTAATTCATTTCAGATTTAAAAAAAGAATTTGAAGAAATAATAGGTCCTTTATTTGAATGATTTGATTTGATAATTGTAAAAAACTTATCTTTTGGTCCATCCAAAAAAAGTTGTAATTGACTATGTTGATCAACTGTTCCCATAGAATGGAAAGGTGTGATACCATTTCCTTTTTTTCCCAAGCTTTCTGCCCATAATTGCCGATACCATATTCCAAAATTTTTTAATGCTTCACTATAAGTAAACAAAACATTTATATTTATATTAAAGTACTTTTGCATCAATACCATGATTACAGCTGATTCTATAGGCTTTAGATTCTTGTTAAGATAAAAATCATCCAAAACTTTTTTACCACCATACAAAAAGCTTTTAACATCAATTCCTACTAAAGCTGATGGTAATAATCCAACATTGCTGAATACAGAAAAACGACCGCCGATTTCTTCATTATGAATTAAAGTTTTGATTTTAAGCTTATCAGATAAAATTTTTAAAGGATTTTTATTATCTTCAGTAATGATAAGAAAATTTTTTTTTATTTGTGATTTTAATTTCAATTCTTCAAATTTATTAATAATTGCTCCAAACTGAGCTAAGGTTTCTGGGGTTTTACCTGACTTAGAAATAACAATAAAAGCTGTTTTATTAAAATTTAATGAATCCAAAGTATTCTGAAAGTATATTGGATCTATGTCATAAAGAAATATAATTTTATCTTTTTTATATTTTTGATTAATTCCAATTAGAGCTTGTGATCCAAAACTTGATCCCCCAGTACCAAGAACACAAAATTTATTAAAATTTTTTTTAAATTTTTTTACAATTTTTTCAATTTGTTGAAAATTATTTTTATCATTGACTTGGTTTAAAAATTTTGATTTTTTCAAATCAGAATCATTGAATACTTTTGGAATTAAATTGTCTAAAATTTTTTTATATTCTTTATTAAATTTTTTATTATTAAAACAATTCGTATATTTTATACTATTTAATTTCATCTCAAATTATTTTCTAAAATAATTTTTTTAGCAAACTCTCCTTTTTTTTTGGTCGGGTAGTTATTGGGACTGAACCTTCTAATATACTTTTATTGTTAAAAATATTATTTCTAATTCTTTCTGATTCTTTTGCTGCGTCCAATATTTCTTCATCATCCATATACCTTTCTCCACTAAAAACTCCCTTAGTTGATGACATATTTGCATAAAGCAAGTCTATTTCGTCCCTAATGTTTGAAGATGTTTCATTTGCCCCACTTTGATTTAAAATTGAATTTAGAGCAGAAGATTCTTTTGATTCATCTTTTTTGTTAGAATTTTCATCCAAGCCTAACAAAATCTCTTTTGTTAATTCATCTTCTTTTTGAATTTTCTTCTTTGAAATTATTTCATCAGAAGGCAATACATTGTAATCTGGTGGAAGAGCTAGAGGGGGGTTATTAATAACTGCATACTCATCAATTACTTTTCTATTTACACCTGCAGAATCTCTTATTTGAGAACAACCAAATAAAAAAATAGTTAATAAGCTTGTTAGTATTACAAATAGATTATTCATTATTGTTTCTTATCCTATATTTATAATTTATATAAGTAGAAAAAATTAAAATAAATACTCCAAAAGTTATACCAATATCTGCAAAATTGAAAGCAGGCCAATAAAAATCTTTATAATGGAGAGATATAAAATCTACAACATAACCATTTATCAATCGATCTATAAAATTACAAATACCTCCAGCTAATATGAATGTTAGAGCCCATTTTTCTAAATTTTCTTTTGATCTAAAGAGCCAAATAAACAATATAATTAGTATTAAGAATACAATTAATAGAATAAAAAAATTAGAAAGAATGTTTTCGAATAAACCGAAAGAAATTCCTCTGTTATGTATGTGAACTATATCAAAAAAATTATTAATTGGATAAATAAAATTTGTTGGTAGATACTGAGTAATTAAAAATTTGGAAATTAAATCAATGGAAATTATAGCAGCAAGTAATGTTATTTTCATTGATTTATAACTTTTTCACAACGATCACAAATATCTTTATTTAATACTTCTTCTAAAACTTTCCAACATCTCTCACATTTTTTTCCTTTAGCTAATTCTATTTCTACTCCAACATCTTTTATATTTTCAATTGAAAAAGCTTGTTGAGGAATTTTTGAATTTGAAATTTCGAAAGAAGAAACAATGCCAATTTCAGCAATGTCGATATCATCTAATACTTTTTTCTTTTGTTCAGAAACATATAATTTAATTTTTGCTTGTAGACTTGATCCGATAATTTTTTCTGCTCTTTTTAACTCTAAAGCTCCTGTTATAACTTTACGTATATCTCTTATGAATTCCCATTTCTCTGACAATTTTTCATTTTTAAATTTATCATTTACAGACAAAAAATTTTCTAAATGAACACTATCTTTATAACCCATAGATTTCCACGCTTCTTCGGCAGTAAAAACTATTGACGGAGCGAACCATCTAACTAAATGATCAAATAAGATTTTTAATACTGTTCTTGAAGACTTTCTTTTATTATCTTTTTGTGAATCACAATATATACAATCTTTTCTAATATCAAAATAAAATGCAGACAAATCATTAGAACAAAAATTTAATAATGAAATAAACATTTGATGAAAATCAAAATCTTTTATATTTTTCTTTACTACTTGATCTAATTCCCATAGTTTATGTAAGAGATATTTTTCAATTTCAGGCATCAACTCATATTGAATTTGCTCTTCATTTTTAAAGTCACTTAAATTTCCTATTAGATACCTAAATGTATTTCTAATTCTTCTGTAGGAGTCAGCTTGTGAATTTAATATTGAATTATCAAGTTTTAAATCATCATAATAATCTGATGCAACTACCCATAAACGAAGAATATCCACTCCGTATTTATTCATTATGTCATCAGGAGAAATAACATTGCCAAGAGATTTGGACATTTTTCTACCTTTGCCATCTACAACAAATCCATGAGTTAATATGCTTTCATATGGAGCCCTTCCTCGAGTACCGGAAGATTCAAGTAAAGAGGAATGAAACCAACCTCTATGTTGATCTGAGCCTTCTAAATACATCGAAGCTGGCCACACTAAATCTTTTCTTTTTTCTAAAACAAATGCATGAGTTGATCCGCTATCAAACCATACCTCTACTATATCTTCTAATTTTTCATAATCTTCACTTTTGTATTTTTTACCAAGAAAACGCTCAGGTTTGCTAGTGTACCAAGCATCACCCCCTTCTTTTTCAAAAATATCTGCAATTCTATTTATAACATCCTGATCTTTTAAGGGCTGATTATTATTTTTATTTATAAAAATTGGAAGAGGAACACCCCAAACTCTTTGTCTAGAAACACACCAATCTGGCCTTGTTTCTATCATTGATCTCAATCTATTTTGACTCTGAGGTGGATAAAAAACTGTATTATCAATAGAATTAAGAGCTTTTTTTCTTAAGTCATTAGTTTCCATTGAAATAAACCATTGGGGAGTATTTCTGAAAATAAGTGGGGCTTTTGATCTCCATGAATGAGGATAGCTATGTCTTAATTTACCTTTTCCAATTAAATTATTTAACTCACTTAATTTGTCGGCAATTTTCTCATCAACTTTGTACACATGTTCGCCTTCAAAACCAGGAGCATTTTTATTATATCTTCCGTCATCCTTTACTGTTTGGACAACTTCTATATTATTTTTTATTCCTAAATTATAATCATCTGCTCCATGACCTGGAGCACAATGAACAATTCCAGTTCCTTGTTCTAAAGTAACAAAATCTGCTTCAAGTGCCCTAACTTTAAAATCATAACCTATTCCTTTAAATGGATGCCAGCAAATTGTATCTTTTAAATCACTACCTTTAAAAATTTTTAAAGTTTCAGTTTCTAAAATTCCACATTCTTCTAAAACTGATTTTTTTAATTCATTTGCAACAATAATTTTATCATTAATTTGCGCTAAACTTTCATCTTTAACCCCTTTTATTTTTATCAACTCATATTTAAAACTTTCATTGTAAGCCAATGCTCTGTTTCCTGGAATTGTCCAAGGAGTTGTTGTCCATATCAAAATTGAATTGCCTATTAATTCGTTAATCTTACTCTCACAAACTTTAAATTTTACATAAATTGTATTAGACGTATGATCTTCATATTCTACTTCAGCATCAGCTAAAGCAGTCTTTTCTACAACTGACCAAAGTACTGGTCTTGCACCCCTATAAAGACTCCCATCCATTAAAAACTTTCCTAATTCTCTCACTATCTGAGCCTCTGCTTCAAAACTCATTGTTAAATATGGATCATTCCAATCTCCCTCTACACCTAATCTTCTAAATTCTTTTTTTTGAATTTCAATCCATTTTTCTGCAAAATCTCTACATTCTTTTCTAAATTGAACTATAGGAATAGAATCTTTGTCCTTACCTTTTTTTCTGTAAGTTTCTTCAATTTTCCATTCTATTGGCAACCCATGACAATCCCACCCTGGTACGTAAATAGAATCTTTTCCATTCATTTGTTGTGTTCTAACTATTACATCCTTTAAAATTTTATTTAATGCTGTGCCCATATGAATATGGCCATTCGCATAGGGAGGACCATCATGTAAAATAAATTTTTCTCTGTTTTTTGAACGTTCTCTTAATTTTTTAAATATATTTATTTTATTCCACTCTTCTAATATTTTTGGTTCTTTTGAAGGTAAATTAGCACGCATTTCAAAATTTGTTTTTGGTAAGAAAATTGTATTTTTATATTCCATAGAAATCTTTTGTTTTAAATATTTTTAAAAAAGGATTTAGCAACTTTAACATCTTTCTTTACCTGGTATTTTAATTTATTAAAGTTTTTAAATTTAATTTCTTCTCTAATAAATGCTAGAAATTGTACCGTCAATTCTTTACCGTAAATTTTTTTATTAAAATTAAAGATATTTACCTCTAACAAGAGTTTTTTTCCATTAAAAGTTGGTCGTCTGCCAAAATTTGCAATTCCTCTATATTTTTTACTATTAAATATAATATTTACTACATAAACTCCTTTTTTGGGTTTAATAATTTTATCAAGAAATAAATTTGCTGTTGGAAAATTCATTTTTCTTGCCCTTCCATCCCCTTTTAAAACCCTTCCTTTAACAGCCCAAGGTCGTCCTAATAAAATATTTGTTTTTTCTATATTTCCCTTCTCTATATTTTTTCTAATATTTGAAGATGAACATACTATTTTTGAATTTTTTACTTTAATTGATTTTATTATTTTTAAAGAAAAATTATTTTTATAACTTAATTTTTTTAATAAATTAATATTTCCTTTTCTGTCTTTTCCAAATTGAAAGTTTTCTCCAATTATCAACATTTTTAATTTTAGATTCTTTACTAAAAATTTTTTTACAAATTCCTCAGCTGTTAAAGATGATGTTTTTTTATCAAAATTTAATCTTAAGAAATTCTCAACTCCTAATCCGTTGAGAATTTCTTTTTTATCTTTCTCTAATATAATATTAAATTCATCATGTATTTTTTTAAAATATTTTCTTGGATGAGGATTAAAACTTAAAACAGTTGGGTAAAGATCATTCATTCTTGATTCATTCACCATTGTATTAATAATATATTTATGTCCTAAATGTATTCCATCAAAATTGCCTATAGTGATGCATAAAGGTTTTTTGTTGATATAGTTTATGTCAATATTTCTTGTTTTCATTGATTTAAATATATAAATATAATCTATTAAATTATGAAATATTTACACACAATGGTCAGAGTTGAAAATATAGAAAATTCTCTGGATTTCTATTGTAATAAGCTAGGATTAAAAGAAATAAGGCGTACTGACTATGAAAAAGGAAGATTCACTCTTGTTTTTTTAGGGGCTGAAAATAGTGATGAGAAATTTGGTTTATTGGAATTAACATATAATTGGGATAAAGAATCCTACTCTGGGGGAAGAAATTTTGGTCACATTGCTTATAGTGTAAAAAATATTTATAATACTTGCACTAAACTAATTGAAAAAGGTGTAATTATTAATAGACCGCCAAGAGATGGGAGAATGGCTTTTATAAAATCACCAGACAATATTTCTATTGAAATTTTACAAGAAGGAAACGCTCTAGAAATTATAGAACCCTGGCTTTCAATGAAAAATATAGGTACTTGGTAAAATTAAATAAATTTAATATTTTTTTTATTGAGTTTTTTTATTGAATCACAACCCATAAGCATCATGTCTCTATTTAATTCTTCTTTTAATTTAGTAACAATTCTCTGGACCCCTTTTTCTCCACCACCAGCTAAAGCATAAAGATAAATTCGCCCTCCTGAACAAGCTTTAGCACCAAGGGATAGAGCTTTTAATATATGAGTGCCTCTTCTAATACCACCATCTAATATAATCTCCAACTTGTCCCCAACTGCATCAACTATCTCAGGTAAAATATCAAATGGTGATACTGATCCATCCAACTGTCTTCCACCATGATTTGAAATCATAATCGCTGTAGCACCTATATCAACTGCTTTTTTTGCATCTTCTACAGAAGCGATTCCTTTTAAAGCAAAAGGTCCGTTCCATTTCTTTATAGCATCTTTAGCATCATCCCAACTCACCGACGGTTCCATTTGATCGTTAATATAATCAACTATAGATGATGTAATATCGCTACCTTGCTTGATATAATCTTTGACTTGAGCAAGTTCAAATTTTTTTCTAAAGATATAATTTAATGTCCACTCTGGATGTGCAACAAAACTTAATAAACTTTTGAGAGTAAGTTTTGGAGGAGTTGTCATACCAGTATATAAATCTCTTTCACGATTTCCCCCTACAACAGTATCTACTGTAAGAGCTATTGCATTATAATTTGCTGCTTTCACCCTATTTATTAAGTCATATGTTAAAGCTTTATCTTTATGGATGTATAACTGAAAAATTTTAGGACATTTTGTTATATTTGCAAGCTCCTCAATACTAACTGTTCCAATTGTTGAAACACCAACCATTAAACCTTCTCTGTCTGCGACTCTAGCAACAGCTTTTTCTCCATCATGATGAAATAATCTTTGCATTGCTGTTGGAGAAAAAAAGAAAGGCATATCCATTTTTGTTCCAAATAAAGTGCAGGAAAGATCAACTTTTTTAATACCAGCTAAAACGTTTGGAATTAAGGAACATTTGTTGAAAGCTTCAGTATTTCTATTCAGGGTAAATTCATCATCTGATCCGCCGTCTATATAGTGAAATAAGGGGGATGGAATTCTTTGTTTAGCTAATTTTCTGAAGTCCTTTATATTGTGACAATTCTTTAATTTTAAAAACATTTTATTTTGGATAACCGTTATATTTAGGAATTCTTTTATCTAGATAATAATAATCTAACTTTCCTTTAATAAAAATATTATGTTTTGTTTTTAAATTTGTAGGCTTTGTAAACATACCTGCAGAAATACTTATATATTTACCTTTATTTCTTTTAAAGAAAAAACTTGCACCACATTTTTTACAAAATCCTCTTTTGGCATTTAATGAAGATTTAAACCATTTTAAACCTTTGCTCTCTAAAAATTTCATATCTTCAATTTTACAAGATGTATAGGATGCAAAATTACCATGCGTTTTTGTGCATTGAGAACAATGACAATTTGAGACATATCTAAGTTTTCCAGTTATTCTAACTTTTATTCCCCCACATAAACATTTAGCATATTTGATTGGATACTTTTGAGTCATTTTAATTTATTTTTATCTAGTGAATTAATTCTAAGAAACAAAAATTTTCCCAAATATAATAGAGGCCACATAATTATTAATATAAAAATTTTATTAAAGTAAAACATAATATTCATTGTGGAATCATTTTTATCAATCAAATATACCACTAGCATTAACCCTATTAAAAAAGCAGTTATAAGCCAAGCTCCTAATTTAATTCCGTCCCAAATTGTTAATTTCATTATTAATTTAGTACTTTACCGATAATCATTAAAAATGTAAGAAAAACTTAAGGGCGTGTGGTGGAATGGTAGACACGGTAGACTCAAAATCTACTCGGCGCAAGTCGGTGGAGGTTCAAATCCTCTCACGCCTACCAAATAAATGAAAAAAAATAGCTTATATAAATGGACTTTAGAAAAAGCAGGGCATAAAAAAGCTAGTTGGTTCCTTGGTTTTATATCATTTATTGAAAGTTCTGTATTTCCAGTGCCACCAGATATTATTTTAATACCAATGGTTCTCGCTAAAAGAGAAAAAGTAATTTCATATATATCAATATGTACCATTGGATCAGTTTTGGGTGCGATTTTGGGTTATATTATAGGTGCTGTACTATATGAATCTGTTGGCCTTTTTATAATAGAATCATATAATTTGGGTAATAAATTTAATATATTTAAAGATTATTATATTAAATATGGTGTTTGGTTTATTTTGCTTGGTGGTTTTACACCCTTTCCATATAAATTTATTACAATAGCTAGTGGAGTCTTTATGCTTAACTTCCCTTTATTTATCTTGATGTCAATAATTTCAAGGGGTATTAGGTTTACGGCAGTAGCTAGTTTACTTTGGTATTTTGGCCCGCAAGTTAAACAAATTATAGAAAATCATTTTGGAAAATATACATTTATTTTTTTCTTCTTCTTAGTTTTAAGTTATGCTTTAATAAAATTCATATGAGATCGCTGAAAAAAAATTGGATTTTATTTATATTAATATTCTCTATCGCGTCTATCACAATAGCATATATCGCAGAATTTATTTATGGAATCTTGCCTTGTAAAATGTGTTTATATCAAAGATACATTTATTACATTTTGATTATAGTTTCTATATTTTACATTTTTTTAAATAAAAATAAAAAGTATTATTTTCTACTTGTAGGTATGGTTTTATTAGTTGGGATCATCATATCTCTCTGGCATTTAGGAATAGAAAACAAAATAATTCCCGGACCTTCAGGATGTTCAATAGATATGCAAAATGTTTCCGATCAAAAAGATTTAAAAAAATTAATTATTGAAAATCCTGTAGTGAGTTGTAATCAAGTGAACTGGAGTATTTTCGGAATTTCTTTTGTATTTATAAATTTTATAATGCAGCTTGCATTATTTGTAATTAATACTATATTTTTAGTTAGAACAAATGGTAAAAAATAAAAAAAAGAAAAAAAATATTAAAACCAAAAAACAAATTCCTGCTGATAAAAAATTATTAGATGAAATTATAAGGGTGGATCAAGCTGGTGAGTTAGGAGCAACTAAAATATATGCTGGACAACTAGCGGTTTTTGGAAAAGAATCTAATATTGGAAAGAAAATAAAACATATGGCTGATCAAGAACAAGAACATATAGACACATTCAATCGTTTAATTGTTGAAAAAAAAGTTAGACCTACTGCCATGATGCCTTTGTGGAATATTTTAGGATATACTCTCGGTGTAACAACTGCAATAATGGGCAAAAAAGCTGCTATGGCTTGCACAGTTGCAGTAGAAGAAGTTATTGGAAAACATTATGAAATACAGGCAAAACAATTAAAAGATAAAGAACCTGAATTAAAGAAAATTATTTTAAATTTTAGAGATGATGAATTGGAACATCACGATATAGGGTTAGAAAATGATGCAGAAAAAGCATTTGGTTATAGTTTACTATCAAAAATAATTAAAACAGGTTGTAAAACTGCAATTGCTATTTCAAAAAAAATCTAATTTTCTAATTCAGTATCCCAGTATAAATAATCACGCCAACTTTTGTGTAAATAATTAGTTGGAAAACTTTTTCCATTTTTATGAAGTTCTTGTGAGGTGGGTTGGTTTGGTTTCTTTAATAAATACATGTCAGTTTTTTCTAATAAACGATTTCCTTTTTTGAAATTACATTTCGTACAAGCTGAAACTACATTTTCCCAAGTAGTTTTACCTCCTTGACTCTTTGGAATTATATGATCAAAAGTCAAAGATTTAACAGCATAACGTTCATAACAATATTGGCATGTGAAGTAATCCCTCAAAAAAACATTAAATCTTGTAAATGCAGGATATCTTTGAGGAACAACATATTCTTTTAAAGAAATGACACTTGGTATCTTCATAGTTATAGATGGGGAATGAACTTCTGATTCATATTCAGATATAATATTTACCCTATCTAAGAAAACAGCTTTTACTGAGTCTTGCCAACACCATAATGATAAAGGAAAATAACTAAGAGGTCGAAAATCAGCATTTAAAACTAGCGCGAGATTTCCATTGTTATTCATGGTTTAATTGTATTACAAAGCATATCCTATGTAAATTATTATTATAGGTACGCTACAATTTGATCAATATTATTTGTTATTTAAAATAAATTTTTCACAAAAATCAATAACATCTTCATTAATTGAATGGCCTAAATTATTAATTAGGTATTTTTCAACTTCAAATCCAATTTCTTCTAAAATTTCACAAGTTTCAATAAAACGAAATGGTTTGATAATTTCATCTCTATCTCCATGAATTATTAGTAATTTTGATTTTATTCGATTTTCTTTTGAAAAAATTTCAGTATAAACTCTTCCTGATAAAGAAATAATACCTGCTAAATTATTTTTCAATTGAGTACCAATCTCAATACTCATCATCGAACCTTGGGAAAAACCTAATAAAAAAATTTTATTGAGCTCTACATTGTATTTTTTTGATAAATAATAGATACATTCTTTTATCAATTCGCAGCTCTTTTCATAATCATCATAAGCATTTTTTCTCATATCATCTGATGCTTCATCTAGAGCAATACCTCCAGGATAAACATCAAACCACATATATCCTGATCTTAAATTATTATTTATGAAAGGTGCATTAGGAGCAAAAAAAATAAAGTCTTCAAACTTTTGACTCCATTGATTAGCTATTTGAATTAAATCATCACCATTTGAGCCATAACCATGAAGCATTACAATAATATTTTTTATTGAATTTGAGTTTTTCGATCTAAGAAAAGGACCATTTAGGCTTTGTTTTTTGAGCATTTATATATAATTAATTATATTATGGAATTTAACAAGAAAATTTTGTAAAATAGATTTTATTCAAGGATAAATTATGGGTATTCATTACAATCACAAATCAAAAGCTGGTGATAGAGCAATGCAAAAAGAGCTCAAAAGAAAAATGCGTTTAGAAAAAAAGAGGCAAAAACGTGAAGAAAAAGAAGCTCAAAAGTTAGAAGAACTTGATAAACTTACTAGACCAGATAACACCGAAGATAATAATAAAGAAACTCAGTAATTATTAATTTAATCTATAGGATGATTTTTTCTTATAAACTTTTTCAATAAAGCAAGTGCCTTATCAGCTTCTTCAAGTAAAATCATATGCCCACAATTTTCTATAATCTCTACTTCAGAACTTTCAATAGCATCCGCTAATTTTTTTCCTTCTTTAACTGGGCACATCCTGTCTTCTGCTCCTAGTATATTAATTGTTGGACATTTAACTTTTTTAGCAGCATCAAATCCATTTTTGTAATTATCACATGCTCTAAAATCTACCCCTAAACTATCCTTCACTGATCCATTTATAACAATAGATCCACCTAAATTCATATGGTGCAAACCTGGAACTGGATGGCCTCCGAAGTGTCCGGAGGGACCGTGAGCCCAATCCATCATTAGATCTACTGCTTTTGGATCACCTTTTTCAGCTAATTCTAAGAGTTCTGGATTCATAGGAATGGCTCCTGCCCCTCCCATCAAAGCCAATGATTTAATTTTATTAGGAAACTGTGATGCACATTCCATTGTTATTAAACAACCTTGTGAATGTCCAACTAAAGAGGCTTCCGTCATACCTACAGAATCAATGACGTCTGATATCCACTTTGCTTGCTCTTCAATTGATTTTAGAGATGGCCCTTGTGAATAGCCATGACCTGGTAAATCAATAGCTAAAACACTGTAACCATGAAAAGCAAAATACCGAGTTTGTAAAACCCATGTAATATG
>CETM01008767.1_pt1 | contig 18148 bp, 18 predicted proteins | sample 361451 | NCBI WGS metagenome assembly CETM01 (sample SAMEA2622690, study PRJEB7988) | marine metagenome | isolation source: saline water (ENVO:00002010), including
GATAGCTATGGGTGGACTCGTGAAACCAGCTAATACTCCCAACATAAGACCTGATATTCCTGTTGCTCCCCAAGTTAAAATTTGGAAACTAACAACTCGACCCCTCATTACATTAGGAACTATTGTTTGCATCAAAGAATGTAGTACTACTTCATATGTTGCAACTGCTAAAAATACCAAACAATATAAAATCATCGATAATAATAAAATTTTTGACCAAACAAAACCTATCAGCAATAAACCAAATAAAATATATGTTAAATATAATATTAGAGTTCGGTTTTTTTTAATTCGATAATTTGATAATACTAACGTAGAAATTAATGCTCCTACTTGCCCAGATGCTAAAATATATCCAAGTTCTACAGAACCTCCTCCTAAGACATATTTAGTCACTACAGGGACCATACTTTCATGTGCCCACCCAAAGACTTCAGAACTAAGTCCTAATAATAATAAAGAACGAATTCGTTTATTTTGTTTTATATATGAAATCCCGTCTCTTAATTCTTGTATTGAAGTACGGTTACCATCTGTTATGTTTTTAGATGTACTCGGTAACCCTAACATTAATACCACACTAGAAATAAATGCACATATAGACATTATTAAATAAGTTGATTCAAACCCGTATCTATCAATTAAATTACCGCCAATAGCTGTAATGAAAACACCTGTAATAGTCATACAAGAAAAATTGATTGCCGTGGCACGAGAAAGATCTTTAGAACCCACCAAGTCCATAGTAATTGTGCCACCACACACAAACCTAAATGATGTACAACTTCCATCTATAAATGTAGTAAGTAACAAAATCCATATATTAATACTTCCTGTCCAAATAAAAAGCACTACTACAAGAAAAGTTATAGATAAAATAAAATGGCTGAGTGCTAATATCTTTTTTCTATCCACCCTGTCGACAATTGATCCAGCTAACAAACTTGTAATAAGCATTCCTAGCCCACTACAACCTGCAGCTAAACCGACAAATATTGTTGAATCTGTTAAATCTAAAACTAACCAACCATTAGACGTTACAAATAACATTAGAGTTATGTCTCTAAATGTTTGTGCAAAAACAAAGGTTCGAAATTTTCGATTTTTTAAAATTAAATCCATGAATAATGCTTTGTGAATCTTGTGATGAATTGTTGATTCAATCTATTGAGAAATATTTATGTATAAATTCTCAGTTTTAGTAGCAGCAATAAGATCATTTAAATGAAGGTTTTTTATTTTATGTGTCCACCACTTAATAGTAACTTTACCCCATTCTGTAATGATTAAGGGATGATGTCCTTCTTCTTCTGCCATGTTGCCAATCGAATTAGAAAATTCTAAGGCAGATTTAAAATTATTAAATTTGTATATTCTCATTAATTTAGGAATATCATCTTCCTTAATAAGATCCCACTCATCAGATGTTTGTAAAAATTGATGAATCAATCCATCGTCAGCCTTGGGAGCTCCTCTATCACAAGCAACACATTTTTGATTAGCTAATTCTTTCATTTTTCCTCATTTATCTGACATTTTTTAATAATATTCGTTTATTATAGTATATATTAATGTTAAACGTTTTATGAATTGAGTAAGTATGAGTACAAACATCGATATCGACTCTTTATTATCCGGTAAAAACCCAAACCGCTTTGGCAAAGTTCTTATATTTCTTCTAGTGATAGCTTTAATAGGCTCTTATTTCGTATATGATTATATAAACAATGAAAATGAAGAAGCTGTTTTTGAAACTATAACAACAGAACATATAGTTGAAAAAACCAATTTGACGACCACTGTTGAGGCTGCTTCAACAATTATTGCAGACGAACAATTACAAACACGATTTAATACATCTGGCAAAGTTGTAGAAATATTTGTCTCAGTTGGAGATTATGTAGAAAAAAACCAACCATTAGCTAAATTAATAAACAATGATTCTGAAAGAACCTTAAATCGTGCAAAGATTTCGCTTCAAGAAGCAGAATTAATACTTCAAGAACAAACACAGCCTCTTTCTGCACTGGAAACAGCATCTAATAACCAATCTATAGTAAATGCACAATCTCAAGTGTTAAATGCTCAAATAGCATTGGATAATTTACTTGGTGGGGCTACAAATTTACAGAAATCTTCGATGGAATATGATCTTGCTACCGCTAAACAACAGGTTAATAATGCCAAAATAACCTTAGAAAATTTGACTAAATCTAGCCTTGAAACAGCCACAAATATCAGCACACAAGAAAAAGCTGTGATAACAGCAAGTCGGCAACTAAATACTACACTGGCTAGTTTAAGAGTTGCCAGACAAAACTATTGCACAACAAATCAAAGCTCAGGTATTGATGTGTGTGGATCAAATGATATTCCATTGACTGATATAAAAATAGAGGCTTTAAACAATCAAATTAATAATGTGAATGCTATTAATAACAATTTATATTCATTAACAACATCTTTGTTGCAATCTGACGCATCCTATAAAAATGCTTTAGATAATCATAAATTACAAAAACAACTATTAGATGAAGCTAAAGTAAGTTCTCAAGAATCTTTAGATGTAGCAGAAAAACGATTACAAAATAAAAATGACCAGAGTTCAGATTTACTAGCTGAACCCACAACTGAGGAATTACAACAAGCAAATAACACTTTAGATCAAGCACAAGCTTCTTTAACAGTTGCAAACGCTCGTAATACTGAAGATTTAGCTGGACTGAGTGAAATAGACATTAAACAATTACAATTTTCTATAGAAAAAGCAAAAATCACACTTGCTGAAGCTGAAGAAACCATAAATGATCTAACTCTAAAAGCTCCATTTTCAGGAACCATAGGAAGTGTTGATATAGTTACTGGTCAAAATGTAACTGCAAATACAAATGCTTTCTTGTTATCAAATTTGGATTCTATAAGTATAGATATGAACATATCTGAAACAGATTTACCTAACATAAAAACCGGACAATTTGGTATAGCTAATTTCAATGCTATGCCCGAACAATCCTATCTCTTTGAGATATCTGCCATAAGTTTCATTCCAGAAATAAGCCAGGGCGTAGTTTCTTATCCTGTAAAAGCAAATATTATTACTAGAGATAATATCGAATCTTTGGATATGGAAAATTTACAACCTATACTGGTTTCGCTAGGAATTTCTACTGAAGAAAGAACTGAAGGAAGTAATAATAGAACTGAAGGAAGTAATAATAGAACTGAAGGAAGTGGTGATAGAGCTGAACTACTAGATTGTGTGGAAAAAGCTATTAGTACCTCTATTTCAAATCCAAGAGATATAAGAAATCTCACACCTGAACAACGAACTAAATTACAAGAAGCCGGCTGCCTTAATGGCAATAGGTCTGAACGAGGAACTAACAGGTCTCAACAACAATTAAACTCTTTGAGAAGTTTATTAAATCCTACACCTCCACACATCGGTATGAATGGTTCAGTAACAATAATAACTGAGATAAAACTAGATGCCTTGGTGATACCTTCTAAATCAATTAAAGAAGAAAGTGGAAAATCTTATGTTTTATTACAAAATGAAACAAGCAAAACTTCTGAAAAACAATTTATAACCATCGGATTTACAGATGTTTCTCAAACGGAAATTATTTCTGGTCTTGAAGAAGGAAATATTATTTTGATTGAATCACAAGTTGTAAAATCTACAACAAATACAACTACAGAAGAAAGGGAAGGCACTTCTCTTGAAAGCCCAAATATCAGAAGAATACGATGATAAAACTCGAAAATATTACAAAAGAATACATAACTGATGCAGGTACAGTAAAAGCCCTTAATGGAATTAATTTATCAATACCAGACGGAGAAATTATAGCTATTACTGGTCAATCTGGATCTGGAAAAAGTAGTTTAATGAACGTTATAGGATGTTTAGATACACCAACTTCTGGAAAGTATTTTATTGATACTGCAGATATCAGCTTATTATCTGATTTTCAATTATCACGACTTCGGGGTAAGATTTTTGGATTCATTTTCCAAAGTTATAATCTACTTCCACGTCTAACCGCTTTGGAGCAAGTAGAATTACCCTTGATTTATCAAAAAGACCCTAATAGAAGAAAAAAAGCGGCCACTGCACTAGCAATGCTTGGGTTAGCTGAAAGAATTTATCACACCCCTAATCAACTATCTGGTGGAGAACAACAAAGAGTAGCGATAGCAAGATCCATTGTTATAAATCCCAAGATCATTCTTGCTGATGAACCCACTGGGGCATTAGATACAAAAACTAGCTCTGAAGTTATGGATATTTTGATTAAATTAGCCAAAGAACAAGGTATAACTATTGTCCTAGTTACCCATGAGCCACATATTGCATCTTTAGCTGAGCGGCAAATAAAAATGAGCGATGGAAATATAACCGAAGATTTATACACAAAAAATAATGGTTTAGTTCTATGAGTTTATTTGATGGGTTTTTAACTGCATTAAAAGCAATAAGCGCAAATGGTCTAAGAAGTTTTCTTACCATGTTAGGTTTACTTATTGGCGTTGGCTCAGTAATTGTTCTGGTATCAATTGGACAAGGAACCCAAGCAGGAATTAAAGAAGAAATTACTAATCTTGGTACAGATTTATTGTTTGTTAGCCCTGGTTCTGCTAGTGAGCAAGGAGTTAGAGGTCGCCGAGGTAGTGCCAGAACTCTATTTGCTGAAGATGTTATAGCTATACGAGAGGCTAATTTACCTGGAGTAGAAGCTGCTGCTCCACAATTAAATATTGGGAATGCACAAGCAATTGTAGGTTCCTTAAATCAAGAAATAGAGCTAGTAGGTACTGATAGTGATTATCTTAATGTACGAAATTTATCCATATCTGAAGGAACATTCATTTCATCAAAAGATGTTTCATCAGGTTCTTTGTATATGGTACTCGGTTCAAATATTGCAACCGCTTTATTTCCTGAGGAAAACCCTGTAGGAAAAACAATTAGAACCTCTTTTTTTAATGGAAGAATTTCATTCAATTTTAAAGTTATTGGGGTGCTACTACCAACTGGGGGAGAAAGTGTACAAGATGATTATGTCTTCATCCCAGTGAGTTCGGCACAACAACGACTAAGAGGGCTTCAAAATACATCAGGGAAAACGATTATTAACCAAATAACTATCAAAACTTCGCCAAATATTGACCAACAAAAGGTTTCAGAATTCATAACAGAATTTTTAAAACGACATCACCAAGTTGATGAACCTGATTTCACTGTAACGAGCCAAACTCAATTATTGGAAACAGTTAATGAAATAGGAACTACAATATCACTACTACTAGGTAGTATAGCTGGAATATCCCTCTTTGTTGGCGGAATTGGAGTTATGAATATCATGCTTGTATCTGTAACAGAAAGAACAAGAGAAATTGGTATCAGGCGAGCTATAGGTGCGACAGGACCAGATATTGCTCTTCAATTTTTAATAGAAGCACTTGCACTATCAATATTGGGTGGTATAGCAGGAATATTGCTCGGAATTACAAGTTCTACATTATTGAACGGCTATGAAATTGCCGAAACTCCATTAATAACAATAATAACGCCTTGGAGTATAATTCTTGCTTTTACTGTGGCTTCTGTTGTGGGAATCGTTTCAGGTTTATACCCAGCATGGAGAGCTTCGTTATTAGATCCAATAACGGCTTTACGAAACCAATAGAATAGATACAAAATAAGCATAAAGTATTTTACAAATTAAAAGTAAAGATTTATAACATTCCTTATGAGATATTTTATAAAACACTTTTTTGAAACCAAATCACATTATTTCGCTTCTTCAATAGCTTTCTGGTTATTCTTTTCTATGTTTCCAATTATATTGCTTATTGGATCAGTAGGAGAATATACAACACAAGATAAAGATACTCAAATGCTTTTAGTTGAAGGTTTTATTAGCACAATAATTCCAACGTTCTCTAAAGAATTCATAGAAGTACAAATATTAAATTCTGCACAAAATAACCAAATTGGAAGTCTTATAGGAATAATTGGATTGTTAATCACTACTTTAAGTGTCTTCAGTGCTATTAGGAACACATTTAACTATGTGTGGGGAATCGATCACGAAGGACCATCTTATATTTCAAAATGGTTAATTGATATTAAAATGCTTTTCTACACCTATATCTTTATCTCTATATTAGTTCTATTAAATAGTTCTACTATTTCATTTATTCCTACAATACATTTCAAAATTTTCACTTTTCCTACAATAGATCAAGATACTAATTTTTTTATTTGGATACTTATTATTACAACTAAACTAATTTTCACAAGTTTGGCAATGTATTTGGTGTTTCGAGCAGCTCTATATACTAAAGTAAAAGCATTATTTATATTTTATGGATCTTTTGTTGCAAGCTTTGGAGTTCATCTATGTACAACAATACTTAGTTGGTATTTTGAAATTAATCCACAAATAGAAATCATTTATGGATCTCTTCAATCAGTAATATGTTTATTAACCTGGTCATATGGACTTGCTATATCGATCAATCTTGGATCTCTGACTGCTAAAATATTACACTTCAGAAATCTATAATTATGGGATGAGCACTACTTTACCAGTAGTTTTTCGTGCACCTAAATCGTCCTGAGCTTGAGCTGCTTTTGATAAAGGTAAAGACAAACCTATTCTCACATTTAACTTTCCTTCATCTATCCAACGAAAAATATCTCCAGAACGCCAATTCAGCTCTTCTCTAGTCTTCATATAAGCTCCTAAACTTGGTCGTGTTAAAAATATAGAACCTTTTCTATTTAATAACTGTGGATCTACTGGAGATACTGCACCACTTGATTGTCCATAAAGAACCATATACCCACGAGAATGTAGACAATCTATACTTCCATCAAACGTAGTATTACCAACAGAATCATAAACAACTGGCAATCCTTTTCCATGGGTGATTTTACTTACCTCCTCCACAAAATTTTGCTTAGTGTATATAATCACTTCATCTGCACCTGCTTCTAATGCCAGTTGTTTTTTTTCTTCTGTTGAAACTGTAGTTATAACTTTAGCGCCAATGTTTTTTGCCATTTGTATAAGGAGTAGTCCAACTCCACCAGCACCTGCATGAATTAAACATGTGTGCCCAGGCTGTAATTGAAATGTAGAATATGCTAAATAATGTGCAGTCATTCCCTGTAAAATTGATGCCGCAGCTATGGTAAAATCAATACTTTCTGGAACTGAAACAACTGTATTTTCTGCAACCTTAGCATATTCAGCATATCCACCACTTGCCATAGAATATGCGACTTTATCTCCAACTTTAAAGTCTTTTATGTTTTTGCCTACCTCTGCAACAATGCCTGACCCTTCTGAACCTGGAATAAATGGTAAATCCATCGGATAAGCCCCTGATCTTTGGTAGATATCTATAAAATTGACACCTATAGATTCATGCTTTATCAAAAGTTCATTACTAGATATTGATGGGGTCTCTACATCCGTATAATTTAAAACCTCACTCCCACCAAATTCTTTAACTTGAATCGCTTTCATAAAATCCTCCAAAACTATTGTAAAAACTCTCGATAAATATTATGGTTCTAAGGTTATAAATACAAGCATCTATACCCACAACATGTGCCTGAACATTACGCCACTTTGTCATTTGCCACTTTTTTAGGTTATTTTAATTCTATTCCAGATAAATCTATTCTAATTTTCACTATTATAGATTACAGGCATTTGTCCTTTCCATTCAGACCATAAAGATTGCTGTGATATAAGTTCTGATATAAAATGAGCCACATTAATTCTACTAGTTTTTGCAGGCTTGAATAATGTATGAGTAGGAGATGGATGAGTAGCATATGTGCTTGTTTTATCTTCATTAGTTAAGCTATCAGGACGTACCACAACCCATTCTATGTTTGGATGATTTTGGCCAATTGTAGTCCTTAAATAACCTACAGCTTTTTCATTATCCGAGACTGGAGGAAGTAGGTAACGTAGTATAAAAAAAACACAACTTTCAGAAAAAGAAGACTTCTCTTTTAAGTCCTCGTTTTTACAACCAACGGTATTCATCAAAATCATCTTGACAGATTTATTGATTCTTTTATTTTCAATGACCTGACATAATCTTTTTATAGAATTTGTTACAAGTCGTCTTGGATTTCCAAACATACCTTTAAAAGTAAGATTATGTCCTAATGTGGATACAATTACATCACACCATTCAATGTGTGTGATTAGTTCCTCTTCACTCATATCTAAAATAGTGGATGTGGTTATGGATAAATTCTTGTGGTTTCTAGTTTCCTTTGTGAACTTTTCAGCACTTCGAACGATAGCCTGAACCTCGTGATCAGCTTCCAGGAGTTGGTGAACCAAATGTTTACCAGTTGCACCAGTTGCTCCAGTAAGTAATATTTTCATTATGCACCTCTCTTTGCGAGGGATTTTACCACAGGGTAGGTGCTCAGGGTAATATCTCTTTTCGTATGTTGTCATACATAAAAAAACGCAGGCGCGCGCATATAAAAAAGGGGTACCCCCATTTGTACCCCATTACTGGCTAACAATAATTAACAATCCTTTATATACTTATAGCTTTGGAGGAACCTACCCGTATATGGGTCGTACACTAATCCACATTAGGAGTCAATTATAAAAACTAAACACCGATTATATTATGGATGGATAATTGTAGCTGCCATTATGATATCTAGTACTGGATCCGGCACAATGATGCAGTTTGGATATACAACCTTTATCAAACCTATGTCAGTTTCTCTGAAATGGAGTAGGGCAATAATTTCCCTTGGAATGTCTTTTCGAATAATTATTGGGGGCTTATTAAGTGTATTGATAGGTCCAATAATAGATCGATATGGTATAGGTAAAATCATGTTTTTATCTGGATTAATTGCCTCGCTATGCACTTATTTAATTACTAAAGTTTATTCTCCTTGGCAATTTCTCATTCTTTTTGGAATAGCTGGAGGATTTGCTTCAGCTGGTGCAGGTGAATTTGCTATTGGATCTGTAATTCCAAAGTGGTTTATAAAAAAACGCGGAAAAGCTTTGGCTTTTGGAACAATGGGTGGTGTGCTAGTCGGTGTTTTTATAACCCCAATTATGGCCATATTAATGGATAATTACGGATGGAAATACGGATGGTTTTTTATATCAGGTTTTACCTTAATAACAATAATTCCAGCGTCCTTTTTTATGAAAAGAAGACCTGAAGATATTGGATTGTTGCCAGATGGAATTCCAATAAAAAATAATAATCCTAATATAAATATAAGTAATAATGAAATATCAGAAGGGTATAGTGCAATGAAAACAATTGTTTTCTGGCAATTAATTATTGCTTTTAATCTTAACGGACTTGCCATTACAGGAATAGTTGTTCATGAATTAAGTTATCTGTTAGACAATAACTTTTCTGCCTATACAGCAGCTTTGATTGTTAGTATACATGCTCTCTCAGGCATATGTGGACGATTTGTTTGGGGATACTTTGTCGATAGGATTGCAGTGAAATATTGTCTAGCAATTTCATCGTTTGGGGCAGCATTAGCAACACTGATACTACTTCAAGCATCATCTATACCAATAGCTTTGCTATTTGCTATCATCTACGGACTAAACATAGGCGGAGAACAATTGTTAAATGCAGTTGCTTGGTCAGAATATTTTGACAGAAACATCCTCGCTACTATAAGGGGATTTAGCTTACCTTTTCAATTATTAAGCAGAGCACTAGGTCCATTTATCGCAGGTCTTTTATTTAGCATTAATGGATCATATTTAATCCCATTCAGTTTGTTCATTGTTACATTAACTTGTTCAAGTTTTATGTTTCTTAGTATTAAAAAACCTAATGCAAATCACTCATTACGAACATAAACCAAATATAAAAACATCATAGCAAATAATGCACATATTGAAGATGTAAAAAATCCTAGAAACCAACCTAATTCATTTCGACCAACAATATCTAATATGATTCCAAACACTAAAGGTGAAATTGCAGCTGTTGCAAAAGCAAATACTGTGTGCACAGCTAAGCTAGATCCCAGTTCCTCAGGTTTGGCATTTTCAGTAATCAACGTTGTATATATTGCGGAATCAGAACCAACAAACATTGTCCAAATAAACCCGATGATAATAGCAAATATTATTGGGAGTAAAACAGTCAATCCTATAAGAAAAGAAAGCACACTACTGATAGCAAGTATAGTTATAGCTACCTTTGCTCTATTTTTTCCATCAGAATATGATGCGCCAAGAAGAGGTGTAAACGACGCGATAATGGATATAATACCAGCTATTGCAGAGGCTAGGGCTGCACTAGAGTTTAAGGCTGAACCAGATTCTATATATAAGTATGCCAAAAATACTGGAAACCACATCCTCATTACGTATAACTCCCACGCATGCATTGCATAACTGAATGATGCAACAAACAATCTTTTATTAAGAAGAACTTTAAGATTTAATAATGCGGAACCAGGATTTGTTGGGAGAAGATCAATTTTAATAATAAAAATTAACGCTAATAAAACACTAATAATTGAAATACAAGAAACCAATAAATAAACTGTTTCCCAAGAAAAAAGAAGTAATAAATATCCAGTTAACAATAATGAAAGTCCTCCACCTGCATAAAACCCAGTTACATATAATCCAATAGAAGAACCTCTCGATTCAGCAGATATGTTTTGTCCAATAATTTTTTGACCAATGACGTATACCCCAGAAAATGCTGCTCCGCTTATGAACCTTAACAGCAATGCAGAAAACAACCCACTTGCGAATATACTAAAAGCTATATGTGAAAATGCTGAAACAAAAACAGCTGCAAAGAATGTGTTTTTTGTTGAATATTTATCTGATATTGGGACTAATAAAATAGCGCCTAATACGTACCCAAAAAAATAAACTCCACTGATTGCACCAACTTCAGTATTTATTAACTCCCACTGTTTTTCGATCAAAGGTATTGATGCAACAAAAGTAGCAAAAGGAAACAAGCTACAAATTAATGTAGCTGTTAATAAAAATACCAGTGGGTTTCTTAATGAATTTAGCAATTTAACTCTTTCTTCAATCTAAATCAAACCTAACATAATAAAAAAATATCCACAAGTTTGACAATAATGAGGAACAAAGATAAAATTTCCTTTCTAGCTCATATAGTATTTATAAGGTTTTACATGCTAAAAATAAGATTAAAACGTGTTGGCGCTAAAAAACAACCATCATATAGAGTCGTCGTAGCAGATTCTCGATCTCCAAGAGATGGAGCATTTCTTGAACTCGTCGGTACATATGATCCCAAAACTGATCCGCCAACAATTAACTTAAACCACACTAAAATAGATGAATGGATTGCTAAAGGAGCTCAACCTTCTGACGCAATGAAAAGTATTCTTAACCAAACTACGAAAGAATAGAGGGTTGGTTTATTATGAAAGAACTCGTTGAATACATCGCTAAATCCCTAGCTAGTAACCCAGATGAGGTAGTAGTGGAGCAAGAAGAAGACGACGAAGGAAAAGTTATTCTTAAACTCACAGTGGCTGAAGAAGACAAAGGTAAATTGATAGGCCGTGAGGGAAGAGTAGCTCAAGCAATAAGAGTTCTCTTAAGAGTAGCTGCAGTTAAAGCAGGAACCAGAGTTAATTTAGAAATTCTTTAAACTTTAATGATGCAATCAGATCTTGTAGCTGTGGGTCAAATTTTTTCTATTTTTGGAATTAAAGGCCAAGTTAAAGTTAGGCCTCTCTCAGATGTAACGTCACGTTTTACTGCTGGTAACAAAGTAATATTAAATAACCAAGAAGTATTAATTCAAAAAGTTTCTAAGCAAAAGTGGTATTACATATTACTATTAGAAAACTATAATACACCTGATAAAGCAAAAACACTTAAAGATAAATTCATTTACATAAAACCTTCACAAATCCCACATCAACAAAATGATACTTATTATTATTATGAATTAATTGGATTATCTGTTATAAATGTTAACCAATCATATCTTGGTAAAATATCAAATATTATTACTACAGGCGCAAATGATGTATATGTTATAACAAATGAAGATAATGAAGAGATACTCATACCTGCTATAAAGTCGGTAATTCTTGATGTAGATATCAAAAGTCAAAAAATGACGGTCGACCAACCAAGTTGGCTATAATGGTTCAAACATAGGTACATGTATTTGATTTGTTGCTTGAACAAACGTTACTTTTACATCCATACCAATAGTAACAGTTTTGGGATCGCAATTAATTATATTTGTAAATAATTTAACACCTTCATCGAGCTCAACCAAAGCTAATACATATGGAACTTCTTCATTAAATCCTGGAGTCCTATTCTGATAAGTAATCGTATAAGTCCAAACTTTTCCTATACCTTTAGCCTCAACATATTCTATATCATTTGACCAACAACCAGAACAAAATCCTCTAGGATACCATTGATAACCGCAAGATTCACAATGCTGAATCAATAAATACCCTTTTCTTGCTGCATCCCAAAATTTTCTGGTCTCACCAGTTATAGTTGGTAAAGGTTTTTTCCATTGACTTTGATTTACCATCTAATCACCTCCTAGAATAATAGTACCGCCACTGTGCCTGTCACCTAGCGCTCCACCTGTTCCATGTGCTAGAACGAGATTGCAATTTTCCACTTGTCTAGGCGTACCTGCAAAGTCTCCTCTGAGTTGCCTTGTCGCTTCAATAAGTAAAAACATACCTCTCATACCAGGATGATTAGAAGAAAGCCCACCTCCATCAGGATTCAAAGGTAATTCTCCCCCTAGTTCAATTCTTCCTCCACTGACAAAGTCTCCACCTTCACCTTTTTTGCAAAATCCTAGATCTTCTAAAGTTTCAACCACTGTAATAGTAAATGAATCATAAATCATAGCCATATCTAAATCTTTATGTTTTACCCCAGCCATTTCCATTGCTGGTGCTCCTGTTTGCGCTGCTGCAATATTAATTAAATCCCTTTTACCAGCACCTTGATGCGCTATAGCTTCAGCCATACCCAAAACCCAAGCAGGCTTTGTTTTGCAATTTCTTGCAACTTCAGGAGAGGCAACAACAACAGCACCTCCACCGTCAGAAATAATACAACAATCATTTAAATGTAACGGATCCGAAATTATCCTAGACGCTAATACATCTTCAACGGTTATTGGGTCTCTGAATAATGCATTAGGATTTAATCCGGCATGTTTTCTCATAGCAACTGCAACTTCTGCCAACTGTTCACTAGTTGTTCCGTATTGATGCATGTGTCTTCTAGCAATCATTGCATATAATCCAACTGTTGTTTTTCCATATAGATCTTCAAAACTTCCAGGTACAGGGTCTGAAAGAGTTGATCCGTTTCGAGCAAATCCACCTGTTCCAACTAAGGTACCAGTTACACGAGGAGTTGAGGCATATACTATAACTGCACAATTAATTCTGCCTGCAGCAATAGCAGTAACTGCATGAGATAAATGAAATTCAAAAGATGCACCGCCAACAGTTGTAAAATCTGCATATTTAGGCTGCATATTAAGATAATCAACTAAATTGTATCCACTTAAACCACCAGCGCTAAAAATAGCATCTACATCATTTTTTTCTAATCCCGCATCTGCTAAAGCCCCGATAATACTTTCTGCCATTATTAAAGTTTCACTTTTATCAGGAGCATATCTAACTGGGTGTTCATAAGCGCCTACAATTGCAGCCGATTTGCGCAAATCTGTCATATAAATCCTCCACTACTTTTTCTTTATTGCCTGATAGTATCACTCAGCAAATTGTTATTTACAATAAAAGAAACTGAATAATAGGAACATTTTTTACAAATAGAGGGTACTCATAATATTTTGAGTACCCTCTATTGATATATTTATTATTAATCCAGTGTATTAGTAATCCATTGGAGGAGCAGCCGGCATTGCTGGAGCCTTACTTGGAATTTCAGTTACTAATGACTCTGTGGTCAATATCATTGCAGCAACACTCACTGAATTTTCAACTGCAGCTCTAGTTACTTTTGTTGGGTCCATGATACCAAACTCCATCATTGAACCGAATTTTTCATTTTCTGCATCGTATCCATAATCACCTTTGCCTTTTTTAATAGCATCCAAAATTACGGAACCTTCAGCACCTGAATTAAATGAAATTACTCTTATTGGTTCATCTATTGCTTTTAATACGATCTGTGCACCTGTTGCTTCGTCTCCAGTTAATTTAAGTTTTGATACTGACTGGGATGCGCGAACTAATCCACATCCTCCGCCTGGCACTATACCTTCCTCAACTGCAGATCTAGTAGCTGATAAAGCATCTTCTACACGAGCTTTTTTCTCTTTTAACTCCACTTCAGTAGCTGCACCAACTTGTATAATTGCAACACCACCAGAAAGTTTTGCTAATCGCTCTTGTAATTTTTCGCGATCAAATTCTGATGTAGTCTCTTCAATTTGGGCTTTGATTTGATTTATTCTTCCTTGAATAGCCTCATCTGAACCATGCCCTTCAACAACAGTTGTTTCCTCTTTCGTCGAAACGACTCTTCTTGCCCGACCTAGATCTTCAACCGTAACAGAATCAAGTTTTCTTCCAACTTCTTCACTAATCACATGTCCACCAGTTAATATTGCCATATCTTCCAACATAGCTTTTCTTCTTTCTCCAAATCCTGGTGCTTTCACAGCAATAACATTAAGAGTGCCTCTTAATTTATTTACAACCATTGTAGCCAAAGCCTCACCTTCAATATCTTCAGCAATAATAACTACATTTTTAGTTATTTGTAGAACTTTTTCTAAGGCAGGTAAAACATCAGATACAGCAGTAATTTTCTTATCAGTAATTAAAATATAAGGATCGTCATTAATTGCTTCCATTCTTTCAGGATTGGTAACCATATAAGGACTTATATATCCTCTGTCAAACTGCATACCTTCAACGTACTCTACATCATATTGTAAACCACGGGATTCTTCGACAGTAATTACACCATCTTTACCTACTTTTTCCATCACTTCAGCAATCAAGTCACCAACTTCTTGCTCATGTGCAGATAGAGCTGCAACTTGGGCAATTTGATCTTTACCCTCAACAGTTTGTGAGAGTTTTCTTAATTCTGCACGAATGCTTTCAACAGCTTTATCCATACCTCTTTTTAAAGCTAGTGGATTAGCTCCTGCAGCAACATTTTTAAACCCTTCGGTTACTAAAGCTTGAGCCAAAACTGTAGCAGTCGTTGTTCCATCTCCAGCAACATCATTAGTTTTACTTGCTGCTTCTTTTAAAAGCTGTGCACCCATATTTTCAAACGGCTCTTCTAATTCAATTTCTTTAGCAATTGTTACACCATCGCTACAAACTGTAGGTGGGCCGAATTTTTTATCTAGAATAACATTTCTGCCTCTAGGTCCTAAAGTTACACTAACTGAATCTGCAAGAGCATCAATTCCTTTTTTTAAAGATCTTCGTGCCTCTTCACCAAACGATAATTGTTTAGCCATATTTAATTCCTCCAAAACAATTTATTTATTCTATTACCTAATGAATTATCCAACTATAGCAAGTATATCTGACTCCCTAAGTACCAAATAATCTTCGCCTTCTTCTTTGAGTTCTGTACCAGCATATTTTGAATAAACAACTATATTGCCAACTTTTACTTCAAGTTCAATAGTTTTACCATCATCTGTTACTCTTCCTCTTCCGACTGCAACAATTTCACCTTCTTGTGGTTTCTCTTTGGCAGTATCGGGCAACACTAACCCTGAACTAGTTACTTCTTCCTTTTCGATAGGTTTTACAACTACTCTATCGCCAAGTGGTTGAAAAGATCGGTTCACATTTTCCTCCTTAAATACAATAACAACTTTACGTACGAAACCAGCAAACGGACACGCCAGAAGCTGATCAGACTGATATATTATTACCTATAGAAAGTTGTGTCAAGATTAGAAAAATTAACATTTTGAATTACACCAAAACAGATTAAAAATATACTTTTTATGTTATAATGATAATCCTTAATTTTCCGGTTATAATTTATATTAACTTTTATTAACAAGGAGTGATTTTGAAAACAAAAGCAGCAGTTCAATTTACCTTGGATGGGCCATTAGAACTAGTCGATTTAGAAATTCCTGATCCCAGTGAAAATCAAGTAATAGTAAAAATGTATTCTAGCGGAGTCTGTCATTCACAACTTCACCAAATGGCAAACCCAAACCTTGCCAGGCCACTTGTACTTGGCCACGAAGGCACCGGAATTGTTACAAAAACTGGTAAAAATGTTTCTCATGTATCTGAAGGTGATCATGTAATCGTTACATGGGTTAAGCGAATTGAAACACAAGGATCTATACCTGCTGAACTTACTGGTGCTTCGTATCATGAAACCCCAGTTAATGGAAATGTTTACACATTAGGTGAAGATGTTTTAACAAATAGCGATTATGTGGTACCCATTTCTAAAGAATATCCAACGGATATCTCTTGTATTATTGGATGCGCAGTTTTAACAGGTGCAGGAGCGGTTATAAATACTGCACAAGTAAAACCTGGTGAATCAGTTGCTGTATTTGGAGTTGGTGGAGTTGGATTATGTGCAATACAAGCAGCATCTATTAGCAAAGCAAATCCAGTGATCGCTGTGGATCTAGATAGTGAAAAATTAAAATTCGCACAAGAATTTGGAGCAACTCATTTAATCAATGCATCTGAAAATGATCCTATTGAACAAATTAAAGATATCACAAATGGAGGCGTAGACTATGCCTTTGATGCAATTGGTGTCAAAATCACTAATGAACAAATTCTTGAATCTACTAGGTCAGGTGGTTCTGGAGCAAATAATCTTGGAGGAACATCTGTGTTAATAGGATTACCACATGGCAATCACACAATGTCCATTTCCCCTAGATTGTTTGTTAGTGGACAAAGACTTTACAGAGGAAGTCTAGGGGCCACATATCCTGATTCCGATTTCCCAATGTTCCTAGACTGGTATAAAAATGGACAATTCCCTCTCGACAAACTAATCACCAAACGATATAAATTCGATGAGATTAATGAAGCATACAAATCACTTTCTAATGGAGAAATTCTTGGTAGATCTATTGTTGTATATTAGAGAAAGGGAAATATGCCAGAAATTTATCCTCTAGAATGGTCAAATGAACGATTAAAAATACTTGACCAAACTAAGCTTCCCAAAGAACAAGCGGTGATCATTGCAAATAATTATGTTGATGTATTAGATTGTATCAAATCCATGTCAATTAGAGGTGGATCTGTTCTTAGCATTGCAGCTGCATATGCTTTAACTTTAGCTGCAAAGAGTGTTTCTACTAATGATGTTCAAAAATTTATAAAATATCTAGAAAATATCACTTATGAAATTATGAATTCTCGACCATCTATGTCTAGTTTATTGAAAGTCATTGATAAAATTGTCGGTAAATTAAGTTCACTCTCAACAGTACAAGAAATGAAAGATTTTGTGCAAAAAGAAGCTGAAAAGATACATAAACAAGATCTATATATTAACTATCAAATAGCAAATTTTGGTGAAGATCTAATATCTAACGGACATACAATATTAACTCATGGTAATACTGGAGCACTGGCAACTTCTGGATATGGCACAGCTCTAGGTATAATACGAAAAGCATATGAATCTGGAAAAAAGATTAATGTTGTTGTGACAGAAACCCGACCCTTTTTACATGGCGCAAGGCTAACCACATGGGAATTAGTACAGTTAGGTATACCAACAAACTTAATTGTTGATTCAGCAGCAGGCTACATGATGGTAAATAAAAAAATTGATTCTATTATTGTAGGAGCTCAAAGGATAGCAAAAAATGGTGATTTTGCAAATGAAATAGGAACTTACTCACTCAGTGTAATTGCTCAAAACAATAATATTCCATTTTATGTTGCAGCCCCTACATCAATAATTGATATGGAGTCACTAGACGGTAGTTCTTTCCCGATTGAAGAACGAAACAAGGAAGAAGTTATAAACTTTAATGATTCAGAGATATCGCCTAAAGCCATCTCAGTATCAAATATAACAACAGACATAACTCCTTG
>CETM01203493.1_pt1 | contig 18147 bp, 14 predicted proteins | sample 361451 | NCBI WGS metagenome assembly CETM01 (sample SAMEA2622690, study PRJEB7988) | marine metagenome | isolation source: saline water (ENVO:00002010), including
CACCTGATTCCGAACGTCTACCGTGAAGCCTGCATCCCGACGTCTATAATCAGCACCGTCGTACGCATCCGGTCGCACGAAGTACACAGTCGATCCGTCAGGGCTCCAACTCCACTCCTCCACTCCGGCCTCACCCGACGTAATCTGCTCAGGTTGACCGACCGAAAGAGCGGTGACAGGCATCCGAAAGAGCTGCTGCTGACCAGCATCCCCACTCCGATAAACCAGCCAAACGCCATCTGGACTAAAGTCGAAGCCTGTCACTCCGTCTTTAGTATCCGTGATTTTCCGTGCCTCACCACCATCGTGACGCATCATGTAAAGCTGGTCATCTCCGTTTTCTGAATCACGATCGGACGCGAAGACAAACCACGTGCCATCCGGGGCCCAAGTGGGCTGTGCCTCATCTTTATGATCCGTGTACGTAAGCTGACGACTGGATGACATACCGTCTTCCATTGATACGAGGTGGATATCCGTCTGGGATGTCTCCTCCTGCCAGTCTGGCGTTCGGACAGTATAAAGCATCGACCGGCCGTCAGGGCTCGGTGTCCAAGACCCTGCCGAGCGTTGGAGCTGGACATCCATAAATGTCATCGGCCGCTGCTGAGCTGACGCGGGAATCGCTACGAGAATGATCGTAGCGGCGACTATGACAATAGAACGGAGAAACTGAAGAGAGATATCAGTAAACATAAGAGAACAGAAAACCTTCGAATGACGTCTAGGCGGAGCGAATCCCCACTGGTGTTAGAATCGAATAATGGGGTGCAATGGATGATCTGGCACGGGTCAGACCAATTCACGCTTTTTAGCCAGCTGATCAAACAAATAAACTGACCGCTGGCACAGTCGTGAGTGTGTTCGTTAACCGACTACAGAAACCCGGATACACGACAGACACTAGATGGACTTTTCTGGTCTATGGGAGACGAGGATTCCAAGCGATCCAATAATCGTCGATCGAGTCGTCATCCGTCGCCAGCTCATCCTCACCTGCTGGAAGCTCGTTTAGCTTGAATATGTATGTCAGGACGTCAGTAGTCTCCTGGCGCGAGAGGCTCCACGGATTGTCGTATGGCATCCTCTCGTTGACGTAATACCACAGCTGGTAGACTGACTGGTCTTCCCAGCGACCCCTGAAACCAGTCTCCGTCCAGTCAGCCGAGTCATGGCATTCACTGCACGTCGACTTAAAAAGGGCTTCACCGCGATCAGCTTGGGCTAATGTAAAGATACCATCGGCTGTCGTCGGGTCAGCACTCTCGGTTTCCATCTCTTCGAGCATAGGCTCCGGAGTCGCTGCCGGGCCAGAGGAACTCGCAGAGCACGCGCCTAGGAAAGTGAACGCGAAGACAGTTGTGGCAGAGCGGGAGATCTTGACCATAGCAAGTGGCAGAGAGAGATATTTTCACTAAATAATCTAGTATCTATGACCCCTTTGACGTTCATTTTGCTGATCAGATTTTCTAGTACGAAGATCCGGAAGTTGGACCAATAGCAGTATACTGTCCCGGAGATACTGAGAGACTATACCTCAAACGGCCTGAAAAACTTTGAGCACACACTCATCCGATGTTGTCGTAATTGGTTCAGGTATCAATGGCGCCTCATCTGCGTGGCATCTAGCTAAACGTGGCCTGACCGTGACCGTACTTGAAAAGGATGCGGGCGCGGCAATGGGGTCAACCGGGAAGAGCGCCGCGGGAGTTCGTGTTCAATTCACTACCGCCCCCAACATCCTGCTATCACTCTATTCCCTCCCTATTTACCGCTCGTTTGAGGAGCGGTACGGTCGTGATATTGGATACAGAGACATCGGCTACTTGTTGTTAGTACCCGAAACGCGTTGGGACACGCATCTAGAATCAGTTCGTCTCCAGCACGAACTGGGGGCACCCGTAGAGGTGCTGGATCCAGATGAAGCACAGAAGTACATACCTTTCTCTACCGAGGGACTGGCCGGCGCAACATACGGGCCTTGGGACGGGATCATTGATCCGCACATGGCGTGTCTGGCCTGGGTTGACATGGCTAAAGAACTAAGTGTCAGCTTCAGGATGAATACGCTTGTGACGGGGCTGAGACCTGAAGGTGAAGGTTGGCTTGTAGAAGCCGGTGAGGATCGCTTCTCTTGCAAATGGATCGTCAATGCGGCCGGCGCGTGGTCCGGAGAGATCGGTGCCCTAGCGGGGCTGAGCGTGCCTGTAGGGCCTAAGCGTATCCAGATCTTCCTTTCTTCCCCGATCACGGACAAGCGTGCCTACCCGCTTACTATCGACTTGTCCACGGGCGTCTACGTCCGTTCAGAGCTGGACCGGGTGATCTTCGGACTCGACAACCTAGATCAAGAGTTTGGTTTCACCGAAGGCATAGATCAAGATTGGCTAGAGCACGTACTTCTGACTGGAGTCGATCGGTATTCGTGGTGGGAAGATATGGGGATCGATCTCAGAGGAAGCTGGTGGGGCTATTACGGGGTTAGCCCAGACAACAGCCCCATCATCGGTCCGCATCCGGACACCCGAGGGTGGATTGACGCCTGCGGATTTTCCGGACACGGCATCATGCATGCTCCCGCTACCGGAGTCGCCGTAGCAGAGATGATCGCCGACGGAGATACTAAGACTGTGGACGTCGATCACTTCCGGCATAATCGCTTCGCTGAGAAGCTTCCTGTTGAACAGAATATTTTCTGACTAATCCAAAAGTCTGACTGGCTCCGCTCACTTCCTTTCAGCGCACATGGATAGCTCCCTTCTCTTCTTCGAGGAGATACCCACGTGGCAGAAGCTTTTTGGGATAATGACCTGCTTAGGACTCAGCTGGATCCTGGAAGCAAACTTGCCTTTGGTTCAACTCCAGTAGCGGAAGTGGCATCACTGCGCCGAGAGAGAGCGAGAAGCTCATTTACCCAGAGGCATTTTGAACCTCAGCGAGGTGAACAATAACCGACCCAGCATCATGCAGGGGTGTCGGGATGCCGCAGGCACGGCCAAGGCGGGAGATCTCCCCTCCTAAATCATCCATCTCAGTTCGCCTTCCCTGATTTAAGTCATGGATGACGCTAGGAAAAAAGTCGTCCGGAAATCGATCGAGTGTTTCGCTAATCTTCTTCTCTGTATCGGAAGGGATTGGCACTCCGTTAGCTCGACCAACATCAAGGACCTCTGCGATGACGCGGTGCTGCAATTCAGCTCCATAAGGATGACCTCGCACTGATCCCATATTCCGCTCCCCAATCGCACACAAAACAGCGAGGGAACACACTACAGACATCTTTTCCCATAACTCAACCTTGATGTCTGGAACCGTTGTGATCTCGACGAGCGTTCCTTCGAATGCCTGCCTCATTCTTGAAACAGGTCCAGCTGACGCGTCTAGGACAATCCTCTGATGGGCTGCCTTACGTTCCACAACCCCAGGCTCAACTCGAAACGACGTCATGTACGCCACGCCATCGGCCATCACATCCCGAGAAACTCCATGCAATTCCATACGGTCAAACGCGGTTATCCCGTTGAGCAATGAAACGACATGCGCACCTGAGCCCGAAAGGTGCACCAACTGATCCGCCACGTCGTCTAGGGAAAAGGTCTTTGTTACGAGCAAAGCAAGATCCGCCGCGTCTACCTCCATTGCGGAGGCGACACAATGCACCTTTGCATCAAAGTCACCAGCGTGACTTCTCACCCTAAGTCCGTTCTTCTCAATTGCAGTGCGATGAGCTCCGCGGACTACCAGCGTAACGTCGTGACCGGTCTGCGAAAGAACCGCCCCGATGTAGCTACCAAGGCCCCCGGCTCCAACAACCACCACTTTCATATGTCGGTCACACACCCGAGAGACGCAGAGGACACGGAACGGATGTAACGTTGAAGCACTCCTCTTTTAGCAGCCAGCGGAGGCTCTGTCCAAGCAGTTCTTCTTCTTTCTGCCTCCTCAACATCTACTTCCCAAACGATGTCATTTCTCTCAGCGTCAATCGTAATCCGATCCCCATCTTCAACTAGTGCAATCGGGCCACCGTTCTGTGCCTCTGGTGTAACGTGCCCGATCACAAAGCCATGGCTACCTCCGGAAAACCGCCCGTCAGTGACCAATGCAACCTCAGATCCGAGTCCTGCACCCATTATCGCAGAGGTTATCGTTAGCATCTCCGGCATCCCAGGACCACCTCGGGGACCTTCGTAGCGGATTACGACCACATCCCCCGACAGAATCTCGTTACGCTCAAGTGCAGCAAGCGCTGCTTCCTCTCGGTCGAAGACACGTGCCGGCCCTGAAAACTGAACACCTTCCTTGCCGGTGATTTTCGCAACCGCCCCCTCTGGGGCCAGAGAGCCTCTCATGATCCGTAGATGCCCCGTAGCCTTAATCGGGTCACTGAGTGGCCGCACCACCTCCTGCTTAACACTAATCGGAGCGACCTCACGGAGATTCTCCTCTACGGTACAACCCGTTACGGTCAGGCAACTACCGTCTATTAGACTCGCATCCAGTAACATACGAAGCACGGCCGGCACTCCTCCGACACGATCGAGGTCTTGCATTACGTAACGACCGCTAGGCTTTAGATCAGATAGATACGGTGTGCGGTCACTCACCGCCTGAAAATCATCGAGAGTAAGCTCGACTTCCGCTGAGTGAGCGATAGCCAAAAGATGCAGCACTGCGTTGGTCGACCCTCCCAAAATCGTCACCAACACCATCGCGTTTTCGAACGCAGCCCGTGTCATGATGTCGCGAGGCCGGAGATCTTCTTCAAGCAGACGTCTCAAAAACACACCTGCCCGTCTGCATTCATCTTTCTTTCTATCCTCGGCCGCTGGGATTGACGAGCTGTAAGGAAGAGTCATCCCGAGAGCCTCGGCTGCACTGGCCATAGTATTGGCTGTATACATACCGCCGCAGGCTCCAGCGCCCGGACAAGCGTTTCTCACCACTGCGTCGAACTTTTCCTTGTCGATAGAACCTGCTACGAACTCCCCGTATGCTTCGAAGGCGCTCACTATGTCGAGTCGCTCACCATCCAGATCACCCGGAGCAATCGTCCCCCCGTACACCATCAACCCTGGGCGATTCAGTCGCGCCATCGCCATAAGTGAGCCTGGCATGTTCTTGTCGCATCCTGGAACTGTCACAATGCCGTCATACCACTGCGCGCTAACCACAGTCTCAATAGAATCGGCGATCAGATCCCTAGAAGGAAGTGAGTAACTCATCCCAGCCGTACCCATCGATATTCCATCACTGACTCCGATGGTGTTGAATCGCATCGGGACTAACCCTGCTTGGGTCGCGCCACTCGCAATCTCGGTGGCAAGATTTAGCAGGTGCATGTTGCACGGGTTGCCGTCCCACCACATCGAAGCGATTCCGACTTGAGGCTTATCTAAATCTTCGTCCTTCAAGCCGGCAGCATAAAGCATGGCCCGAGAACTCGCCTGAGCGGGCTGCTGCGTAATCCGTGCGCTGTATTTGTTAAGCGTTGAGAGCTTACTGGTCACGACGGCGGTGGTCGAGACTCAATAACCTCAAGTGTAGTGCCCTGCTGACAGGCGCTCACTTCCACGTAACGGGCTTCAACAACAACTGGGTCCCCCTCGGAAAGACCATCTAAATTTCCAACAAGCGTATAGAGAAACTCGTCCTCATCCCTCATCGCCAAGCATTCCACACCCTCTTCCGTAATTCGTCCGGTGCGCTGAAGCGTACCATCTGAGCGAGTGACGTGGAACGGATCCGACAGCCCAATCGGAGCGAAAATTGCATCGAACGCCACGATCAGAAGCGCACGGTCATACGGTGCTGTCTCCGGGATTGCAATAGTACCAGAAACCTCACCCCACATGCCCTGCTCTCCCTCAGAGAGTGCTTCGAATCCTGTCCGAGTCGCACCGACTCCAACGTGGACTTTGGCCTGAAGTGGAAGGTTCTCAGTGTAAACCGTAACCAAAGTCCCTCGAGTACCGTGCAGTGGTTCGATCTCTTGAATCATTCGAAGTGAATCTGGCGCTACTCGCCTCTGGCCCTCAGCGGGAACGGCAATTGAAAAAAAACATATCGTGAATAACGTCGTTGCGACGATTGATCTAGCGATCTGAATCATGGGATGTCCCTCCATCTACCGAAGCTCGGGCTTATAAGCCGCAACCGCCAGATGAATCTTCAGTTGACTCTTCGATGCTACTCTCAGAGCTTGGCCTAACATTTGACTTTGTTAGGGATACTCCATCCACCAACGAAACTCCATGGCCACCCCACTCGTCGCTCGTCGCCTCCGCGAAGGCCAGCTCAAGCAGTCGCCTATCCGCGAGATCATGAAACTCGCCGACCGAAGCAACATCGTCGCGATGGGATTGGACCCCGACGATGTAATCTCGTTCGCAGGCGGTTGGGTCAATCACAAGGCGCCAGAGAAACTGAGAACCGAGTACTCTGCCATATCAGACGACCCTGTGTTGTTCCATGAATTAGGAGCATACTCCCCAACACGCGGACTTCCCAGTCTGCGCGAAGCCCTGATCTCTGTTGACGCTGCGCTGTACGGGACTCGTGACTTATCAGATGACAATATTCTGGTGGGGGGGAGCTCGACCCAAATTACCCACACGCTCTTTACCACTCTGCTCGACCCAGGAGATCGAGTAGTTCTGTTCGATCCATCTTACGCGAACTACGGACCGCAGCTAAACCTAGGGCCGGAAGGAATCGAAATCATTTGGCTTCCCGTATTCGATGCCGAAAAATGGGCATTTATGAGAGACAGAGAGTCGGTCGTCTCATCCTTCCAGGAACTCGTGTCGGAATACAATCCACGTCTCTTACTTTTCTCATCACCAGATAACCCGACGAGTCGTTTGATCCCAGACAATGTCTTCGACGACATACTCCGTATAGCGGAACAAGCTGATTGCTTCGTAATAGTGGACTTCGCATACCGGGCTCAGTGTTTCACCGAATTGGTTCCCGACCACTTTTCGGCCAGTCCGTCTGAACACCCAAACCTGATTCGTCTCCACTCCAACTCGAAGTGGTGCCGTGGACTCGGGCGTCGCCTAGGGTGGGTCGAGGCCGCCCCCCATGTGATCGAAGCGCTCGAAATCGTTCAACAGAGCACGGCGCTGTGCCCAGACAGTGTCCACCAATACGCGCTCGCCGCCTACCTCAAGAAAGCACTATCTGATGGTTCTCTTCAGTCCTATATGAATGAGACCAATGAACTGTACGAAAAAGCCGCCCGTCACACGACCGAGTGCATAGATCGTTACATAGGAATGCCGCGCCTAGACCCCCAGGGTGGCCTTTACACAGTCATGGACGTAGGTAGGAACGGCGACGAGTTCGTTCGCGAGGTCTTGGCCAGCACCGGGGTGATCTTTGTGCCCGGTAGCGGTTTCGGCCCATCAATAACGAACGGTGTACGGATCTCATACGGACCACTCGTTAATGACCTCGACAGGATCGAAGAAGGTATCCGACGCGTGGGCGATGTTATTTAGCAATAGTACAGTGACCCCACACTACCGTATCGCACTTCGACTGACCTTCGCCCTCTTCTTGGGCGCCGGCTCGGCTACAGCACAGTCTACAGAGGACGTCAGAAGGCTAAGCGGGGTCACATCAATAGACGTGCGTGTCGAGGCGAATTGGGATGAGGCGATCACCATGGACGTCGGAGGAGCTACGGCTGATCAGTTCAGTCAAGCACTGCGGATGACGTTCGAGGAAACTATCTCTTCAGCAGAAATAGCTCCTGTCTTCCAACCAGGTGCCCGATACACCATCGCCTGCCATGTCGACACGTTCTACGAGCCGGGCCAGATCATATACTCGCTCCGAACACAACTTGAAGAAGACGACAGCGACGGGGCTCCGGTCATCCACTGGATTCGATCATGGGTAGGTTCGTTCAGCATGCAACAAATGCACGTAATGTTCACATTAGGGCAAGCGTGCGCGGAAAGGTTTCTTGGCGACTGGCAAAGCGCAAATTCACGATGAGGTAGTAAATCGTCAACGTGGAGGGGCGTGCAAAATAACCCTCGGTGCACTTATCATTCGGGATCTTAAAACCCAAGAAGATCTCAGCCCAAAAGGTCCAATGAGAAAGCCCTCACTCTTTATCGCGCTGGTTTATATCGTGTTTCCTCTCAGTGCTGCCGGACAGTCGATCTCAGCAGACGCGGCCTACGGTGACATAGCACTGTCAGCAGGCTTCAACCCGGACCCCTGGGCAAAGCATCTGACGGCCGGTGGCTCGATAAGCCCCGACCATGGATCGTGCTCATATGGATATGTAGCCAACGCTCCCGATATCGAACTCACATGGGAAGGCGGAGGATCCACCCTATACATCTACGTGATGTCCAAGGGAGGAGCAGACGCAACACTCCTAGTAAACACACCTGACGGCTCTTGGTCCTGTGACGACGACGGCTTCGGAGACACGGACCCAATCATCCAAATAGCAAAGGCGCCATCAGGCGTGTACGACATCTGGGTCGGTACATACAGCTCCTCTACCTTCGGGGCCACACTCTTCGTTTCAGAGTTGGACCCACGCAACGCGCTCGGTTCCTTCTTCGAAGACGCTGAAGTGATCCGTAGGTAGTTTCTAAAGGAACTGGGCTAGGATCTCTGCGTGTTAGACAAAGATTTCATATCGGTTAGAAGCGTAAGAATCTTGATCTCGAGCGGGGAAAGCAGCGACAAGTAAATTCCCCCGCCGAAACAACGTCCGTGCCACTGACTACCCAAGGGGAAAATGGAAATCTCAGCACGCTCGTTCTTAGAGGACCTCTTATCCGCGCCTGGCGTATCTGGCTACGAGCAGGCCGTCCAAGAGATCGTTCGTGAATACGTCAAACCGTTTGCTGAGGAAATCCAAACAGACCTGCACGGCAACGTAATCGCTACTACAAATGCAGGTGGAAGTCCTACCTTGATGTTCGATGGGCACTGCGACCAGTTAGGTATGGTAGTCTCCCATATCGATGAATCAGGATACCTCTTCTTTCAGACGGTAGGAGGGTGGGATCCACAGCAACTCGTCGGTCAGCGGGTGAACGTCTGGGCAGCGAATACTACCGTCGCCGGAGTAATCTCCCGCAAAGCAATCCACTTGCTCACCGATGACGAGAAAAAAAAGGTTGTTGATCCTGAGAAGATGTGGGTCGATATCGGTGCAAAAGACCGAGATGATGCAACTTCAGTCATTTCGATCGGTGACCCCATAACCGTTCAACTCGGCATTCAAGAAATGTGGAACGGGATTGCCAACGCTCCTGCGATGGATAACCGTAGTGGTGTGTGGGTGGTTTTCGAGGCGATGCGCCGAGCGGCAGATAAAGGACTGTCCTGCAAATTGGTAGTAGCCTCCACAGTGCAAGAAGAAATAGGGCTCCGAGGCGCGCGGACCGCCGCCTATAGCATCGACCCTCAAGTAGCGATCGCAGTCGATGTCACACACGCAACTGATTGTCCCGGGGTCGACAAGAAACAGCTCGGTATTATCGACTTGGGTTCAGGACCCGTGGTTTCACGAGGGCCAAATATCAATCCGCGGGTGCACCAACGACTGGAGTCGATCGCAAAAACCGCCGAGATCCCTGTCCAAGTAGCGGCATTAGGTCGAGCCGCACCCAACGACTCAAACGCACTCCAAGTCACACGTGCCGGTGTAGCTACAGGGTTGGTCCAAATCCCCAACCGCTATATGCACAGTGCAGTCGAGACGGTGGCCCTCTCCGATCTCGACGCTGCGGCTAACCTACTCGCTCAGTTCGCATGTGGGCTCAGCCCTGAGGATTCGTTCGTTCCCTAACGGCCACGCGTTTGGAATGAACCGAATCCGCGTCAGCCAATCTACTCGGTGTGTCGGAGAACTTTTCTTCTCCGGTTCAATCTCGAACAGGCAATCGATCAATATCACGTTTGGCGTCCAGGAGATCCCGATTCTCAGACATTCTTGCTACGACGAGTGTGATCATAGCAGCGACCGCACCGCCCACACACAAAGGTCCCAACAGTGCCAAGGTGATTTGTCCTATGGGGACATTGGGAGAGATCAATCCTAAGCTCAGCAGTAAAGCTGGAAAGCTGCTAGCTAAGGCTCCTCCTATAGCACCGAATATTGCAAAGCGACCTAATGAGAACTCTTCAAAGTGGGTATTTTCCCCGGCAAGTGCTAGAACGATAGAAAACCCTGCCCCACCAAAAAAAGCGGGAATAGCTAGCGCTGCTGGCCATATATCGACTGCGTTTGTGACTGAATTTGGCCAGATATTTCCTATTAACTCAGGTATCCCGCCTAGTAGAAAAGCAACCACGGCCCAACTGAGACCCATTCCGATTCCCCCGCGGATCTTCAGTAAAAGGTCCATGATCATCAGTGTTTAATCGTCTCAGATATACCCCTTTGGAGCTTTGAAATACTCCAATTGCATCCCTTGTTCGGAATGGTCATCTCATCGGGGCAAGTCCTCTTCCAGCTCTTCCCATTGTTCAGACAGTTCGGCAAGCTTGTTCCTCAAGAAGAGGCTCTGCATTTCCTGATCGGCCGCCAGTGGTCCGATCCATCCTTGAATCGAGCTATACAATCGGTTCAGACGACTTACGAGCTCGCCTGTCGTCCGTTCTAGGTCGCGCAAGCGATCCTCAAGCGAGTCGCTCACACCGCTACCCGTCCCCATATCTAAGAGGTTTGTCCTGCTACCCACGTCTTGAGCCAGTTGCTGGGCTTGGTCAACCAAGTCCCATACATCGAGCAGTGTCTCGGTCCACTCCGCGCGAACCTCTGGCTCGAAAGCCAGTCTAGGGTCCTCACGAACCTCCACTCGCTCTTCCGCGATGATACTCCCAATCGACAGCCGGACTGTGTAATCACCAGGGATCACGAGTGGGCCTCTACTACCTCTGCTAAATCCACCGGATTCAGACGCTACACCCTGTCGAGTATGACGGAGGTCCCAAACAGCCCTATTAAGTCCACGACCAGCCTCAAGCTCCATAGACGCCACCTCGACTCCTTCTCCTGAAAGCACAATGATCTGTGCCATCTCACGGTCCTCAGCTGACCAGAAATCGATAATGGCGCCAGCTGGTGGATTCTCACCTTCGTAGACCATGTTTCCAGTATGTGCTTTTTCCGCTCTATATCGTATCTGCTCAGCGGGCTCGATAGAGAAAAGATGCCCATCCGACACCTCTATTTCCGGCGTCATCTCTTGCAATGCATTTAACTGATCAAAGATCCAAATTCCGCGTCCATGAGTGGCCAAGACAAGGTCATTGTCCCTTGGGTGCACGACTAGATCATTCACAGCTACAGTCGGCATGTTTCCATCTAGAGGCAGCCAGTTTCGACCACCGTTCCAGGACCAGAACGCCCTCATTTCAGTCCCGAGCCAAAGGACATTAGGATTTCTCGGGTCTTCCCGCACAACGCGGACGACCTGATCTGGGGGGAGGTCTCCCACGATTGAGCGCCACGAACGACCGCTGTCTTCTGTTACCCAAAGGTAGTTCTCATAATCGTCGTTTCTATAGTTGTTAGCAGCTACATACATACGGCCATCTATCGATCTCGACATGTGAACCTGATTGACCCACATGAGATCCGGTGCTCCAGGTATAGAGCTGGTCACGTCCATCCATGACCGGCCATCGTTCGTCGATAATTGCACCAGGCCATCGTCTGTTCCTACAAGCAGAACACCAGGCTGGTGCTCTGATTCCGCAATTGCAGTCAAAGTCGGCCAGTAAGGAATACCGTCGTCGAGTGACAGGACAAAGGAATCCGCCGCCTGATCCATTATCACTAGGCCCCGTCTATCTGTCCCGCTTGTCAGGTCTCCTAGCGAGGTCCAAGTGTCACCGCGATCTGTGCTCTTAAAGAGTTCGTTCAAACCGGCATACAGAGTATTGGCATCATGTGGGCTGATGATGAAAGGTCCGTCCCAGTTCCCGGGCGGCATCGCATTACCAAGCTCCATGTAGGGATCATCGAGATCCGGCCAAGTCGTCCAATTGCGCCTAGCCCCTATGAAGCCTTCAGGTTGATTTGGACGAATGTTGCGACTCGCTCCAGTTTCTAGATCCCAGCGTATGAGTCCCAGATATTGGCTCTCTGAATACAGGATCCGATTGTTCGTAGTGTCTACGAGGCTCAGGAATCCATCGCCTCCCCCCCACTTATTCCAGTCCTCATTGAGAATTCCCTCTGACCGGTACGTCTGGCTCGGTCCACGCCAAGACCCGTTGTCCTGAAGCCCGCCATATACGTTGTAGGGGTGGGCCATGTCGACAGAGACACGGTAGTACTGGCTCAATGGTAGTGCAGTGTGATAGAGGAAGTGATCACCGCGGTCGTAACTGGTACCTAATCCTCCATCGTCTAGCTTGATGACGTGATCAGAGTCGTGCGGATTCACCCAGACAAATCGATCATCCCCGTGAGTCCGGTGATCCCGCGGCACCGAGAATGTCACACCGCCGTCGTCCGAGTAGCTATAGGAGTTCAGCATATAGATCCGCTGGTCGTCGTTTGGATCCACCATAGGCTGACTCGCGTACATCGGGCGGGGATTCCAGTCACTCTGATACGTCCAGCTATCACCGCGATCGTCTGATCGATAGATGCCCGCTAGACGCTGCTCATATGCTGTTGATGCATTAAAACGCTCACCCTGCTCGAGACTGATGTATACAATGCGTGGATCCGATCTGTAGATCGTGATCCCAATACGACCTATGTCCCCCGTGGCGAGTCCGTTATCTAGCCCGGCATTAGTAAGCAGCGTCCAGCTGTCACCCCCGTCCGTACTCTTATATAGACCACTTCCCGGTCCTCCACCGTGAAAACCCCAGGGCCGACGTTGGCGCTGATACATCGCCGCATACATGATGTCGGGATTAGACGGATCCATCGCTACGTCCACCGCACCGGTCATCGGATCGACGAAAAGTATTCGTTCCCATGACTCTCCACCGTCCTGTGTACGGTATAGGCCACGTTCGGGATTAGGCCCCCATAGGTGTCCCATGGCGGCCACATAGACGACGTCTGAATTGTCGGGGTGCATGACAATGCGGCCGATGTGGTGGCTCTCTTCCAGCCCCATGTTCGTCCAGTTTTCCCCTCCATCCATAGACTTATAGACACCGTCCCCCCAGGACGAAGATTGACGGTTCGCACGTTCCCCGGTTCCAACCCAGACGACGCTAGTATCTTTCTGGTGGACTGCGATGTCCCCCACCGAATGGACTTCCTCGTCTTGGAACACCGGCGTGAAACGCAACCCATTATCCGTCGTCTTCCAGACCCCACCCGTTGCAGAAGCGAGATAGTAGACCCTTGTATCCATCTCAACGACTGCGATGTCGACCAATCGACCACTCATGTTCGCTGGGCCAATCTCCCTGGGACTCAGCCCATCCAGATGTTCTGGCAGCAGCTGTGCTGACAACGGCACTGCGAGCGTGAATAAGAGTACGCCCACCATCTTGAGAACTGTATAATGGCGACGGTATCTCATAGACAATGACAACATCATGGTTTGCTCCATTGAGGATCGAGCACATCTTCGGTTCGGCCGTCCGGATTAGGCCGGATCGAAAAGATGTTATCTAGTCCGCCCGACAGCCAACCCCCTCGTTTAAGATCCGTACCTCCTATCGATCTAGAAATGTCTAACTATTGCGGGAACGGTTCTGTGCTGAAGGTTGTAAGCCATAAGTGCCTCTTACCCCTCAGGTTCGAAGCACCGAGGCACCTGCGTCCGTTTGAATGACATGACAAAGATCGACATCCTCAAAACCCCACTGATTGCCCTTGTCGTCCTATTGGGCGCGTGCTCTACAGGCGCATCAATAAAAACTGCTGATCCCGCACCAGAGAATGATGATCCGCGGATCGTGCAGCCCGGGGCTCCTGGCCAATCGAGTAGGACCTTCTCATCCACAGAACTGGATGAAGTCGAAGGGGTGTCCTACACGGAGGCTGATGTCAGCTTTATGCAGGGAATGATTCCGCATCACAGGCAAGCGCTCGAGATGACGGCTCTGGTTCGCCAACACGCTGTTACCGAAGCCGTTCAGCGAATGGCTCTTCGCATGGAGATCTCTCAGCGAGATGAGATCGGATTAATCTCGGCGTGGTTACGCGATCGTGGAGAGACAATTGAGATGTCCAGCATGGGTGCTATGCATCATGAAATGATGGGTATGCTGACGCCTGAACAGATGCAAACGCTCTCTGAAGCTCGAGGCATAGATTTTGACCGGCTTTTCCTAGAGGGAATGATCCAGCATCACCGGGGAGCTCTCGCGATGGTTACAAAGCTCTTCAGCACGTCAGGCGCAGCGCAGGAATCCACGATCTTCAAGTTTGCAGAGGAAATCGATGCCGATCAGCTCATGGAAATCGAGCGAATGCAGGGACTTCTCAATCAGATGGCTCGCTAACTCAACGTGAGGTTCACTAGATCGGGTCTTCTCGACAGAAGGATCAACCAAACTCCAATCACTAACTACGTCCACCAGAGGTGAGGTATGAAGGACATGGGTAGAACAATCACCGCAGCATCCGGCCTCCTCGCCGCGGCCACAATGGTCGCGGGTGCTATGGTTGCACCGGAAAGCATCGCGGCACAGCAGCAAGATCAGGTCTCGGCGGCGGCACCAGCACTGGAGTGGGACCCTAACGACCCTCGAATAGGCCTTGGTGCTGGTTGGATGGATGCCGAGTCAGCGATTAATGGCATGGAGTTGCTAGCAGCTATCCCACGCCCTGACGGATTCTTCAACCCATCTACACCGGCTGACGGACGGTTCAGCAATACAGACCTAGCTTTTCAAGACAATCTGCTGATCCAGGGCAACTACAACGGATTCCAGATGTACGACATCTCGAATCCGGCCGACCCGACACTCGCAGTGTCGGTCGTGTGCCCTGGCGGCCAGGGCGATGTTTCCGTATTCGGAGACCTAGTGGTCATGTCAGCGCAGGAGACGCGTGGCCGTCTCGACTGTGGAGTGGAAGGTGTAGCCGACTCCATAAGCGCCGAACGCATGCGAGGCGTTAGGATCTTCGATGTGTCGGACATGAACAACCCCGCACAGGTTGCGGCAGTGCAGTCCTGCCGCGGCTCCCATACGCACACAATCGTGACCGACCCCGCCGACTCGGAAAACATATACATCTACATCCAGGGCACCAGCAGAGTCCGCCCGGGTGAAGAACTCGCTGGTTGCTCAGGTGGTGGCCCAGACGACCCGAACACCGCGCTATTCCGCATCGAAGTAGTCAAAGTTCCTCTCGCTAACCCAGGGGCAGCCGAGATCGTAAACATGCCCCGGATCTTCGCAGACGAGCAGGGCAACCTCGCTGGCCTCTGGCAGGGTGGTGACCACGGTGAAGGGACCCAGAGCTCTCGTATGACCAACCAGTGCCATGACATCACAGCATACCCCGGTATTGGACTTGCCGGTGGCGCATGCTCCGGAAACGGTATCCTGCTGGATATCTCGAATCCAGAGAACCCGACCCGAGTCGCCGAAGTCTCGGATCCCAACTTTGCTTACTGGCATTCGGCCACCTTCAATAATGACGGCGACGTCGTTGTGTTCACTGACGAATGGGGCGGTGGTGGCGCACCCCGTTGCAGAGCAAGTGATCCCGCGACATGGGGCGCAAACGCCATTTTCCGTATAGGAGAGGACGGCCAAATGGAGCTGGCGGGCTATTACAAACTCCCAGTTCCTCAGACGGAAACAGAGAACTGCGTGGCACACAATGGCTCAATCATACCGGTTCCTGGGCGCGACATTATGGCCCAAGCTTGGTATCAAGGCGGTGTTTCTCTCATGGACTTCACCGATCCCGAAAATGCATTCGAGATCGCGTTCTTTGATCGAGGTCCGCTATCCATTGAATCGATGTTTACGGGTGGATATTGGTCCGTGTACTGGTTCAACGGCCGCCTCTACGGCGCAGAGATCTCCCGCGGCATTGACGTGTTCCGCCTTACACCAAGTGAGCACCTGTCGGCAGCTGAAATCGCAGCTGCGGAGGCTGTCATGATGGACGAGTTCAACGCTCAGCTTCAGCCAAAAGTGGAATGGGAACCAACTCGTGACGTCGCACAAGCTTATCTGGATCAGATGACTCGTGCTAACCGAATCCTCAACGACCGAGCAACCGAGATTCAGAACGCGCTCGACTCAGGGGCATCATCGACGTCCCTGAACAGCCTCGCCGCTGAGATCGAAGCAGACGTAGTCCAGATTGAATTGGGCGAGCTTGGCGGTGATGCTGAGCGCATGGCCAAACTAGCTGCGGTACTTCGAGGGATGGCAGCTCAGCAGTAGAAAGGAACCCTTAGGGCGTCCCATTCAGAGAGAACCGCCGAGAGTTATGCCTAAAGAGGGTCCGGTACCGATCGGTACCGGACCCTCCGGCACAAATGACCCATTAACTCTTGAGCCTCCGAGAAAAGAGATCTTACAATGGACCTTGGACACATTTATGGGCTGATCTTCCAGCAATGATATTGATAACAGGTGGATCTGGGTTCATAGGCTCAAACCTCTTGGGCGCACTATCAGAAGCCGGCGAGCGCGTATCTATCTGCGACACGCTTGGCACCGGAAAGAAATGGCTCAACGTCGCAAAGCACGAAGTTGACGAAATCGTCGCGCCCGAATCGCTAAGTGGGATCCTTACTCGCAGACGAGATGAGATCTCGTTCGTCTATCACATGGGCGCTGTTACCGCGACGACCGAGACGGACGTCGATCTGATTCTGGATTCAAACCTACGGCTCTCACAGAAGATTTGGCATTGGTGCTCCCAGTACCAGGTGCCACTAGTATACGCATCCTCAGCGGCAACGTACGGCGACGGACGACAGGGCTTTTCGGATATCCAAGACCGGGGCTATCTCGAGACCCTGCGACCAACCAATCCATACGGATGGAGCAAGCACGTTTTTGATCGCTGGGTAGTGCGTGAAGTAGATGAAGGTCGAAGCCACCCCCCGTTCTGGGCTGGGTTAAAGTTCTTCAACGTGTATGGCCCAAACGAATACCACAAAGAAGACATGCGCAGCGCCGTTACAAAAGCATACGGAGACGCAGCAGCAAACCGACCGGTAACCCTGTTCCGATCTCACCACCCTGAATACAAGGACGGGGGGCAAAAACGTGACTTTATTTACGTAAAGGACTGTATAGACGTCATCCTCTGGCTGAGCGAGCAAACTCCAGCCAGCGGGATCTACAACGTAGGGACGGGGCGCGCCCAAACATGGCTAGAACTGATGTCTGCTCTTTACGCTTCAGTTGATCGGACACCAAACATTCAATGGGTCGACACGCCACCCGCTATTCGTCACGGATACCAGTACTTCACGCAAGCCGACATGACGAAGTTGCGCAGGGCTGGATACACCAACCCCTTCGCTTCCGTTGACGAGGGAGTGTCGGACTACGTCCAACACTTCCTATCAAAAAAAGACCCGCACAGGTGACCCACACGGCTAGTCCCCGAACCAATCACCATGGATCGATCCGGGGACTACGCCTCTAACAAGTGCTTAAACTTCTAGTGGTCTTCAACGTGAGCGTGGACCGCGGCTGTAACGAAATCAGCGTGCCCGGAACCAACCGCTCCATGCATCAGCTTGAAAACAACGTCAGTCTCTCCAACCGCTACACCGTGAAGATGCCCACCGAACTCCCCAGGTGTGTCCTGTTCAAACTCGGCGATTGACTCATCCTCGACGTCAACTTCCAAGTACATGTCGTCATCTAGCATCACCTCCGCTCCGTCATGATCAACGAATCGGACATCCATATGAGCTGTTTCTTCACCCTCATGCACCTCCAACTCACCGGTCCAAGATCCGGTGTCTCCATCGTAGGATGCAATCATTGCTCCGCTGAGCCAGATTTGGACTCCTTCCACCTCTTCCCCGTGGTCGTCTTCTATCCCAGTGGTATCACTACAAGCCACAACTACAAACGTTAGCAAGAGCGCTGCGAGTAGCCGCCCGCCGAACCCGACCTTCTTCATTTTTTTCCCTTTTGTGCCGGCAGGGTTAAAGACTGAAGCACGTTCTACGCCGGTTTCAGAACGCGACT
>CETM01204741.1_pt1 | contig 18140 bp, 22 predicted proteins | sample 361451 | NCBI WGS metagenome assembly CETM01 (sample SAMEA2622690, study PRJEB7988) | marine metagenome | isolation source: saline water (ENVO:00002010), including
ATCTACGGCCTGCCTTGTTAAGCCACCCGTCATTGGAGCTATAATAGGTGTCCCTGACATCATGGCTTCCAATGTGCCTAGACCGAATCCTTCAGCTAGAGAAACATTTATGCAAAAATCACTTATGTTGTAAAGAGCATTTATTTTTTCAAATTCAAGTCGATCTGTAGAAAACCAGACGTTTTCATTAACACCCAACATCTCAGCAGCTGCGTACAAATTTGGGCCCTCGTTATCAAGTGGATCTGTATGCATTATTAAGCAGCCTTTTCGATGTCCGTGTTCGGACTCTAGTTTATCTAAAAACAACTTCCAGGCTTCTAAAAGATCGGACGGGCGTTTGCGTTTTGCGTTTCTATTGATCCAAACGCCAACAAAGTGATCGTCATATCCTGGCCCCAAGACTTGTCGACGAATATCTCTCTTTTCAGATTCAGGTAGTTCAAAGTATATCTCTTCAGGAACAGCATGAGGAATAAAATTTACTTTCCCGGGATGGCGATCTTTAATGAGTTCATAAGTCATGTGAGAGTGACAATTTAAAAGATCGGTCGCTTGATAAATTGAATCATTAAACTCAGGATATGGTCCATTGTCCCACACATGCCACCAGACTATGGGACAAACCTGATGTACTTCGTCTTCCATTTCAAAGAGCCAAATAAAAAATCTTGGATCAGTAAATAGAAACAAAGCGTCTGGTCGCTCAGTAGCCAATGCAACCCTCAGCAAGTCTGGGTCTCCAAAACCATCTATGGGTTTAATAATAAAGTCTTCGTTTACAACAACAGTCTCATAGTCAGAGTGTTTTAGTGCGGCGCCGAATTGTCGAACTGACCACTTTTCTTTTGCAATAAGCCCTTGAATCAAAAATCTACTTTGTGTTCCAACCCCTGAAGTTGACAAAGCATGGTCTGAAAGCATTAATATTTTATTTTTGGACAAAACATCTCCATTCTTTAATCATAATCATACAGAAACTAATTCTAATCGTTAATCAAGTACAATGTTCTGTGTCTTTAAAGTCACAAAACTTGCATGAGTTTCTATTTTTTAAATAAAACTTTTTAGAAACAGCATTTATCATATTGTTCATCATCTTGGTTGATCGATCGATTGACTTGGGCCCTACAGAAACCGGGACTAGTTCACACATTTTTCCAGGTTTTCCACCCCGCTTCAATAGAATAAAACCACACCTAATATCTTTTAAATCTACATTATGTTTTCTTGACCAAAAATACTTGTATAGCATTAGCTGAGCGGTCATTAAAATGTCTTGCTTTTTCTCTCTTCGCCAACCGTAGGATTGTGATGTTTTCCAGTCAAGAATCCACACTTTGTCTTTGTTTTTAGAATCAGGTGCTACAATAACAGCATCAATAAAACCTTTGAACTTTACAAATGTATTGTCTATGTCTTCATATAGTTGTTCTTCAGCTTTTATCGGTTGCCAACCAGGAAATGCTTCATCTAAAAAGGGTAGTACATCATCCCACATATTTGATGCCCACTCACACCAAGTATCAACTGGCTGATATTTGAACCAACCTGGTTGTTTTTCAACCCACTCTGGATCATCGAATCCATTTTTTTCCCAAGCATCTCTTATATCTTTTATAAGCTTTTCTTTGTCAACTTCTTTAGTCTCTAACAGAGTTTCACAACCTTCATGAACTGCTGTTCCAAAGTCTAGATAGGGCGAGGGTTTAAAAACATCAATCTTGTCAATATGTAACAGTTTGTGTCGCCATGAGCATTCTTTCCAACATTTTATCTCAGAAAATGATATGTGCTTTTTTCCTGTGGGTAAAGTTTTTTCTTCCATTTAACCTGCCAAATAGTTTTATATTTAATTGTATACAGAAAAAAGGGGATGTTTCAAATGTTTGGTAAACTAATCGCAGGTACACTTTGCCTCATTGGAGTGCACACATGTGTGTGGTTTTCAACAAATCTACAATTTGTTAGCGAAAAAGCCGCCAACAACAGTTTGGCAATATGTCTTGCTCTAGCTCTACCCACCTCTTTACTGGCTTATTATGGGACTCAATTAACATATGATGGGTTAGGTGAGTCTGTGTGGTCAATTAGATTCCTCGCTTTTGGAACATCTTATCTTGTATTTCCAGTATTGACATGGCTGCTTCTCAAAGAAAGTATGTTAACCCCGAAGAATCTAGTCTGTATAGCTCTGTCTTTTTTAATCGTTGGCATCCAGGTTTTTTGGAAAAACTAGTAACTTTTAATCTTTTCCTGAAGAGAGTTAGCGGGTTCGTACTTAAGAATTGATCTGGCCTTACTAATGTCTGCTAACGTTTCCATTGATTCCCCCACTCTATCAGCTATTTGAATACTTGGGCCACCTATCATCTTAGAAATCTCTAAGATAGAAGTGCTTTTTCCAGTGCCTATGTTGAAAACTTCTCCATAAGCATACAGAGAATCTACGTCTATTGATAAAATAGAAGCATCTACTATATCATCGATATAAGTGAAATCTCGACGTTGTTTTCCTGTGCCCACGATTGTATGGGGCTCTCCTCTCGATGACTGCTGCTTAAAAAGCCCTATTACGGGAGCATAGTGCCCTTTCTTAGGTTCGCGAGGTCCATAGACATTAAAATATCTTAGAATTACTGTTTCGAGATCATACAGGTTACTGTATAGTCGGCACACTTCTTCACCCATAAATTTTGAGAGAGAATAGGGGGTTTGACAATCTACATCCATATCTTCTCTAAAGGGTGTTTTATTCTTTTTTCCATAGCAAGATGAGCTGGCAGAGTATATCAATCTTTTTACCCCTGCCTTTTTTGAGAAATGACAAACAGTCTGAGTCCCTAAAACATTTGTTTCAAATGCAGACCCAGGCTTTGAAACTGATGGTTGTATTCTTGCTTTTGCCGCAGCATGAAAAACCACGTCTGTGTTTTTGTAAAGCCATTCTGTAGACGGGTCAAGGATGGATTGAGTATGATACTCTATCCCATCAAACTCGTAGAATTCATCATTTTCTTCTGCAGACTCATCATCTATCACCACTACCTCGTGACCATCGTCTCTCATCCTAACGGCTAAGTGGGAACCTACAAATCCTTTGCCTCCTGTAACCAAAATTTTCACATTAACTCTCTTCGCTTACTGCTCTTCCTATCATTCCTTCCCAATCTCTATCTGTTCTAAGTATATTGTTTTTATTATTTACAGCACTCAAAAGGGTTGTATCAATTCCTAGCGTATGTGCTAGATATATCATTGCTTTTAAATCTTTTGGAAAGCAATGACCACCAAAGCCAAAGTCGCCATCGGGTCCTGGCACTGCTAGGTGACTTCTTCCGATTCTATTGTCGTATAAAGCATATTCAGTGACTTTATCAAAATCGATATCTAAGTCTTTAGATAGCATGTACATTTCATTAGCAAAAGTCACCTTTGTTGCAAGAAAACAGTTGATGAAATACTTTACCATCTCTGCCGTGTTAGAACCTGTTTTTATGATCGGAACAGCTGGGAAGGCTTTTTTAAACAGAGTTTTTATTGTGGTAGTTGCAGGTCTGGGTCCACCTAGAATAATTCTGGTCTGATTTTTAAAATCTTCTATGTGGTTCGCTTCAGTTAAAAATTCAGGATTAAATACGATTTGAATTTTTTTCATTTCTGAATTCAAATTTACTGTTGTTCCCGGCGGTATTGTTGATTTTACGACTGCTATTTTTTTCTGATCAATTGACAACGCTATTTCATCTATTTCATGTACAACCTTGTCAATAATGCTGAGATCGCACTCTCCCGTGCGCCTCATTGGCGTTGGTAGACAAACAAATATGATATCATTTCTTCTAACTAGTTCTTCTAAGCTGTTGCATGTTGACAATTTGTCTGGGTCTTTGTCGTATGTTTGAACATCGACAAAATTACTCATCCCTTCGCGGACCGCTGAGCCTACAAACCCCTGTCCTACTATCCCGATTGTATCAAGTCTCATTTTTTTCTTCGTCCCTAAAGTACACTTTATCATTAAAAGCTTTATCACCCACGTAAACATCATAGTGAGGCTTGCCCAAGTGTAGCTCGTGATACTTTGCACCCCACTTGTTTAGTTGAGCTTCTGTCACTTTAGTCCAGTCTATTCCCGTAGTAGATCCTCGGGCGGTAAAGTAAACTATTTTATGACCCTCTGAATGTAGCCTATTTACATGTTCTATTCTATCAATAAAGGGTTTAGCATCTTCATAATCCCCGTCAGTAATAGAACAAATAGTACCGTCTATATCAAAACAATATATCATGACAACCTCTTAGATTTATACAGCAAATCTAAAAAATTGTTCAGGTGTCTAAAAATCTACTTAAGTTTGACCGAACACTGTTTATAGATTCTTCAGATTCTTCACGTGTATTGACGACATAAAAAAAGTTATTACCAAACATTTCTTCATAAGCTTGTTTGTTTCTATTGACAGCTTCCCACGATCGCTTAACAGTCTTAGTAGTCAAGGTCCTACCTGGTTCTGGTTGCTTTGATCGCTCATAGTTTCTTCTTTGAGATTCTTCTAAGGGAACGTGAACATAAATCATTGCAAAATCATAGCCGGCTTCTTTCGCTTTTTCAACCTGTTGACTAATCTCTCTAAGTTGGCCTCCAGTACCATCTACAATGTAATCAACTTTATTCAAGCAGCATGCGGCTGCGTCTTTCTTAGCTTGAGACCTGGCTTGAGTAAATAGTGTCATGTTTCTGCTTAATATGTCCCTTAATCGTTCATACTCGGGACGAATTCTACTCATCGCCTCTAAATCTCCGGACTCTTCGGCTGACAAGTATTCGTCTTTCAGTGGTTTATATTCATCCATCAAAGAGGCCCTGTCCATCGGAATGCATTCGGCTTTCATTGCTGCTTCATACTGATCATCTGGATTTATTACTCGCATTCTCTGTCTTAAGCCCAGCTGATTTATTACATGAGACTTACCTGATCCCGGGCCGCCTGCCATGAAAATTACTTTTGGAGATCTACAGGACTCACTCTCTAAGATTATTTGTCTTATAAATTCGCGTAGCAACACTCATCCACCTCTGGTGTATAAGTATTATTCTTCTACAAGAGAATCATACAATCTTACAAGATCTTCCCCCAACAACTCTTTAATCAAGGATTTATCAGCTTCAGACTTGTACTTCTTTATGTAGTCAGCATGATGTGCCTTGTGGGGTTTCTTTTTTAAAGATGCTAATCTTGAGCATATTTCAAGATCTTTTGTCAAAATATTGTAACCGAGTGAATTATCAATCTTTTTGACAAGATTAGAAGACGTTACGTCTATTTGATATTCTAGAGGCTTATCAGGTGTCTTCTTATGAAATCTTATTCTAATCCCGTCAGGTTCCGGAACATCTCTTATTTCAAATTCTTGCGAATAATCTCTAGAAAAAGAAATCAATTTTGCCATAACAGAGTAAAAGTCTTCTGGTGAAACTAGTACATCTAAGTCTTTACCCACAGGATATACTTTAGGGAATCCAGGAACCATGTAGGGTGTATCCGTCTTAGTTAGGGCATATGTTTTATCAGATATTGTTTCCAAAAATCTGGGGACATCCAGGGACTTAAACAGCTGAGTGCCGAATTGATCAAAGACGTCAGTGATAAACTTAGAATGTTCGTGTGTATCACCCATATGAATAATCGTATCGGGCTTATCTTGATGATCCTTTAAAAATGCATATTTTTGTCTAATGACTCTTTTGATTTGCTCAGTTACGGTTGATATTGGATTACCATCTGACTTTACTCTGTAAGCTGGGTCAGGTATTTCTATTTGAATCAATCTTGCAACCTTGGGGTGTGTACTTAGTCTATCTAATTTTTTAGTAATCTTCCAGTCGGCAATACTGTCAGGCTCGTAGATTTTTCTAATGAAGGGTTCATAATTTTCTTCAAACTTAAAATCTTTGACGTTGTGAACTTTGAAAGCTGATGCTAGTTCGAATGTTATTATATCAAAGTATGTTCTAGCCACTGACCACAAAATTACAGGAAATATCATTTTTTTATCTCGTATTTTTCAATTATATCTGCCCATCGCAATGATAAAACTTCGATATCTTTTTTTGAAAAGTTTTCATCAGATTTGAAGTAGTCAATCCCATAATATTTTGGATTGTCCTTAGATGGGCCTTGTCGACTGCGAAAAACATGGGGGACACTATCTAAATTATAGAATAAAGAACACGCAGTTCTATGTGTGCCCCCATTCAAAAGATAATCATCTTCATCAATTTCTAAAGGAAAATTACTAGAAAATCCGTTTATTTCAAATGAACGGGCCAAGATTGCTAAATTGATCGTTGATTGAAAAGGGTCTCTCTTTTTTCTAGACTTTATCCACTTGTGATATATTTCAACCCCTATATTGTTTTTTCCTGAGAAGTTTTCCAAAGCCAAAAGGATTGCAACAATCTGAAAAGAATAAAGCTCACCCTTGTAAATCTGAGATTTCAAAAGATCTTTTAAGGGCAAGTCTTTTATCATTAGTCACCTTTGATTAACCTATAACTATCGCTGTCAAAATGTTGAGTTGAGAATTCAAATAATTCTGAATCTTCTAGAGCTATCATTTGATGCCTTAAACCTCGATATACATGAAAATTTTGACCTGGTTCGAGAGTTACCTCACTTGCTTTTTCAATGTCATCATTATCAGAATACTTTACCAGCATTCTTCCAGACTGTAGATAGAAGACTTCATCCTTCAACCTGTGAACATGCCAGCTACACCTCTTACCCTTGTTAAAAAACAATAGTTTTCCACAGTATTCTGGACCATTGCAAATCCACCTCTCCCAACCCCAGCCCTTGTCGACATGAGTCATCTCAAGCTGAGTTTCTCTTGGGAGAAATCTTTGCTCTTTTTTACTCACTTTCAAAATACCTTAGTTTTTCTGAAACGCTTCTCTCTTCAGCTGAGTATGTCTTTTCACCTGTCCCTAATGTCGCGGTGACATTGCGTGCGTCTCTGACGAGCCTTCTTAGTCCTTCTGGTTCGAGAGATGCTGATTGATCAGATCCATACATAGTTCTATCCAGAGTTATGTGTCTCTCTAAAGCTACTCCGCCCAAAGAAACTGCAAGAAGTGACGGCAATAAACCTCTTTCATGGCCGCTGTATCCTACCGGGCAATTATATCTTTCTTTAAGAGTTGTTATCATTCTCACGTTGCAATCAGCGTCATTGCATGGATACACTGAAACTGTATGGAACAATGTGAGTGGGCATCCTGCAGATTTGAAAATAGCTACGGCTTGATCGATTGTTTCCAAAGTACACATACCAGTAGACACAAATGTATGCTTGCCTTCGGCTGCAACCTTTTCAAGGAAGGCCGGGTTGGTCACCATGGCGGAGGCTACCTTGTTAAAAGGGACGCCCATCTTATTGATAAAATCTTGACTATCTTCGTCCCAGGCAGAAGCTGTCCACATTATACCAGAAGCTTTGCAGTACCTGTCTATTTCTTGATAGTCTTCTAGTGAAAACTCAAGACCTGCCTTTTGTTCTCTTTGAGTTGTCCCCCAAGGGCTCTCTCTATGACCATCTAGATATTTTTCAGTGTAGACAATATCAATATTTCTTTTTTGAAATTTGACAGCGTCACAACCAGTATCAACAGCTACGTCGATTAATTTTTTTGCAATAGCAACGTCTCCATTGTGGTTGATCCCTATTTCTGCTATGATGAATGGCGTGTTGCCTGTTGAGTACGGATTAAACATTATTTTTTCTCCTAGTCATTATAAGTTCAATTAGCCTTAAGTCTTCTTCGGTGTCCACCTCTAGAGAAGACATTTTGTCTATTGGATAGATTTTTGCGTTTCCGGAATATCTACATCCTGACTCTAAAAGTGCACTCCTAGATGTAATATAAAACATTCCTGACTCTTTGTACAAGTCACCTTGCTGTTGTCGAGTTGGTCGATTGAGCGGGTCAAACAAAGGTTTGCCATTTGCCCACCAAAAACCATGATCAATGTGCCCAGAAACTAAAGAGTCCAATCCCGTGTCTTGTTTGTAGTGAGTTACTGCATTTGCGACAATATCACATGTAATTAGTGGGGAAGTTGCTTGAACAAAAACAAGTGTATCAAACCCTACACAGTCAGCAAAATGGAGTAATGCACTTTCAGACGACGACTCGTCTGAGCAAATTGAACTAGGCCGTTTTAAACCCTTAGCCCCCAAAGACTTTGCATAATTTAATATTTCATCATCATCTGATGATACCCATGTTTCATCAATTACTTGTGATTTTATGCATGCTGTTACACTATAATATAGTAGCGGCTTACCATTTAGAGTTGCGAGGTTCTTTTTTGGTATTCCCTTACTACCGCCCCTGGCAGGGATTACTGCAACTATTTTTTGTGTCATTTTACTATCTTTACGTTTTCTAAATTGGGTTCAAATGTAGAATTTGTAAAAAATCTAAAGTCTGTATTTGGGAAAAGTGCTAAAAGTTTTTCAGTATACTCTTTCATAACAACACCTTTTTTCTTTTGATAATCTTGAGCAGCTGGCTTTCTAGAATGAGAGTGATGAGAGAAATAATCTGCTTCAAAAAAGTCTAAACCGATCACATCAATTGACTTAGCATTTAGAACTTTTGCAGCGTGAGCAACTGCCAAGACACCGGTAGATGGAAATCCTCCGGCGCCAGTTTTTGATATGGGCACCAACGATTCGCTTAGAAACTTTGTATTTATTGATTTGTCTTCCAACCACATTCTTAAAGGACTTTGTTTGTATTCTGGTTCTCTTACATTTAGTTGACAGTGATCTATTTTATATTTTTGATACTGCTCTTTCTTTAGAAATGATCTCGCATCGCGATTTATAACATGAATGACTTTGTTTTGTAATAGTAAAAATTCAGAGATGTTATCAAATTTTTCAAGCTCAGTTGTCCATTCATTAACTAGAAGGCAAACATCATAAGACTTGCTTAACTCATCTATTCTAGCTACAGAAGACCCTCTACAAACTATTACACAACTATCAATCTTCATTATCTGTTACATCCGCACCTATGTTTTCTCGATTTTCATAGTTGAAATCATGGCCACCAGCGGCATCTTCAGTAATAATGCCCTTGTTTCTCCAGTATCTATTTCTAGGATCTTCTGTGTCCCATGTCCAAGAGCATAATTGAACGTTTTTCTCCACAAGCGTGTTTTTGATAGACTCAGGCATGTTTTGTACAAGGCGCTCAGACATGTAATGGGGAGATATATACCAAATAGCATTGTCTTTTGAAACACGGGCTAGTTCTGACAATGCTGATTCCCAGCTTGAATTTACTAATTTTGAAAGAGAAGCCTTTGAAATAATTGCATCAAATGATTCATCTTCAAACGGCATCGTTTTTCCGTCCCAGTACTTAGCATTGATTCCTGTTGCTTCGTGAAATCTTCCAAAGACAATTTTTACTTCTTTTGTGTCAATATCTAGAGATGTCACATCAGCCTTCCCTAGTGTGCGGGCAACTAATTCATCATATGCTGCACCGCAACCATAGTCTAGAACCTTTTGACCGTCTGTGCCTTTAAAAACATTGTTCCAGAAATTATCCCAGACTTCAAGTTCTAAATCAAAGTTTCTGTAATTATTCCATCTTCGTTCATCAGGAATTTGTTTGATCTTTTTTTGTTGTTCTGGTGTTAAATACTTGTCATAAATTTCGCTCATACTTGATCCTTTAGAACTGAACTTTGCCAATATGCATCTATTTCCATTGTCACTGGTTGTACCCAAGGTTTTATATTAAACCCTAACCAAGGAAAGGGAAGCATTCCCTCCATTTTCAACAGAATGTCTCTTCGACATATAAAAAAAGAACCGTTGGCAAAGTATATGTCTCCTGCTGATTTTTTATCATTAATGTTTTTTATCTTTTTTCCGTTCAAGATATCTTCTTGACTCATGTAAGTTTTTAGAGATTCGTTTTCAACTGTAAACGCACGAAACGGATTAAACATGTTGAATTCTGAAACGCTTTGGATCGAATCATACTCTGGGTTTTCGATTAAAAAGTTTATCGCCTCATCTAATACGTGACTTTCTGCGCCTAGAGAGTTTCCCAATAAAACGACCAATATATCGACTTGTTCTGCTTCTCTTTTTTCTATTTCTTTTAATCCGTGAATCATGACATCATGGTGAGAAGAATCATCACCGCACAAAGATTCTGGTCTAGATATTACCCTATAGGGCAGGTTATCAGGGTTTCTTTTGACAAGATAAATGTCAGTACTAATATAAACTTGTTTTATTTTCTTTGAATTTAAAGCTTTTTCAACTGGATATTGAAATAGTGGCTTGTCATCAATCAGCAGGGTGTTCTTGCTCTTTACTGACTTACTTCCGGCTCTGGCTGTCTGTAGTGCGTATACGTTAGTCATCTAAATACCCAAATTTCTGCAAGTTCTGAAAAGTCTCAGGCCAATCACCGTTAAATCTTACAGCTTTGTCATCAATATAGAAAACTGCTCGAGGTTTTTCTGCTGTAACATCTTTAACAAACCCATCCATGTCGTGCTTTTTAAGCCATTCCCATATTAAATCTACACCAGTTTGTCCGTTAATCAACATTCTATCTTTTCTGGCTTTGGCGCTATAGACGATTATTACAAATCTTTCTGATAGTTTTGCTAATGCTTCTCTGGCACCCGGTATAGGCTCATCGTAAACAGTACCGTCATAAAATCCTTTTGAATTTGCATGAATGACGCCGTCGAAATCTATGCCTACTTGAAAAGTTTCATCTGGAAAGGAATGTTCTCTTATTTCTTGCTTCATTCTTTTCCCAGTGCCCACGGATCTTTTCGCTTAATTTCATCAATAATAGCAGGGCAAGATTGGCCTGCTTCGTGTATTAGTTGATAAAATAGTATCAATGTCAAAACTTCACAAGTGTGAAAATATCGACAGTTTAGATTTACTTCATTTATTCCTTTTTCTAGCCGCTTAGATTCTTGACCAGAGATCATAGCTGTTTTAAGTTTTGACGCTTTTGCCCACGACAAGGCTCTAGTAATATTTTTTGAATTCCCAGAGCATGAAAGACCTATCACCATCGTCTTTTCAGGGGTATCTGTTACTCCAGAAGTTTCAAGCCACCGTATAAAAAGATTTTCATATCCATGATCATTCGCGCATGATGTAATATATCCGCTTGAATCAAATGACATTACAAGCTTATCTGGTATCAGTCTGGTGCAATCAGTTGCTCCATGGGCTGCTGTAAAATGGAGCCCGCCATTGCCAATTAAGTAAATGCGATCAACTGAAAGAAAGTCTTTTACAAGATTCTTCCACTGCTTGGAGGCTACAGCATTTTCAAATTTTTCTTCAATATTTTCAAAATCTATCATTATTTCCTCAAGAAAATTATAGTATCTAAGTCTGAAATTTACAATGTTGGCTTTAAAATATAGGTGAACGGGCCCGGAATTGCACCATCTCTATAGAAAACTTCATACTTGGTTGGCTTTAACCTATCTAATATTTCATCTAAGCCCTTTGTATGATCGCTATCTTCTTTGCTTTTTACATTTGATTCGACGATGATTACAGGTGTGTCTCTTTGTATTGTTGATTTTGCACCTTTTAAAACAGTCTCTTCTAATCCTTCAACATCAATCTTCATAACAGAGACAGAAATTTCTTTAAAGAGATTGTCAACTGTATCAACAGGTACATCACCCTTTTCTTTTATTAAAATCTTACCCGTGCCTAAATTAAAGTCTTTCTTTCTTAAAAAATCAAACTTACCCTTTCTGTCAGCAATAGCCTTGACTCCACGATAATTCAGTTCTATGTTTTTTTCTAAATTATTTAATTTTGCATTATGCTTAATTAAATCGCAGAGGTCTCTTCTAGGTTCAAAAATATAAGATTTTTCAATACTAGAAAACATTAAAAAAAACAAAGAGTGATTACCCACGTGCCCACCTATGTCAACAAGAACACCTGGATTTAAGCTTAAGTCATTAATATTGTCAAGTATTTTCCATTCATAAAAGTTATTATCTAAGCGTACACACTCAGAAATATAATCATATTTGTAGCACTTAATAAAAACAGTTTTTTCGTTTTTTAAAAATTCGTGCGTACAAAAAGTTAAATTATCTTTAATCCTCTTGGCTAATCGGGACTTATTTCCTGACTTTGGGAGGTTGTTGTCTTTGCATATTTCTCTAAGCTTATCAAGTTTTAATGATTCTAGAGTATCATCAAAAAGATGTTGGGCCCAGTCTCTATACTCTTTTTCTCTAGGTCTATTCTTTACCGATCTGTACCTAGATTTTCTCATACTAGTGCCATACAGGTGTATTCACTGAAAGATCTAGTGCAGCTTTTTTATATTCTTTCAGTCCTTCTTCTAAGCCTAGTTCTTCTTTCAATGGTGTAAATACTTCTTTGTGTAAGGACGTTAAAACAGTGTTTGGAACCCAATGTCTAGTACAGTTGGAACAATGCATATTACAGACATCGATTGGAGAAAGCTCTTCTCTTATTTTTTGATAAGCATTGCTTCTCCAGACTGACTCAAAACTATTAGTAGTCACATCGCCAATGTTATATTTGTCTCTTTGATCAGATTTAAACGTGCCATTATCGTCATACAAGTGACAGCAAACGTAAGTACGCCCGAACGCATCAATCAAAGAAAACAACTCTGTTGTGAAGCATGTGATATCATTGTTGTCATAATATTTTCTTGTAGGTAGTCCTTCAATAATGTCTTGTTCGTCTAACAGATTTAAAAAGTAGTCTTTCAAATAGTTTAAGTTTGAATATTCAGAATTAACTAAGTCATCATTTGTAAGAAGATCATTCTTTATCCAGTCTAGATCTTCTTTTGTGCACAAGTACTTGCCGCCTTCACCGTGAGCTAATTTCATTGAAGCTTTAATTTTGTTTTCTTCTGCGTATGCTATCATCTCCGGGATGCTTCTTACATTGTTTTTCTGAATAGTGAATGCTAAACCTATTGAAAAGTTAGAATCTGGGTGCTCTTCCATTGCTTTTCTTAGATTTCCTATAGACTTGTCAAGTTCTTCAAAAATATCGCCGTGATTCTTTCCATAAGACGGTGCTTCTAAAACAGTTCTCACATTCTTTTTCTCAAAGTCTGTCTTTACATCATCTTGCGATATTCGAACCCATGAACCATATTGAACCATTGCGTCTGCTATTTTTCTATCTATTCCTACACCGTTACTCAATACACCGACTTCTACGCCAAAACCGTGTGCTGCTTTAATTAACCTGACAAACTCTGGGTGGGAAACAGGTTCGCCGCCTGTCCACAAAAAAGTTTTTACTCCTAAATCAGCCAGTTCTTTAAACAACTCTATTTGTCTTTCAACAGTTAGTTCTGCGGTTTCATCATAGTCTCGCTGTTTTAACCATGTCCATCGGAAGCACATTCTGCACCCAGTTGTACAGAAGTTTGTAATTTCAAATTGAACGCACTGAGGTATTGGGAGATCATCAGGGTTTTTTGTCTCGTAAGCCTTGAAGATATCTGGTGTATTGCCAAGATAAGTTGCCGGCCCATTTTTTCTAGAGCTATCAGAAGTCTGGAAGCGGCTCATTATTTCTTTTATTTTATCTTTTGTTGACATAACAAACCCCTAAACTATCTTCTCTTTTGTTATTGTCATCTCTTTGACATGTTGAGTATGGTCTATATTAACTTCATTCATAACAAATTTCCAGTGAATTAAATGAACGTACATTGATTCTAGTGGTTCTTTTTCAACTATACCGCTATTTTGCTGTAATCTATAAACTTTTCCATCAATCCACTTCCAAACTTCTTGAGATTCTGGATCTGATTGTCCGGGTGTTGTTTCCCCGGCGTCATGCTGAATTTTTTTCATCAAGACTTTTAAATCTTTTCCGTCTGGTTTAATAATCCTTCTTTTTAAAAAATTTGACATCTGAACTTCATCTAAGCTTCGATATCTGGTCTGTGTCCATGTCTCACTAAAACCTGGAACGTATCTACATATGTCTGCGACGCCTGGTATGTTTCTAAATAAACTAAAATGACCAGACATGTTTCCTTCGCGAGATGAAATTATATCATATTCTTCTAGTAAATCATCAGTTATTACATTCCTAATGTCACCCCAAATAATATCCATATCACAAAGACCCCAGAAGTCATAATCACTAAGGATGTCGTCAAATATAATACCGTATGTAGACTTCACATCTCCCATCTTTTTAAGATTAGTAAATGGAAGAGGTACGCCAACTTTTTTCTGGAACCTTTCGAACAATTCTTCCAGTTCAACATTTATGAACTCAACATTTTTCGGTGGGTTTTCAGGCGGTGTAAGGTTTGTAACTATTTTCCAATCAATTGACGAATTTTTCTCACAAGAAACTAAAAAAGCTGGAAGCTCTAAAGGCCAGATGCCATTGATTTCTGAACCGTCTGGTCTTCTGTAGATGTTGCCTTTATTGTCAGAGGGTCTTCCTCCAAAATATCCACACATTAAAGCTATTTTTTTCATATTACCTCCGTCTATTTCTATATACAGCACACTTTACATTTTTATCTAGTTGGTCAGGGTAAACTGCTTCTTTTACGTAAAAACTTGGAAGCATGTCGTCAATTATCTTTTCTTTAGCACCCGATTCGTCGTCTACATAGACGATTCCTAAGTGAGGCTTGAAAAATTCAATTGTATCTTTTCCAGACATTAAAATTTCATGAGAAATTTCAGGAACAGATATGACAAGTAATCCTACTAATTTTCCAAAATCGTACCCGGGTTTTACTTGAGTTATTCTATTGTTTGGTGTGCCGCACATTCCTCGCCACATTAAGTCCATTGCCTCGTCTAATGAACTAAATTTTGAAGATACGATCGATCTATTTTCCCCGCCCTTGTCTATTAAATGTTTTCTAGCTTGATTCCATCGTTCTAGGCTGACATTTCTATAGACTGTCTTTCTAATTTTTTTATACAAGTCTGGTCTTAGATTTGTCACGTCACAAACATCTATGACATCTGGTATTGCTTTTCGTTCTTCCCAAACAAAACCGTCATAGTCATAAGTAACGCCTTGATATCTTGACATACCGAGAGACGCAATCTCCACAGATCCTTTGGGAAAATCAGCCCTCCAATTAGTATACATGTAACACAGATTTTGCTTTCTTTTATTTTCAATTCCCTCTTCTAAGAAATCTTCTTGCTTTGCAAATTTTTCTCCGCCATACATTCTAGAAGCACCGTAATTATTTTGTCCATTGCGAAGACCGACATCAATCATTTTAGGATTAGGTTCAAAAGTAATTGTAGCTACAGTGTCAGTAAATGCATTTAAATATACTTGTGTATTTTGTATCCCGCCGCCGATGATAACAGTTGCATCTTCATTTTTTAGATCACTGAGCTTTTCTAGAAAATCGACATTATAAAAACTATTGTTTTCTCTAATGTATTCGAAAACTTCTTCACCGTCTAAACCCATAAAATTAAACTTTATACCCTTGTATGAAAATCTTGTCTCATCAATAACAACCTTGTTGTTTTCTTCAGAGAGTTTTTTCCACAAAGGGAGATCACACTCATCAATTCGATGTTTGTTCATTTCATCGACATAGCGTTTCTTCAACTTTGTTTGGTGTTTGGCTTGCCAAATCGATCCTTCTTCACTCAACCAAACATCGCAAAATCCGCGAGGAGCTTTTATTACACTTGATGACCCGTAAAGCTCTGCGGCTGCATCATTAAAAGCATTTTGATCTGCTGTCCACTCATTTTCATTAAATCGTTTTTTCCAGTTTCTAAACAAGGCATTAGAAAATAATCTTGATCCCTCTGTGGGTTTTGATATGATGAATCCTGAAGCGAATTTTAAGTGTGCATTTTTTCCTCTTGCAGAAACATCAAAATCTTTTTTGCAAAATTCTTCTACTTCGGTCAAATCTTTTCTCACTATTGAATCAGCATCAACCCAAATCAACGTATCATCATCATTAAAAAATGCTCTATTTGAAAATACTACAGTTCGATAACCAGCTGTAATTCTTCCCATTGCACCTTCATCAATTTCATTAAACCAGCTAGTCGGATCTACATAAATTAATCGTGCAGATGGGTTGGCTACCTCTAGAAGCTCTTTCAGCTCTTCTATTTCATTTAATTGAGAAGGCTTTCCTAAAATAAAACATGTCACATCTGAAGCGGGTGCATTGTTTTTAAAAGATCTTAGGAGGTGGATTGCCCACCATCCGTAGTTCTTGTCAACAGCTGTAAAATACCGTATCATTTTCGCCTTCTTTTTTGTGGGCCCTTCATGTGAACCAGAACTGACTCTTTATTTGTGTCGATTCCATCAAACTTTTTTGGAAATGTCTTTACAACTACATCTTGCTTGTAATTTTGAAGAACATCGCCTAGTTCATTTTGGGCGCTTAGCCAAACCCAGCCATGCGATCTTGTAGCTTTTTCCCACTCTTCTACAATTTCAATATTTTTAGGAGTGTTCTTAACAAAAATCATTCCAGCGTTAAACCTAAGTGGATCTTCAACTTTTATTCTAGCGCAAAAATCAACAGAATTGAAAAAGTCAAATAGTTCGTCTATTTTGTCTTCAAGATAGACGTCTCCGTCTAGATAAAAAACATTCTTGCCAGTTGATCTTAACAGATCTTTAATGTTCCATGTTCTACAGCTTTCACAATATGCTCGCTCTTCATGAAATCCATCAAAATCACTGTAGTTGTCGTCAATAAAGTTAATGTTGTTGTGAAGTGATGCAAAGTAATTTTTTGACTCTGTAGAAAGGTTTAGTGCTAACATTTTTATAGGTACTTCCGGATGAAACTCTTCTAAAGTTTCTATCAAGTTTTTCATCACCTTAACGTACGGTTCGTTGCAAACTGTCAATATTACTAAATTATCTTTCATTTTTGCTTCTCTGCACAAAACCAGACAGCTTCTTCCATCTCTTCTTTAAAGATAAATTTTAAATTATTTTTGTCATAAGCGGATTTTAGTTGATTAAACGATAGTTCAAAAGCTGTCCACTCTTTCTTTTGAAAAGAATTACTATCGTAACCATAGTCATGACCCATTATAATATCACCTGGCTTGCAAATAGACATCATTTTATTTACTTCATTGCTTTTATTACCGCCATCGCAGAAAAACACAGAAAGCGCGTCCTTGTCAAATAAGTCATCTTTGACCATGGGGTCTTCTTTTAAAAATTTGATACCCGCTTTTTCAAAAATTTTAAATGTTTTTTCTTCTATTAATCTGTCTGTTATATCGTAAGTTGTAAACGTGTAGTCTAGATTTCTAGATTTTGCAAATGTATCTATGATTACCGTGAGACCGCCTTTAAAAGTTCCAATTTCAACTAACTGAACTTTTCTATTCTTGGATGAAATGTAATCAAATAGCTTAGAAAAGGCTGTCTCGATGTGTATGCTTTGGGCTGCAAAAAGATCGTGATTTATCGTTTCATACGCGGCGTTGGTATCTAGAAACTCTTGTACCTTAAGAAATTTTGAATACTTTCTTGTAGGCATATCAAGTTTTACAAATGTCTTTCTCATATTAATTTCTTGAAAGCATAAAGCTTCTTACTATTTTTTTGCTAGTTCCTTCGATGTTTTCTCGACAAGCAAATCTAAGCAAGTCGTCATTTGATATTTCGCCGTAGACACCTCTATGAAATCCATCAGTCCAGATTTCTGCCAGTGGTTCATATCCTGCTTCAACAAAAAGCTTGGGCCTAGGGACAGGTGTTGCAACAGTAAACCTGGCCTTAAAACCTATTGAGAAATAATCTTTTAGCACGGCTTCAAAATCATTGTCTTTACTATAAAAATGAGGATGAACTTCTAGAAGAATAGAAGTGTGGTCTTCACTGTTGTTTGAAAAATAATCTAGACCACCCTGAAATATCGATACCTCGTGTCCTTCAACATCCATTTTAATAAAATTTGGAAAGTCTCTATCTTTAAAGAACGTGCTCAAACTATAGGCTTCAACCTCTATCTTGTCAGTACTGTGTTTAGTCTTATGAACACTGCTTAGATT
>CETM01024371.1_pt1 | contig 18134 bp, 16 predicted proteins | sample 361451 | NCBI WGS metagenome assembly CETM01 (sample SAMEA2622690, study PRJEB7988) | marine metagenome | isolation source: saline water (ENVO:00002010), including
CTTCCGTGAGCATCCGCATGCGTTGGGGCTGGATGCCTGCCTGTCGATGCCGATTCTCGATGGCGAGGATAATCCGCTGGGCAGCTTTGCCTTCTATGCCGAGACAGGCGAGGTCTTCGATGCAACTCACCATGGCTTGCTCGAAGTGGCGGTCAAGGTGGCCAGGCTGGCGATCGAACGCTATCGACGTGACCAGCAGCTGACGCATCAGGCCTTGCACGACTCGTTGACCGGCTTGCCCAACCGGCGCCTCGTGCGTCGTCATCTCTGTGAGCTGGCGGAGCAGGCCCAGCCCGGCGAGATGGGCGCGCTGATGTTCCTGGATCTTGATCACTTCAAGCGTCTCAACGATATCCTCGGTCACGATGCCGGTGACCTGGCGCTCAAGCAGGTCGCCTCGCGTCTGGCAGAGATGCTGGGCCCGCAGGACTTCCTCGCGCGCCATGGGGGAGACGAGTTCATCGTGCTGCTGGCACCGAGAGCCGGTGGGCCGCGCGAAGCGGCTAGCCGAGCGCGCCAGGTGGCGGAGCAGATGCTGGAGCGACTGCAGGAGCCGCTGGAGCTTGAAGGGCGAACGCATCAGTTGACCGGCTCGTTGGGCATCACGCTCTATCCGCGTCATGAGGAAGGCTATGGCGCCTGCTCTCAGCAAGTGTTGCCGGCTGGCAAGGCCGAGCATGACGAAATTGATAGAGAAGAGAGTGATGCCTGGAGTCACCTCCTGCATCAAGCGGATATCGCGCTCTATGAGAGCAAGGGGGCCGGGCGTGCACGGCTGTGTTTCTTCGCGCCCGAGATGCGCCAACGCATCATCGATGCCGCTCGGATGGAACACGCGCTGCGTGAGGCCGTGTCTCGCCAGCAGCTGAGTGTCCACCTCCAGCCGCAATTTTCCCTGCCCGAAAGTGGTGAGCCGCAATTGTGTGGCGCCGAGGCATTGCTGCGTTGGCATGACCCGCAGCTTGGGATGGTCTCGCCAGCGACCTTCATCCCCATCGCGGAGGAGTCCGGCCTGATTCTCGAGCTGGGACATTGGGTGCTGGAGCAGGTCTGTCGCGAGCTTGCCGCCATGACCGCTCGAGGCTATGCGCTACCGATGGCGGTCAATGTCAGTCAGGTGCAGTTCCGTAGCAGCGAGTTCGTGCCGCAGGTCACCAGGCTGTTGGCGCAACATGACTTCGCGCCTGAGCTCTTGCGTATGGAAATCACCGAGAGCCTGGCGACGGATGATGAAGCGGCAATGCTCGAGAAGATTGACCAGCTGGCAGCCTTGGGCCTGAGCTTCTCGATTGATGATTTCGGCATCGGCTACTCGAATCTGTCGCGTTTGCGTCGTATGCCGCTCAAGGAGCTGAAGATAGATCGCAGCTTCATCAATGACCTGTCTCATGAGGAATCGCCAGACACGCATACCACGGGCAACGAGATCGTGCGTGCCATGCTGATGATGGCGAGCGCCCTGTCACTCGATGTCGTGGCGGAAGGCGTGGAAGAGACGGAGCAACTCGAAGTCTTGCGGCGCATGGGTTGCTCGCGAGTTCAGGGTTACCTGCTGGGGCGCCCGCGCCCGATGGCAGAGGTGATTGGCGACGCGGAGGCCCGATTGTCGAAAGGATAGGGAAGGCATGTTCATGAGGCTGTCTCAGCCAGCCTGGGGCATGACACCGAAATCAGGCGTGGAGCATGCCTTCAGGTTATTGCTCCAGCGCCTCCAGCATGTGGATGACGACGAAGGGGCGTGAAGCAGGCGGTGCAGCAATTGTCGGGTTTATCTCGCCACTTCAATGGCTTATACTTCCGCTCGCTACGCCCCCTTAGCTCAGCTGGATAGAGCGGCCCCCTCCTAAGGGGCAGGTCGCAGGTTCGACTCCTGCAGGGGGCGCCAGCAATCCCACCTTCTGGACGCCGTCGTCTGTCCTGCCTTCTGCGTCATCGCCTTATCGTCTTCTCTGCACCGTTCGTTGCGTGCTCGGCCCTTGCTCTGTGAGCAGCGCCCGTCCTGGCTTCAGGCCCGGAGTAAGAATTGCCGCACTTGATCTTCCTATCCGATTACTCGTTCAACAATGTCCTGGCTCTTGGTCTGGACATCGCATCGTCTTGCCAGCCAATCGTCCTGCCAGTTCAGCGTCGCGGGAAGGCGCAAGAACAAGCCCTGCAAGAGAGTCTCTCGATAAACGCAGGGCTTTGGGTGTCAGCGGGAGTCTGATGTCACGGCATCAGTGGGCAGGGACAGAAACTCCTGCATGATGCGGGTATCGCGGAAGCGTTCGATCAGCTCCGGATCCGAGTCGAGTGCCGGCGGGTTGGCGAGACCTTCACGAATCTTGGCTGCCAGCGCCTCGATGGAGTCTTCGGAGATCAGGCGCGCCTGATCATGGATCAAGACATTGCGAATGCCGCCGGGGACATCCGGTGCCACGCACGGCGTGCCACAGCACATGCTCTCCACCAGCACGATGCCGAAGGCCTCACTGCGTGAACTGAGCACGAACAGACGGGCGTGCTTCATCCACGGGTAGGGGTTCAGGCGGCTACCGATCAGGTGGACCCTGTCGCCGACGCCCAGCTCGCGGATCAGTGCTTCGGTGGCTTCCCGCTTGGGGCCATCGCCGACGATGACGAGGTCTTCCTCGATGCCTGAGGCGAGGTATGCCTTGATCAGCACATCCTGACGCTTGACGTCCGAGAGACGACACACCTGCACCACGTAAGGGCGGGAGGGCAGTTCCACCTCTTCCTCTGCCATGGCGGCGATGGCATCCAGATCACAGACATTGCCGATGGTCGCGAGTCTCGCCGCCTTGATCCCGTGATGGTCCAGCAGGCTTTCCAGTTGCTGGCGCACATTGTCGGTGTTGCACACGACCTGTTTGCCGCTATACAGGCGGCTCAACAGGAAACGTTGCCGCCAGCCCTCTTTCAGGTCGCCGGGCCATGACACCGCCACCTGCCACAGGCGAGGGTCCCGCCACGACCAGAAGGTCTCGAAGGCGCCCTGGCCGCGCGTGATGACCCGATCGATCGGGCCGTGTTCCTTCTCCAGGCGCGCGATGAAACGGCGCAGATAGTGGCCGCCGTAATAGCCTCGCCAGACGTATCCTGAGCCCTTGATCCACGGAGCCAGCAGCAGGCGGGTGAACAGGTCGTAGAACAGGCCGATGCCCGTCTTGCGAAATGCCTTGTCGAAGTCGACCTGATGAAGGTGCACGCCGGCATCCGGGACGAGTTCCAGTTCGCCTTTCAGTACCAGTACATGGACCTCATGCCCTTCGCGGTGCAAGACATTGGCGAGATTGACGGTATTGCGTTGGATGCCGCCGATGTTGAGCTTGCGGACGATTAGCAGGACGCGTTGTTTCATGGCTGAGGTCTATGTCGGAAGTGGAGTCGATGTGCACAAGTCAGTCACGTTGAAGCCTTGGCTGCTCAAGTCGATCAAGTGTCGGTCTTTCTCTGCCCCATGACCTCTTTCCTCGCCATGTGCCGTTCCTTGGCCCCTCGATGCAGGCGCCATTCTACGCCGATCCATTTGGCGGAGGAAATGCGTGGCGGCGGGCCGTCAGCGGCATCAGTGGGCGGTTCATCCGCACCGAGAAGTGCCTTTGGCGAGTGAGTGAGGCATTATCTGCACCATCGCTTCGTCAGTTCTTTCTCCTTCGCCAAGATATTCTCCATGCCTGAGCCGAAAACCTCGTCCCGCGCTGGCGCCTCTCGCGTTCGCCGTGCCACCGCTGATCGTCATTTCGACGGTCTGGCCGACAAGTTCGAACGTGGTTTCTACACCACGGAGCGCGGCCGTGTTCGTCTTGCGCTGACCCAGCGTCTGATGGATGAGAGTTTCTCGCACCTGCCGCCTTCCCCGGTACTGGAAATCGGTGCGGGGCTCGGGCAGACCGCTCACTGGTGGCTCACGCGTGGGCACCACCTCACGCTGGTCGAACCCTCTGGCGAGATGCGTGAGCGCGCGAAACGCTTCCTGAGCACTGCCGCGCCGCAAGGCCAGGGGCTGTCCGCTGGTTCGACGGCTGATCCATCCCGGGCGGCTCAGGCGGCGTCAGATCCGCAAGTGCCTGGTCACGCCGACGCGCTGTCGAATGATGAGCCGTTCGCTGGGCGACTGATCTGGGAGGGGCGTGATCTGCAGGGCTTCGCTGCTGAGACGGACAAACAGTGGCCGGTGGTGGTGTGCCATGCCGTGCTGGAGTGGCTGGTCGATCCCCGGGAGGGGTTTGCATTGCTCGCGAAGTTGCTGGCGCCCGGCGGCGTCATGTCGCTGAGTGTCTTCAATCGCGATGCGCTGGCGTTTTCCAATGTCAGCAAGGGCAATTTCGACAAGGTACTGGAAGGGCGCCTGGCAGGCTGGGGTACCGGCAAGCGCTTGACGCCCATCTCACCGCTACGCGATGGCGAGATACGTCAGTGGGCCGCGGAGGCGGGGCTTGAGGTGCGTGAGCTGACCGGGCTGCGCGTCTTCCACGACTATCTGCGTTCACGCGACCCGCTGAGCGAGGCTGACATGCAGAAATTGCTGGCGCTCGAGTGTCAGCACTGGCGCACGACCCCCTTCGTCTATCTGGGCCGCTATCTGCACTATGAGCTGGTGCGCCCGGCCTGAGGCGGTACCCGCACAACCGCATTGTTTCGATATCCGGCGCCCTCGCCGTTGTCCGTATCTTCTTACCCTGTTGGAGTCTTCATGTCTGCTCAAACCCCCGCCTGTCAGCTACTAGAGCGTCAGGACAGTGATTTTCGTGATTGGCTGTGGGTCGCTGCGCCGCGTGATGACTGGTGGCTGTCATCGGACCGCCAGCGGCGTGTCTGGGGGCATGACACCGGTATCGTGAATGCCGCGCGGGAAGCAGGGCACCGGGTCAGCCATGCGGTGTTCTTCGCCGATGCGCGAGCTGATGACACCATCGCGCAAGCCGCGGGCGCCATCGTGTTCTGGCCCAAGGCGCACGCGCTGGGCGAGTGGTGGCTGGTGGCGCTATGCCAGGTGTTGCCGGCCGGTACGCCGATCAAGGTGGTGGGCGAGGTCAACGGTGGCATCAAGCGCGCTGAGCGCATCCTCAAGGCGCTGGGGATGACGGCGCGCAAGGACGATACCGCGCGCCGTTGCCAGCTGTGGTCATCCGCCACGCGTGAGTTGACGGCCGAACAGGCCGCCAGCAGTGAATCGCCACTGGCAGTGGCTGGACAATGGACAGAAGGCTGGGGCGAATTCGAGGCGCTGGAGATGCGACTGACCAGCCATCCGGGACTGTATGGCAATGCCAAGCTGGACCCGGGTACCGCGCTGCTGCTGGAGAACCTGCCGACCCGTGGCTACAAGCGTGCGCTGGATATCGGGGCGGGTGATGGCATCATCAGCTGCTGGCTGGCGCGTCACGGTGCGCGCGTGATGGCAGGCGACGTCAGTGCCTTCGCGGTGGAGGCGACCCGTCGCAGTCTGGCGCTCAACGGGCTTGAGGCGGACGTACGCCTGAGTGATGTCTTCGCGGCGTTCGAGGGGGAGCGGTTCGAGGCCATCGTGGCCAATCCGCCGTTCCATCATGAGCGCGATATCGATTACGGACCGGCGGCGCGCCTGATCAGCCAGGCACCGGATCACCTGATGCCCGGCGGCACCCTGACGCTGGTCGCCAATGCCTTCCTGCCGTATCCCGGTCTGCTGCAGGCGGCCTTCGGCGAGTTTGAAGTGCTCGCGGAAACGCGCCAGTTCAAGGTCTATCGTGCACGCAAGGCGCGCTGATTCCCTGCGACCTGAGCCTCTGCGGCCTGATGCCCAGCTCGCCGCTTATGCCTCCGGCGACTGATAGCGGATGGCCGTGATGATGTAGGTCGTCTCGCCACCCGGTGCGGCTACGCTCACCTCGTCATCCAGCCCCTTGCCCAGCAATGCCTGGGCAAGGGGCGCATCGACGCTGATCCAGCGGCGCGGATTGTCGGTCTCATCAGGGCCGACGATGCGAATCTCCATCTCCTCTCCCTGCTCGTCCTCCAGCGTCACGAAGGCCGCGAAATAGACGCGCTCCAGATCCGCGGGCAAGCGATCGACGACTGTCAGCTCATCCAGGCGTTTCTCCAGATAGGCGATCCTGGCGATGGTCTGATTGAGCGCCTTCTTGTTGTAGGTGTAATCCGCATTCTCGCTGCGATCCCCCATGGCGGCGGCCTCGCCCGTCTTGCGCGAAAGCTCTGGGCGCCTCACACGCCTCAGGTGGTCGGCCAAGCCCTTCATCTTCGCGAGGCCCTGCGGGGTAATCACGTTGCTCTTCTTTTCCTGGCGCGGGTCCGTCTTGGGGTCGCGCCAGCGTGTCATGTTGCGACCTTGCATGGTCTGCTCCGCTGATTCTGTGGGTAAGGCTCAAGGCGTCGTGTGTGATGTTCGCTAGCGTTGAGACCTGCGACCAAGGGTGATTGGCGGCCGATTCAAACGTTCGTTACAGTCAGTGTGTGCTCGCCGGAGCACTTGCGCGTCACCCATGCCGAATCTGCCAACAATAACGAAAATCAGGGAGCTGTCCATGCCCATGCTGCCATCTTCACACCCGTCTTGCCGTGTCATATCCCGTTGCTGTCGCGTATTGCTCTCCGGGGGCATGGCGCTGGGCATCACGCTGGCCGGCATGACCGGAGTCCATGCTGCCCCGGGCGATGATGACGTCTTCCCGCTCTCCAAGCGCTGGGCGCAGATCAATTATCAGGTCTCCGGTGATGCTCAGGAAAAGGGCATGGAGGCCCTGGGCAAGGAGGTACGCGCGCTGGCGGATCAGTATCCGGACAATGCCCATGTGCTGACCTGGGAAGGCATCATTCTGGCTTCATGGGCCAAGGCGCGCGGTGGCCTTGGAGCACTGGATCTGGCCAAGGAAGCCAAGGCCACGCTCGAGAAGGCGATCACGCTCGACCCCGAGGGCGACAACGCCTCTGCCTATGTGACGCTTGGCGCGCTCTATGACAAGGCGCCCGGCTGGCCGGTGGGCTTCGGGGATGATGAGAAGGCGGGAGAAGTGCTGCGCAAGGGGCTTGAGGTCAACCCGACGGGCATGGATACCAATTATTATTACGCCGATTATCTGGCCTCCGAAGGCCGTGATGAGGAAGCGCTCAAGCATGCGCGTCTCGCACAGGACGGGCCGCCGCGTCCCAACCGTGAGCTGGCCGATCAGGAATTGCAGAAAGAGATCGCCGCGCTGATCAAGCGCCTGCAGTGAGTCTCTGGCATCCGTATCACTTGCATGGCTGTTGGAGGCGGAGACTGGCTGGAGCGACCATCAGTGAGCCCCGCAAGTGAACGGCAGCGCTGGCGTCAGGCGCTGTTCTAACAGCCTCGAATGAATTCCCGATTCCCTGAATGACTGAGTCCTTGAGCCCCACGGCCCGAGCGGAGATCCCGCTCGGGCCGTGTCGTTTATCGCTCTGCGGGTGATAAGTCGCCCAGGTGTCTTCAGGCGGCGCCTTGAATGGCGCTGATGGCTGACTCGGTACGGCGCGGCGAGCAAGTTTGCAGGTGACGGGCTGGCCAGTCTCGCGGCAGGACAGGATAATGTCTGCTCAGCCAAGGAGGATGCATGAGCGAGCAACAAGAGCACGTCGCAGGGCAACAGGCCTTCGCACATGATGATGTCGAACTGGTCGAGGCCAGGGTGTTGCAGGACGGCTTCTTTCGCCTCGAGCAGCGCGAATTCCGCCACCAGCGTTTCAACGGTGGCTGGAGCGATGTGATCCATCGCGAGGTGCATGTCCGTCACGATGCGGTAGGCGTATTGCCCTACGACCCGGTCAACGACCGTGTGGTCTTCGTCGAACAGATTCGTGCCGGCATGCTGGAAGACGCACGCACGCCCTGGAGCCTGGAGCCGATTGCAGGGCTGGTGGACAAGGACGAACAGGCCCATGAGGTCGCGCGCCGTGAGGCGATCGAGGAGGCCGGGTGTGAGCTGACCGACCTGATCGAACTGTACCGCTACTATCCGAGCCCCGGCGCCTGTACCGAGGAGGTCACGCTGTTCATCGGTCTGTGTGACAGCAGTGGGCTGGGTGGCGTGCATGGTCTGGCCGAGGAGAATGAAGACATCCGTGTGCATGTGCTCGATTTCCAGGCGGCCCTCACGCTGCTGGAACAAGGGCGGTTGGGCAACGCGATGGCCATCATGGCCATGCAATGGCTGCTGCGTGAGCGTGCCTCGTTGCGCGTCATGCATGCCTGAGGCAGTGAAGGCGAAGCTTGGCAATCCCCCGTGTCTCACGCAGGCTTCCTCAACCTGCGCGTCAGAGCTGCTATTCTAGAGGCTTGCTGAAAACCGGCAGCCAGCAACGATCACTGTCTGCGTCCGTATCAGTCTCGGTTTTCGTCTCAGCTTCAGTCCCGAGAGCTGGACTCGAGAGTCGATAGCCGAGAGCTTATCGCCGACAGCCTGAGCGCTGGCGCAGCGCTTGATTTATCACACGTCGCCCGCATCTTGCCACGCACGATAGCGGGCGTGCTTTGACAGACAACATGCCAATGTTCTGAGATTCGCAAGGAGATCGCCCATGCAGGTCAAGAAAGCCTATGTGGCTGACCTAAAAGCACTCCATGCCGAGTGCGGGTCCAATTATCTGCGCCTCACGCGCATCCTCGGCAAGGCCGAGGCCGGTGACAGCTTCGCCTTCCCGCTGGCGGGCAATCAGGGCCACTTCGGCACGCTGCTGCTCGAGGTGGTCGAATGCGCGCCCTATACCACCATGGTCACGGTCGCCCAGACCGGCGTGCTGGACCACATCATCGATTCGCCGCGCATGAGCGTGCATCTGTACCACGACGTGCGCATGGCGGAGGTCACCGACTTTCAGCGCCAGCGTCACTTCTCAGGGCGCAATCGTTACCCGAATCCGCGCATGCACCAGCCGGACGAAAAGCTTCAGCTCAATCGCTTTCTCGGCGAATGGCTGACCCATGCCCGCGCCTTCGAGCAGGCGGATGTGCCGGAGTTGCCGTGACGTTTGGGGCTGGCATGGCGCACAGGCGCTGACACCCGATGGATTTCCCGTCTTGATTGACAGAACCGCGATGGCCCGGCCGTCGCGGTTCTGTTCATTTCCCTGCTGCTCGAGAGACCGATGCGACTGATTCAGATAAGTGATTGCCATCTGCGCGCCGACCCTGATGCGCGTTCACGGCTGGGCTTCCCCTGGCGTCAGCTGGAGGCGGTGATGGCGCATGCCTCGCGCCTGCGCCCCGATATCCTGCTGGTGACCGGTGATGTCAGCCAGGATGAGAGCCCTGCCTCCTATCGCATGGCGGCAGAGCTGTTCGATGGCCTTGGCTGCCCCTGGTTCTGGTTCGCGGGCAACCACGATCACCCTGAATTCATGCAGGAGCTGCGTCCCTTTCATCACGAGCTGGATCTGGGCGACTGGCGACTGCTGTGTCTGGATTCGCGCGTCACCGGGCAGGCCGGGGGGGAGCTTGGCGAGGAGCAATTGAGCGAGCTTGCGCAGTCACTGGCGCTGTCCGTCGAGCTGGACCCACGTCCGATCCTGCTGGCCATGCATCATCATCCGCTGCCGATCGGCTCGGACTGGATGGATGCGCTAGGCCTTGCCGACCGCGATGCGCTGTGGGAAACGTTGCGCCCGTACCCGCAGGTGCGGGCCGTACTGTGTGGGCATATCCATCAGGCCTTCACGCAACTCATGCCGTGTGGGCAGGGCAGTGTGGCCGTCTATGGCGTTCCCTCCACCTCCGATCAGTTCGCTCCGCTCAGCCATGATTTCGCCGTGGATGAGGCGGCGCGCCCCGGCCTGCGCGTGGTGGATCTCGATGGCGAGCATCTCGAGACCTGGGTGGAGCGGGTCACGCTCTAGCCAGTCTCGCAAGGAAGGGCGGGCAAGCTCGCCCCATGCGCTGCCACAGCGTCAGCATGAATGATCTGGGCGTCAGCATGAATGCCCTCGGTGTCATCAGCGGGGTGCAAGGCCCACAGGTATCAGGTATGCCTTTTTGGTCTTAAAAGATAGTTTCTGATTCTTTGACGTTATCAAGGCGGGGCGAGTACCGTGTAACCATTCGGCGTGCTCCCTCGGGGCATCCATCTGTCGCTGACAGAGCGCGCCACTGACTTCACGGGCCGCCTCTCGGGGCGTGTCCCAACGCTCACGAGGTTGCCGCACGCAATGCTTACCCCCGAACGTCAGACCCACCTCAAGCAGCTTGAGGCCGAATCCATTCACATCATCCGTGAAGTGGCAGCGGAATTTGCCAATCCGGTCATGCTGTACTCCATTGGCAAGGATTCCGCCGTCATGCTGCACCTGGCGCGCAAGGCCTTTGCGCCGGGCGTCCCGCCGTTCCCGCTGATGCACGTCAACACCACCTGGAAGTTCCAGGAAATGATCAAGTTCCGCGACGAGATGGCCGCGGAAGTCGGCATGGAGTTGATCGAGCACATCAACCAGGAAGGCGTCGAGGCGGGCATCAACCCGTTCGATCACGGCAGTGCCAAGTACACCGACATCATGAAGACCGCCGGTCTCAAGCAGGCACTCGACAAGCACGGCTTCGATGCCGCCTTCGGTGGTGCACGTCGTGATGAGGAAGCCTCGCGCGCCAAGGAGCGTGTCTACTCCTTCCGTGATCAGTACCATCGCTGGGACCCCAAGAATCAGCGTCCGGAGCTGTGGAACATCTACAACTCCAAGATCAACAAGGGTGAGTCCATCCGCGTCTTCCCGCTCTCCAACTGGACCGAGCTGGACATCTGGCAGTACATCTATCTCGAATCCATCAAGATCGTGCCGCTGTACTACTCCGCCGTGCGTCCGGTGGTGAAGCGTGACGGCCTCGACATCATGGTCGACGACGACCGTCTGCCGCTCAAGGAGGGCGAAGTGCCGGAAATGAAGTCCGTGCGCTTCCGTACCCTGGGCTGCTACCCGCTGACCGGCGCCGTGGAATCCACCGCCGCGACCCTGCCGGAAATCATCCAGGAAATGCTGCTGACGCGTACCAGCGAGCGCTCCGGGCGTGCGATCGATCACGACCAGGCAGGCTCGATGGAGAAGAAGAAGCGCGAAGGTTATTTCTAAGGTCGCCTCAGCACATTGCCTGCAGGCGCCGCCACGCGGCGCTTGATGACCCGAACGAACAATTCGCCTGATGAGTCGGCTCGCAGCCTCATGAGACACTGGTTCGCGACACTGGCTCGCCACCTCATCAGGCCCATGACAGCGGCAAGGAGAAGAGTGTGTCCCACGCGTCAGACAAGATTTCCGCGGATATCGAAGCCTACCTGCAAGAACACGAGCGCAAGGACCTGCTGCGCTTCATCACCTGCGGTAGCGTCGATGATGGCAAGTCGACCCTGATCGGTCGTCTGCTGTTCGATTCCAAGCTGATCTATGAAGATCAGCTGGCCTCCATCACCCAGGCCTCCAAGACCAGCGGCACCACCGGTGACGAGGTCGATCTGGCCCTGCTGGTCGATGGCCTGCAGTCCGAGCGTGAGCAGGGCATCACCATCGATGTCGCCTATCGCTTCTTCTCGACCGACAAGCGCAAGTTCATCATCGCCGACACGCCGGGGCACGAGCAGTACACCCGCAACATGGCCACTGGCGCCTCGTCCGCGAGCCTGGCGATCATCCTGATCGACGCGCGCTACGGCGTGCAGACCCAGACTCGTCGTCACAGCTTCATCGCCGACCTGCTGGGCATCCAGCACCTGGTGATCGCGGTCAACAAGATGGACCTGGTCGATTACTCCGAGACGCGCTTCAACGAGATCGTCGCCGAGTACCAGGAATTCGCCAACAAGCTGAACGCGCCGGACATCCGCTTCGTGCCGATGTCCGCGCTCAAGGGCGACAACGTCGTCAATCGCAGCCCGTCACTGGACTGGTACACCGTCGATGGCGAAGCGGGCCCGTCACTGCTGGAGGTGCTGGAAACCGTCGAACTGACCCACGACCAGAACCTCAGCGATCTGCGCTTCCCGGTGCAGTACGTCAATCGTCCCAACCTCGATTTCCGCGGTTACTGCGGCACCCTGGCGGCCGGTGTCGTGCGTCCGGGAGACAGCGTCAAGGTGCTGCCGTCCGGCAAGGCCTCGACCATCGAGCGCATCGTCACCTTCGATGGTGATCTCGAGATCGCCTACCCGGGTCAGGCCATTACCCTGACGCTCGACGATGAGATCGACATCTCGCGTGGCGACTGGCTGGTGGCGGCGGATGCCGAACTGCCGCTCTCCAATGCACTGGAAGCGGATGTCGTCTGGATGCACGAGAAGCCGCTGCAGCCGGGCCGTCAGTACGATATCAAGCTGGCGACCCGTGACCTGACCGGTCAGGTCAGCGCCATCGATTACCTCTACGACGTCAACACGCTGGAGCATCACGAGGGCGACAGCCTGGCGCTGAACGCCATCGGTCGCGTCCAGCTCGAGCTGACCCAGGCGGTGCCGGTAGACGACTACCGCTCAAGCCCGGGGACCGGCAGCTTCATCGTCATCGATCGTCTGAGCAACGTGACCGTCGGCGCGGGCATGATTCGCGGCGTGGGTCGCGCCGGCACCCAGGCCACCACCCAGCAGACCGACTGGGCCGCGTTTGAAGCCGACCTCAATGCGCTGGTGCGCAAGCACTTCCCGCACTGGGAAGCGCGAGATGTGCGCGAGCTGCTCGGCCGCACCAACTGATTCCGTCCTGTAGCGACAGCAGCATGGAAGTCAGCGGAATACCAACAACAACGCTGGACACGCAATAACAACACGGCCTGCTGGAATGAAGCCGGAGAACGCAAAAGCCCCCATGGCCGCAAGGCGATGGGGGCTTTTTGCATGGTGCGGCTCACACCTGGCGCATCAGGCGACAGCAGTGTCGATGGCGAGCGGGGTGGAGGGGCCGAAATGCTCGTGGTGACATTGGCTGAGCGGTACGCCGATACGGCTGAGGTGCTGGATCATGCTCTGCATGAAGCCATGCGGGCCGATCACGAAGGCCTGCAGCGACTCGGCGCTGGCACCGGTCGCGGCGATCTGCTGCGCCAGCCAGTCGCGCTCGATGATGCCCAATTGCGCATGGGGCGGCAGCGTCTCGGCCTGTTCGTAGCAGACCTGATAATGCAGCTGCGTTGGATACTGCGCGACCAGCGCCTTGAGGGTGGCGTCGAAGGCATGCACCTCGGGATTGCGCGCCGCATGCAGGTAGATCACCTGGCGGCCCGCCGCCAGCGCCGCCGTCAGCAGCGACAGCATCGGCGTCTGGCCGACACCCGCCGACAGCAACAGCACCGGGGCATCGGCGCTCTGCGGGGCAGCATGCTCGAAGGTCAGCTCGCCGGCCGGTGGCAGCAGTTCGATCTCGTCACCTGTCTTCAGCGCATGCAGGTACTGGCTGGACTGGCCGTGGGCCTCACGCTTGACCGAGATACGGCAGAAGCGCTCGTCCGGCGCGTGGGACAGGCTGTAATGGCGATGGATCACGCCCTGGGGTGTCGCCAGGCGCATGCCGATGTACTGGCCCGGCAGGAAGGAGAACATCGGGCCTTCCACCGGCGCCAGGTACAGCGAGCGAATCTCGCGGCTCTCGTCCTGTGTGCGCACGATGCGGAAGCGGCGCAGCCCCTGCCAGCCGCCGCGGGTAGCGGCGAAGCTGTCGTAGCGGCCCTGCTCGGCGGCGATCAGCACAGCGGCCAGTTCCCCATAGAGGGCGCCCCAGGCATCGGCGATCTCCGGCGTGACGGCGTCCCCCAGCACCTCGCCGATGGCGGTCATCAGGCACTCGCCGACGATGGGATAGTGTTCCGGCAGGATATTGAGCGAGACATGCTTGCTGACCACGGGCGCCAGCAGGCGGTCCACCGCCTCACGCGAGTGGCGTGCGCCGACATAGGCGAGTACGGCGCCGGCCAGCGCACGGGCCTGGCCGCCGCTGGCCTGGTGGGTCTGGTTGAACAGCGGCTTCACCTCGGGATAGCGCTCGAACATCAGCGGATAGAAGCGCGCCGTGATGGCATTGAGATGCTCGGCGACGACGGGAGCGGTGGCGGCGATCAGGTCTTCCTGGGCGTTGGTCAGCATGACGATACCTCTGATTGATGTCCCTCCCTCTATGGCAAGGGGCGTGCCAACTCTCGAGGCCAGTCGTCATGCACTCTGCAGGTCTATGATGTCAAAATGACATGGTCATGTGGCGTGTTCTAATGACATCAAGCGTGTCATGATGACATCAATCTTCAGCCCTCTCACTCCCGATATCCGCAAGGATGACCGCATGCCCGATGCCCTCTTGCCCCTGAACGATACGCCGGTCGCGGCCGTGAATGCCTGGCTCGCCGCCTGGTTGTCCCGCGAGGAGGGCGGCGAGCGGCGCGCGCTGCCATGGACGCGTCTGCTGGCCGCGATCATGCAGCAGCTGCCCGGTGAGGCGGCGACCCTGATGCGCTACCTGCCCGAGCGTGACGAGCTGTTGCCACTGGCCACCTACGGCCTGCCTGCCGAGGTGCGTGGGCGACGCTTCGCACTGGCGGAGCATCCGCGGCTCAAGGCGATCGTCGAGCACACGGGAGTGCATCGTTTCGCGTTGGACAGCGACCTGCCAGACCCCTTCGATGGCCTGCTGGGGGACGTGCATGGGCCGGATCTGCTGGTGCATGACTGCGCCGGTATCGCGCTGCGCGAGGGCGATACCCTGCTGGGGGTGATGACCTTCGATGCGCTGACGCCGGGGGTGCTGGCCCCGCTGGAATCGCTGAGCGCCTCTGCGAGTACGGACGAGCTGGCACTTCCACTTCAGGAGTTGCAGGCCTGGTTGTCACTCCCCGCACACTGTCTGTCGCTGTCACTGCGACAGGAGTGGGCCGCGGTCGGCAGGTCAGGGCTTTCGGCGCCGATGGTGGTGTCACCGACAGGCATGGCGTCACAGAGCGCCATGGCCTGCCCGCAGCGTGGCCCGGCGATGGCCAGGCTCGAGGCGCAGCTGGAGGCGGTCGCCGATACCGAGATGACGGTGCTGGTGCAGGGCGAGACCGGCGTGGGCAAGGAGGGCGTGGTCCAGCGGCTGCACGATGCTTCCCGGCGGGCTGCGCGTCCGCTGGTGCGCATCAACTGCGCCGCCTTGTCGCCGGACCTGGTCGAAAGCGCGCTGTTCGGGCATCGGCGTGGCGCCTTCTCGGGCGCGACCCATGATCACCGTGGCCACTTCGTGATGGCGGATGGCGGCACCCTGCTGCTGGATGAGATCGGCGAGCTGCCGCTGGCGCTGCAGCCCAAGCTGCTTCGGGTCTTGCAGGAGGGCGAGCTGCAGCCGTTGGGCAGCGATCGCGTAGTCAGGGTCGATGTGCGTGTCATCGCGGCCACCAATCGCGATCTCGAGGCGGAGGTCGCCGCCGGGCATTTCCGTGAAGACCTCTATCACCGCCTGAGCGTCTATCCGCTCAGGGTGCCGCCGCTGCGTGAACGCGGGCGTGCGGACCTGCTGGCGTTGGCCGGCACCTTTCTTGAGCACAACCGCACGCGCCTCGGACTGGGCAATCTGCGCCTGACGCCGGCGGCGGAGCGCCTGCTGTGCGAGTACCCATGGCCCGGCAACGTGCGTGAGCTGGAGCACTGCCTGAGCCGCGCGGCCCTGCATGCCCGGCTCGCGCATGGTGCTCACCCGACTCGCCTGCGCGCCGATGGTCGCCAGCTGGTGGTGATCACGCCGGAGCTGCTGGGACTGGAGGTCAACGCTGAGGTGTCACTTGAACGGGTCGCCAGCGCGGCGCAGGAGATTCAGGGTGCGCAGGTGGGGAGGGTGGATCAGGCGGGAAGAGGGCATCAGGCGGCGGGAGCGAGTCAGGTAGGAGGAGCAAGCTCTGCACAGCGCGCTGCCTGGCAGGTCGGCGACGAAGCGCTGGGATTGCGCGATGCCACCGAGGCGTTTCAGCGCGAGCACATCTCGCGGGTCTGGCAGGCGAGTGATCGCAACTGGGCGGAGGCGGCGCGCAGACTCAAGGTCGATCGCGGCAACCTGTACCGGCAGGCGCAGCGTCTGGGGATTGTCTGAGGCGCGAGGCAGTGTCTGGGGCGAGAGGAAGCGTCTGATATGAGAAAAGAAGACGGCGATGCTCCTGGAATATCGCCGTTCTTGTATCTGTGCTGCTGTCGGCTCTGGCGCGACGAGAAGTCCGTGTCTCGAACGCGCGTTCAGGCGCCCGCTCAGACGCCAGTTCAGGCGCGAGTGGCGATCAGCACCGCACGCCGCGGCGCCGGGTGGCCTTCGCGGGTCAGGCTCGGGTCAGCGGGATCGAGGAAGTCGCTCAGCGAGTGGTAGGTCATCCAGTCGGTGGCACGCTGCTCGTCCAGGGTGGTCACGGCTTCATCGACGATGCGCACGTCCTTGAAACCGGCGCGCTCGCACCAGTGGGCCAGCGCCTGGGAGGAGGGCAGGAAGTAGACATTGGGCATCGCGGCGTAACGCTCGCCGGGCATCAGCACCGTCGTCACGTCACCTTCCACCACCAGGGTTTCCAGCACCAGCTCGCCGCCGGGACGCAGGGTGTCACGCAGCTGGAAGAGGTGGTCCATCGGCGAGGGGCGATGATAGAGCACGCCCATCGAGAACACGGTATCGAAGGCGCCCATCTTCGCTGGCACATCCTCGATGCCCACCGGCAGGAAGTGCAGATTGCGGCCCCGGGGGTGGTCCGCGCCGATGAAGTGGCGTACGGCATGGAACTGGCAGTAGAAGCGTGGCGAAGGGTCGATCACCAGCGTGAAGGCCGCGCCTGCACCGACCATGCGCCAGCCGTGGTAGCCATTGCCGCCGCCGACATCCAGCACACGGCGATGGGTGAGATCCGACAGATGCGGCGCGAGACGCTGCCACTTCCAGTCGGAGCGCCATTCGGTGTCGATATGGATCTCGTCGAGCTGATAGGGGCCCTTGCGCCACGGCATCATCGCACGCAGCAGGTTCTCGCTCTGGCGCAGCTGGCCGCTAGTCAGGCCAGTCGGAAAGCGTACACCGACCCGGTCGGCATCCAGCTGCACATCGCGCGCGTCGGGCAGGGCGGGCAGCTTTTCCAGCGCGCCATGCCAGGCCTTGAGGTCGGCGTGACGCTTGCGGTCCAGGCCATTGGCCAGTTGCTCGGGCAGGGCGCCCAGCCAGCGGGCGAAGCCGTCGCCGACGGCGCCTGGCTCACAGGCAAGCTCGGTGAAGGCGCGGTAAAGGTCGCGGTCATACGGGGAAATGCTCATGCGCTGGGTCGGGTCCGTGCAGGCGTAGCGGTCATTCGGCGGCTTTGAAGGCGACCATCGATGCGAAATTCAGGTATTGCAGCCAGGTGTGGCTGCGCTGGAAGCCGGCGCGCGCCAGGCGCTCATGATGCGTGTTCAGGCTGTCGGGCTTCATCACGTCCTCGAGGGCCTCACGTTTCTGGGAGATTTCCAGATCGGAGTAGCCGTTGGCGCGCTTGAAGTCATGATACCGTTCGATCAGCCAGGCATTCTCGACCGGATCATCGCTGATGATCTTCTCGGAGAGGATCAGCACGCCGCCGGGCTCCAGCGCCGCGAACAGCTTGTCGATCACGGCGTCGCGGTCTTCCGGCGGCAGGAACTGCAGCGTCAGATTGACCACGATCATGCCGGCCGGCTGATAGTCGAGGGTGCGAATGTCGGCTTCGGTGACGTTGATGCGGTGGTCGGGGAAGGCCTCGGCGAGTTCGCGGCTGGCGCGCTCGACCATCGGTCTGGACAGATCGACGGCTTCGATCTCGATATCCTCGGCGGCCATCTCGCGGGCCAGCGCCATGCTGGCAGCACCCAGTGAGCAGCCCAGATCATAGACCCGCGCGCCGGGGCGCAGGTGAGCGCGGGCCATCAGGCCCAGCATGGCGATGATCTGACCGTAACCCGGCACCGAGCGGCGCAGCATGTCCGGAAAGCAGCTGACGACCTGCTCGTCGAAGGAGAAGCTGGCGACACGGTCAAGGGGTGTCGTAAATATCGCGTCACGGTAAGATGCATCACTCATGGATCAAGGCTTCATCGGGCAGTGGGCCAGGGCGACATGCCTGTGGCCGAGGACCGGCCGGGCAGAGCGCCCCGTCGGGCCCGCCATTCTACGCATTCGGCGCCCGTGACGCACCCGTCACGGCCGGCGGG
>CETM01038734.1_pt1 | contig 18085 bp, 13 predicted proteins | sample 361451 | NCBI WGS metagenome assembly CETM01 (sample SAMEA2622690, study PRJEB7988) | marine metagenome | isolation source: saline water (ENVO:00002010), including
ATGGCTTTTGGATATGGCTCCAGCAGGTTTGATGGAGATAAAAGAGCAGTAGAGTCGAAAGACATGGGTCCATTCATTAAAACAGAAATGACTAGATGTATTCATTGCACCAGATGCGTAAGATTTTCCTCTGAAATATCAGGAAATGATGAAATAGGATCTATTGGTAGAGGTCACGATATGGAGATAACAACTTATCTTAATCAAGCAGTTCAGTCTGAGCTTTCTGGAAATGTTATTGATTTATGTCCTGTAGGTGCTCTAACTTCTAAACCTTACGCATTTTCAGCCAGACCTTGGGAATTAAATAAAACTGAAACTATTGATATAATGGATGCAATGGGATCGAACATCAGAATTGACTCAAAAGGCCTAAGGGTTATGCGTATTCTTCCAAGGTTAAATGAGGATATTAATGAAGAGTGGATAACAGATAAAACTAGGTTTTTTTGGGATGGTTTAACAGTTCAAAGAATAGACAAACCTTACAAAAGGGTTGATGGAATTTTAAAAACTACATCCTGGGAAGATGCCTTTAATTTAGCTAAGGATAAAATTTCTAAAAGTCGACCCAACAGAATATCCGCATTAGCAGGCGATCTGGTTGATATTGAGTCAGTTTATGCTCTAAAGAAATTAATAAAAAATATTGGCAGTGATAATATTGATTGTAGGCAAGAAGGCTCTAAAATTTCAGGACCACCTGAAAGGTGGCTTTTCAACTCAACTTTTAATGGTATTGAAGATTCTGATGGATGTCTAATTATAGGTTCAGACCTGCGAAAAGAAGCTCCTCTTTTAAATTCAAGACTGCTTCGTAAGTCTAGGGGTGATGATTACAAGATTGGAGTAATTGGATTTGATTATGAACTAACTTTTGATTTTGATTTCTTAGGTAAAAACCCATCGATTGTTGAAGACATATTAAATGAGAATAATGATTTTTGTAATAATTTAAAATCAATGAAAAAACCGATAATGATTATTGGGCAGGGTGCATTAATAGGTAATGATGCAAAAAATTTTCTTAATATATGTATTGAGCTAGCTCATAAATTTAATTTTATAAATAAAAACTGGAATGGTTTTAATGTTCTTCACTCTGCAGCCTCTAGAGCTGGAGCAATGAGTGTTGGTTTTTTTCCATCAGCGGATGGTATGGCTACTGAAGAAATAATAACCAGCTATAACAATAAAAATCTTGATATACTATATCTTCTTGGTGCAGATGAATTGAATATTGATAGAAATGATGATTGTTTTGTTATTTATCAAGGTCACCATGGCGACAAAGGCGCTCAGATTGCTGATCTTGTGTTTCCAGCCGCAGCTTTCTGTGAACAAAATGGATTGTATATGAATACTGAAGGTAGAGTTCAAGAATCAATTCGATCAACTTTTCCTTTAGGTGAGGCCAAAGAAAATTGGGAAATAATATACTTACTAGCTAATGAAATGAACCTTGACATTGGTTTTAGAAATTTAAATGAATTAAGAAGCCAATTATTTTCTGATTTTCCAATTGTTAATCCATACATCGAATTTCAGCCCTTACCATCCCCAATGAGAGATCGTTTTAATAAACTAAATGGGCATAAATTTAAAAGAGTTATTGATAGCTATTGGAAATCAAATTCAATTGCTAGGGCATCTACAAATCTATCTAAAAGAAATGCTTATATAGAAGAGGGTAATAAAAGGTAAATCATATGGACTATATCCTTTCAATTTTATTTATATTTTTTCAATCTTTTTTAGTAATTTTTGCTGTGCTTATGATGGCTTATCTCGGTATTTATGGTGAAAGAAAATTATGGGCTGCTGTACAATTACGCAGAGGCCCTAATATTGTTGGTCCATTTGGTTTACTCCAGCCTGTGGCTGATTTCCTAAAACTACTTTTAAAAGAGCCAATAGTCCCTGAAAAAGCAAATAAAGCTATTTTTATAATGGCACCTCTCGTAACTTGCTTTGTCGCTTTATCGGCTTGGGCAGTTGTTCCATTTGCAGAGAATTGGGTAGTGGCAGATATAAATGTTGGTATTTTGTATATTTTTGCTATTTCTTCTTTAGGAGTTTATGGAATTATTCTTGGTGGATGGGCTTCAAATTCTAAGTATCCTTTTATGGGGGCGATGAGATCTGCCGCACAAATGGTATCTTATGAGGTTTCTATTGGATTTGTAATTATTACGGTTCTTTTATGCGTAGGTTCACTAAATCTCACTGATATAGTTCTAGCTCAACAAAAGATATGGTTTTTTATACCTCTTTTTCCGATGTTCATAATTTTCTTTGTATCTGCTCTAGCTGAAACAAACCGACCTCCATTTGACCTCCCTGAAGCTGAAGCTGAGTTGGTCGCTGGATATCAAGTAGAATATTCTTCGTCTTTTTTTCTTTTATATTTTCTTGGTGAGCTAGCTGCAACTTTTCTAATGTGTGCAATGATTACAATCCTATTTTTAGGTGGTTGGCTTCCACCTTTTGATATCTATCCTCTTAACATTATACCTGGAGTGATTTGGTTTATGTTGAAGTTGGCTTTCATTTTCTTTATGTTTGGGATGGTAAAAGCCCTAGTTCCAAGATATAGATATGATCAATTAATGAGATTAGGTTGGAAGGTTTTCCTTCCTATTTCACTTTTTTGGGTTGTTTTAACTGCTTCATTTCTTTTCGTATTTGATTTAGCCCCATAGGAATTATAATGATGAAAATACTATATATATTTAAAAACCTTATACAGTTGGATTTTATCAAAGCTTTTTTTACAGCTATGAAGTATTTCATTTTCAGAAAAAGAGTAACTATTAACTACCCCTCTGAAAAAGGAAAATTATCACCTAGGTTTAGAGGTCAACATGCATTGAGACGTTATCCTAATGGAGAGGAAAGATGCATTGCTTGCAAGCTGTGTGAAGCTATCTGTCCTGCTCAAGCAATTACCATTGATGCATCTCCGAGGAATGAAGATGGAATTAGAAAAGCCATAAGGTATGACATAGATATGGTAAAATGCATATATTGTGGTTTGTGCCAAGAGGCCTGCCCAGTTGATGCGATTGTAGAAGGACCAAATTTTGAATTTGCAACGGAAACTCGTGAGGAGCTTTTGTATACGAAAGAAAAGTTGTTAGATAACGGGGATAGATGGGAAGTTTCATTAGTTAGAAACATTGAGAGGGATGCGCCTTTCAGGTAATTAAATAAAAATGTTTGCAGCTATTTTATTTTTCCTTTTTTCTTTTTTAATTCTTAGTTCAGCATTACTTGTTATAACATCAAAAAACCCTGTTAATTCTGTAATTTTTCTTATTTTTTCATTTTTTAATGCTGCAGGTATATTTTTAATTACAGGAGCAGAATTTTTAGCATTGATAATGCTGATTGTTTATGTCGGGGCAGTTGCAGTTTTATTTTTATTTGTTGTAATGATGTTGGATTTAAACTTTGAAGAATTAAACAAAAAAACTAATTTCATAAGGACTGGTGTTATTACAACAGGTATTCTCCTAATCGAAATGTTTGTTTTATTTTTTTATTATCCACAAGAACAATCACTAATAATTAATAAAAATAATAATAATAATATGAGCGGTTTAACTAACACAGAAATTATTGGTTCAAAAATTTATACTGAGCATTTTTTACATTTTCAGATTGCCGGTCTTATTTTGCTAGTGGCTATGATTGGAGCAATAGTTTTAACATTGAGGCATAGAGACAATGTAAGAAGACAGGATATTCCAACCCAAGTTAGCAGGGATCAAGAAAAAAATGTTGAGCTTAGAGATATCACATTTGAGGAATCTGAATGATTTTTGAAATAGGCATATACCATTACACTATTTTAAGTGCATTTTTATTTTTTACAGGAGTTTTTGGTATCTTCTTAAATAGAACAAATTTAATTATAATTCTTATGTCTTTAGAATTAATACTCTTGAGTGTGAGTATTAACTTTATTTCTTTTTCAATATTTTTAGAAGATGTTACTGGACAAATTTTTTCTCTTTTTATTCTTACTGTTGCAGCAGGTGAAGCAGCTATCGGCTTAGCTATTCTGGTTGTCTATTTCAGAAATTCAGGAAATATTAATGTTAACGAAATCAATAAAATGAGGGGTTAATGGAATTATTTTTAATAGTTTTTTTACCATTAACTGGTTCTATAATTTCAGGTTTTTTCGGCAAAGCTCTTGGATTAAAGCTAAGCCACTTAATTTCTTGTACCTTAATATTAACTTCTTCTTTTCTCTCTGCTTATTTGTTTTATTTAACATTAAACGGCCATCAATATGAAAGTATTTTTCTATTAGAGTGGATTAATTCTGGTTCTATTGATGCCTCCTGGTCGTTAAGATTCGACACTTTAACCTCAGTTATGCTTGTTGTTGTCACATCTGTTTCAGCTTTGGTTCATATTTATTCTATCGGCTATATGAGTCATGACCCTTATCAGTATAGATTTTTTTCATATTTATCATTTTTTACATTCGCCATGCTTATGCTTGTTACATCAGATAATTTATTACAGCTTTTTTTTGGATGGGAGGGAGTTGGTTTGGCATCTTATCTATTGATTGGTTTTTGGTATCAAAAACCATCTGCTAATGCTGCTGCAATGAAAGCTTTTGTTGTTAATAGAGTTGGTGACTTTGGTTTCCTTTTGGGCATTGCCGTGCTCTATATTTCTACAGGATCAGTCAACTTTGATACAATATTTTTAAAAATAAACGATATTAATCAATTTACTATAAATGTTTCTTGCCTTCTGCTTTTTACAGGTGCAATGGGAAAATCAGCGCAACTTTTCTTACATACATGGTTGCCCGATGCCATGGAAGGGCCCACTCCAGTCTCAGCACTAATTCATGCAGCTACTATGGTTACTGCTGGAATCTTTCTTGTTGCAAGGTGCTCACCAATTTTTGAAAATTCTGAGCTTGCTCTATCTTTTATTATCATTATTGGAGCTTCAACCGCATTTTTTGCTGCAACAGTTGGATTGGTTCAAAATGATATTAAAAGAATTATTGCCTATTCAACCTGCTCTCAATTAGGGTACATGTTTGTTGCTTTAGGTGTTGGTGCATACCAGATAGCTATATTTCATCTTTTTACTCATGCTTTTTTTAAAGCTCTTTTATTTCTTGGATCCGGGTCAGTAATACATGCAATGTCTGATGAGCAAGATATTCAGAAAATGGGTGGTCTATACAAAATTATTCCTTTTACATGGATAATGATGATAATTGGAACTTTGGCTTTAACCGGTGCTCCTCTATTATCAGGATATTACTCAAAAGATGCTATTATTGAGTCAGCGTATGCAAGTCATGCTTTTGGGCATCAATATGCTTTTTATCTACTTGTATTTTCCGCTCTATTGACAAGTTTTTATTCATGGAGGCTAATCTTTTTGACTTTTCACGGCAAAACAAGATCATCTCAAGATGTTTTATCAAAAGCCCATGAAAGCCCACTTTCAATGACTTTTCCACTTCTTTTATTAAGTTTAGGTGCAGTATTTTCTGGTTTTTTATTTTCTGATTTCTTTCTATCACATGATATAAAAAATCTTTGGGACAACTCTATATATACTAATCCTGATAATCATATTCTTGAAGAAATTCATCATTCTCCTTTTTGGGTAAAAAAAATACCATTGCTTATGATGTTAATAGGATTTAGCATGGCTGTATTATTTTATTTAACATTTAAAAATCTTCCATTATTTCTATCAAATAAAATGTCAATTATTTATAAATTTTTATACAATAAGTGGTATTTCGATCAACTTTATGATGTTATTTTTGTAAATCCTTTAAGAAGAATCGGTAATTTTTTATGGTTAATTTTTGATAAAAAAATCATAGACGGTTTAGGTCCTGACGGCATTTCCTCTCTTGTAGTTAATATATCTAGGAATGTCAGTAAAATTCAAACTGGTTTTGTTTACCATTATGCGTTTGCTATGCTTATTGGCTTGGGTATTTTGCTATTAAGATTCGTGGCCTATTAGCACTATGACAAATTTACCATTACTAAGCATAATTACTTTTTTACCTTTAATTGGTATTCCATTTATAATTATTGGAAAAATTATAAATTCAGAAAATTATCAAAATATTTCGAAATATATTGCTCTTTTTGTATCTTTAATTGCTTTTCTAATATCGTTAATAATACTGTTCAATTTTGATATTTCTAACCCTAATTTTCAGTATAATGAACATATTCTCATTATGAATGGTCTTATGTCATATAGAATGGGTATAGATGGCATATCAATATTATTTATACTGCTTTCCACATTTCTTACACCTATATGCATAATTGCCAGCTGGAATGTTATAAGTGATCGCATTGACTATTATATGAGTTCATTTCTAATACTTGAGACACTTATGATAGGTACTTTTTGTGCATTAGATATAGTACTCTTCTATTTATTTTTTGAAAGCGTCCTTATTCCTATGTTCGTCATAATTGGCGTATGGGGTGGTGAGAGAAGAGTTTATTCCGCTTTTAAGTTTTTTTTATATACACTTTTGGGGTCAGTTTTGATGTTGGTTGCTATTATTTATATAGTCTTGACAGCAGGATCAACTGAATTGCCGGTGATTTATGAAGTATTTAATATCAACCAAGGTATTATTCAAAATCTTTTATGGTTAGCTTTTTTTGCCTCTTTTGCAGTTAAAATGCCTATGTGGCCATTCCATACATGGTTACCGGATGCGCATGTAGAAGCTCCAACAGCTGGTTCAGTTATTCTTGCAGCAATTTTGTTAAAAATGGGTGGATATGGTTTTTTGAGATTTTCATTACCATTATTACCCGATGCCAGTTTTTATTTCTCCGATTTCATCTTTATTCTAAGTGTAATTGCAATAATTTACACATCGATTGTTGCATATGTTCAGGAGGACATAAAAAAACTAATCGCTTATTCCTCTGTTGCTCATATGGGTTTTGTAACCATGGGAATTTTTACATTTAATATTAATGGAATCCAAGGTGGAATATTCCAGATGTTTTCACATGGTCTTATTTCTGGCGCTTTATTTTTGTCTGTTGGTGTGATTTATAACAGAATGCATACAAGGAAAATTATAGATTATGGCGGAGTTGTCTCAGTGATGCCTAAATTTGCTTTGTTTTTTATGGTTTTTACTCTTGCTAATATTGGATTGCCAGGAACAAGTGGCTTTGTCGGGGAGTTTTTAACAATAATGGCTATTTTCTCATTTAATAAAATTTTTGCTTTCTTTGCGGCTTCCGGAGTAATTTTATCTGCTGTGTATGGGTTATGGTTATATAGAAAGGTAATTTTTGAAAAGATAACAAATGACTCAGTAAAATTATTAAAAGATCTAACATTCAGCGAGAAATTAACACTAATTCCACTTTTGATTTTGATTATTCTATTTGGTATTTACCCTGCGCCAGTTCTTGAAATTATCTATGCTTCATCTACTGCTTTAGTAGAATCTGTTAATTTAACAAGGGGTAACTAAAGTGGCTGATTTATATCAAAATTTAACAATAATTGCTCCAGAGTTAATCTTAGCTCTAGTTGCTATGAGCTTATTAATGGTAGGTTCATTTTTTCAAAAGAAGTCTATAAATTTAATAATTACTCTCTCTTTTTTGACATTGTTAATATTATCTATTAATGAATTGGCCCCAAGTAAAATTCAGTCCTTTGCTTTTAATTCCTTTTTTATTGAAGATAGGCTCTCAAGTTTTGCAAAATTTATCATTTTTCTGTCATCCTCTCTATCAATTATTATGTCTTCAAGCTGGCTAAGAAATTATGATAAATTGGCTTTTGAGTTTCCAATATTGATCTTATTCTCAACACTAGGAATGGCGTTCATGGTCTCAGCAAATGATTTAGTTTCGCTTTATCTTGCAATTGAATTACAAAGCCTTCCTTTGTATGTTCTTGCAACATTCAATAGAAATGATCCTTTTTCATCTGAGAGCGGAGTAAAATATTTTATCTTAGGCGCATTATCTTCGGGGTTACTTTTATATGGATCCTCTCTGATTTATGGTTTTACTGGTACAATTTTCTTAAATGAGATTTCTCAATTAACAATGTCATCCAATCAATTGGGAATTACATTTGGCTTAGCTTTTTTACTTGCGGGGATAATTTTTAAAATTTCTGCTGTTCCGTTTCACATGTGGGCACCTGATGTATACCAAGGCGCCGCAACACCTGTTACATCTTTTTTTGCTTCAGTTCCTAAAATGGCAGCAATGATCGTTTTGATAAGAATATTATATGTTTCGTTTGATAATTTTGTAATGAGTTGGGCTCAAATTATTATTTTTGTATCCTTGTCTTCTATTATTCTTGGCTCTGTAGTTGCCATTTGGCAAAGCAACATTAAAAGGCTAATTGCCTATAGCTCAATTGCTCATATGGGATTTGCTACATTAGCTTTATCAACAGGAAATAAAAATGATATTGAGAGTATTTTGGTTTATATGATTATCTACATAGTTGCGAACATCGGTTTTTTTTCATGTTTAATAAATATTCAGAGTAAAACCGAAAAAAATATCAATAATATCTCTGATTTATCTGGTTTGTCAGTAAATAGTCCAGGTTTAGCAATTTCAATAGCCCTATATATGTTTTCATTTGCAGGAATACCCCCTTTAGCAGGTTTTTTTGCAAAATATTACATTTTCATGTCTCTGATAAATGAAGGTTTAATTTTATTGGCAATTTTTGCTCTTATTGCTAGCGTTATTGGAGCTTTTTACTATATTCGCTTTGTCAAGGTAATGTTTTTTGATGAGGTCGCTGATACAAAAAAAATTAAATTTTCAAGATCTTTAGGATTGATCAATTCTATATGTTTTGTTTTTATATTTGCGTTTATTCTTGTTCAATCAGTTACCCCTCTTGCAAGTATAATAAGCGATGCCACACAAGCTTTAAATTAAATTAAAAATGGATAAAGAAAAAATAGATATAACAGTTTTAGATGAGATTGATAGCACTAATAATGAGGCTCAAAGAATGTTGGAATTTAAAAATGATTTTCCTTTTTGGATTGTAGCGAATGAACAAACCTCTGGGCGAGGTAGAAAAAATAGATATTGGGTTTCTCAAAAAGGTAATTTTATGGGTACAATTATTTTAGAACTTAAATTTGAAAAGAAATATATACCTCACTTATCTTTTGTAACATCTCTAGCTCTCAGAGAAACTATCGAAGAATTTAATAATTATAATGCCGAAATTTTCTTAAAATGGCCTAATGATATAATTATCAACGACTCTAAATGTGCAGGTATTCTTATTGAAAGTCTAAAATCAAACAGAGATAAAGAATATTTGGCAATAGGAATAGGAGTTAACCTAGTAAAACACCCTTCTGAAAGTTCTTTCAAAGCAACAAGTTTAAAAAAAGAACTTAACTCTAATATTGACAGAGACAAATTTCTTAAAAGGCTAAATGTTAATTTGTTAGAAAAAATTAGAATATGGAGGATGGGAGAAAATTTCTCTCATATTCTAGATGATTGGAAAAAATTTGCCTATAAAATAAATGATAGAATATCAATGTTATTACCAACCGGAAAAAAAATTGAAGGAATTTTCTCTGGCCTGAATGATGAGGGAGGTCTTATTTTGTCTTATAATGGGAAAAAGAATATTTTTTATGCAGCAGAAATCATTGAGGAATTAAACCTTGTCTCATAATTATTTTTTACCACTAGGCGGCACAGGTGAGATTGGAATGAATCTTAATCTTTATGGTTACTCTCATGAAAATATAGAGGAATGGATTATGATAGATTGTGGGGTTACTTTTTCACAATCAGGAGCACCTGGTATAGATCTTCAAATGGCTGATCCAAATTTTATTGCAAAAAAAAAGAAAAACCTATTAGGGATAATACTTACCCATGCACATGAGGATCATATAGGCGCTATGCCATTTGTATGGCCTCATTTAAAATGTCCAATTTATACTACAAAATTTACCGCATCTTTATTAGAAGAAAAATTTAATGAATATAAGATAAATTATGACGAAAAACTGATAATTATTGATGACAAAGAAGAATTTAAAATTGGTTCTTTTAATATCAAAGCAATCGGGCTTTCTCATTCAATTCCAGAAATGAATGCAATTTTAATAGATACGCCTAGTTTAAGAATCTTTCATTCAGGGGATTGGAAAATTGATGATGATCCAATAGTTGGAGGCAAATTTGATAGAAAAAAAGCTAGAGAACTAAGTAATCTAGATATTGATTTGCTTGTTTGTGATTCAACAAACTCAATTGTTCCAGGAAAATCAGGATCTGAGTCAGATGTTAGAGACTCATTAATTGATATTATCTCAGGTATTGAAGGAAGAATATTTATAAGTACTTTTGCTTCCAATGTAGCAAGATTAACATCAGTAGCTCAAGCAGCAGCTATTAATGATAGACAAGTTGTCTTATCTGGAATGGGTATGCATAAAATCGCCAGAGCTGCAAAGAAATCAGGGTATTTTAAAGGAATACCAGACTTTGTTGATGAGGAGGATGCAGGTTATTTACCGGCTGATAAGACATTAATTTTATGCACAGGCAGTCAAGGTGAATATAGGGCTGCATTATCTAAAATTGCTAGAGATGAACACAGGAACTTATATGCTGATGAGGGCGATACAGTAATTTTTTCTTCAAAAATGATACCTGGTAATGAATATGGTATTTTAAGACTACAAAATACCTTCGCAAAAAGAGGAATAAATGTCATTACTGAAAAAGATAGCTTTGTTCATGTATCAGGACATCCCTGTGAGGATGAATTAATAGAAATGTTTAACCTTCTTAAACCTAAATATATGGTACCAGTACATGGCGAGCATAGACATTTGAAAGAAAATGCACATATAGCAAATCAATGCGGAATTCAAACAAAAGTTATCGAAAATGGTGAACTTTTATCCATTAGTAAAAATGGATTTGAGGACATTAAAAAAGTTGATAGTGGAAGGATTTTTAAAGACGGAAATATTTTAGTGCATGATTTTGAGTCAAATTCGTCAGAAAGAAATAAATTATCATTTTCAGGAGTATTAACAGTAAGCATTCAGGTTAATAATAATAAAGTTCAAAAAAGACCCATCATAAATACAATAGGAATACCGGAATTTGATGATAAAGGTATTCGTCTCGTAGATTTAATTCAAGAGAGATTATCGCAAGTTATCAAATCAAAACAAGTAAATGAAAATTTTGAAAATAAAATCAAAAATGCTCTTACTAAAGAAATTAATTACATATGGGGAAAAAAACCTTTCGTTGAAGTAATTATTCATTACAATTAGATTTTGGTTTTAAATAATGAAGTATTTATAACAAGAGGCAAAAATGTATTGGTCAAAGTCCTTTATTCCTACTAGTAAGGAAAGCCCATCTGGGGCAAAGATACCTTCGCATCAGCTTCTTATTAGAGCCGGTATGATAAAACAAGAGGGTGCAGGAATTTATTCATGGCTACCTTTGGGTTTTAAAGTTTTAAAAAAAATTGAAGAAATTGTAAGAGAAGAACAACAAGAAGCAGGAGCTATTGAAGTTTTAATGCCAACTCTTCAGTCATCAGAATTATGGGTTGAGTCTGGTAGGTACGATGGCTATGGCGAGGAAATGCTCAGAATAACCGATAGACATAATGCGAACTTAATATATGGACCAACAAATGAGGAGCAAATAACTGAAATTTTTAGGACTTACATAAAATCATATAAAAATCTTCCTTTGAATCTTTTTCATATCCAATGGAAATTTAGGGACGAAATTAGACCTCGTTTTGGTTTATTAAGAGGTAGAGAATTCTTAATGAAAGATGCTTACTCATTTGATCTAGATAAAGAGTCTGCAAAAATTTCATATTATAAGATGTTTCTATCCTACATGAGAACTTTTAAAAGATTGGGTTTGAAAGCAATTCCTGTAGTCGCTGATAGCGGACCTATTGGAGGTGAATTAAGTCATGAATTTTCTATTATTACTAACACCGGTGAAACAGAAATTTATTATGACAGTAGAATATTGGAAATAGAAGATAGTGATTTTAAGTATAATAATGAAGCTTCACTTAAAGAAGCTTATAAAAATTTTATAAATTACTACTCCTCAACAGACGATAAGCACTCCGAAGACTTATTTAAAAAAATACCCAATGATAATCAAAAAAAAGGGAAGGCAATTGAAATTGGTCATATTTTTTCTTTTGGACATAAATATTCTGAACCTATGAAAGCTTATGTGACTAATGATATAGGTGACAATGTTCCTGTTTACATGGGTTCATATGGCATTGGAGTATCAAGATTAGTATCGGCAATAATTGAAGCTTATCACGATGATAGAGGGATTTTGTGGCCTATTTCGATAGCACCATTTCAAGTTGGCTTAATTAATTTAGGGCCAAACAATGGTCCATGCACAAAAGTTGCTGAAAATATTTATAAGGAACTTCAACAAAATAATTTTGATGTAATTTATGATGATAGAAATGAAAGTGCAGGAAAGAAATATGCTGATATGGATTTGATTGGAATTCCATTTCAAATCATTTTGGGCCCCAGAGATTTAGAAAACAATAAGTGTGAATTAAAGAATAGGTCTAATGACCATAGAAAAACTATCAATATTGGTGAAATTATTGAAGAATTAAATAAATTAATCTAACGGAGTAGATTATTAAAAACCTACTATTAGAATTATGGATCTCAAAAAGATACCTTCGGCCAAAAGGTAAAGAAGGTTTTTTTTCTGTTATAACCCTAATCTCATTTCTTGGGATTGCGTCAAGTGTCGCAGTTTTAGTTGTTGTAATGTCAGTGATGAATGGTTTCAGAACTGAGCTTATTGATAAGATAGTTAATATTAATGGGCATATATTGGTTTATCCATTCCAACAACAAGGAATAAAAGATATTGAGACGATAGAAGATAAAATTAATAAATTTAAATTTGTAGAGAAATCATTGCCAATGATTGAAGCGCAAATTCTTGCTCTTGGTGAGAGTCAGTCATCAGGAGGTCTGTTAAGAGGTATACCATTTGAGAAGTTATCTCTGATTAATATTGTTTCTTCAAATATAATAAAAGGAAGTATAAAGAAAAACAGTAGAGGTGTAGTTATTGGATCAAGATTAGCTTCCAATTTATCTTTAACTGTTGGCGATAATATTTCAATTATGTCTCCAAGAGGGATTTCCTCTCCTTTTGGAACAATTCCAAGATCATACTCCTATGATATTGATGCGATATTCGACATAGGTATGACTGATTATGATTCTACAGTTATTTTTATGAACCTACCAGTTACTCAGGAATTTTTAAACTTAGGGAATGTTGCAGGTGTTATTCAAATTTTTGTTGATAATCCAGATAAATCATTAATTTATAAAGAGAAAATAGATAATGAATTAGAAGGTTTACAAGTTTTTTCAAGAGATTGGAGTCAAACTAATGCTAATTTGCAGGAAATGCTAATTGTTGAAAGAAATGTTATGTTTTTGATATTTTCTCTCCTACTTGTTATTACTGGTATCAATATAGTTTCAGGATTAATAATTTTAGTAAAAGATAGATCTCGAGAAATTTCAATATTAAGAGCAATGGGCATGAAAAAAATTAGTATAGCTCGATTATTTGTAATTTCAGGCGCTAAGATAGGTTTTTTTGCAACATTCTTTGGTCTTATGATTGGAGTATTGGTTAGTATTTATGTTGAAAATATTAGACAATTTATAATGTCGGTTTTTGATATAACTCTATTTAATCCTGAGATTTATTTTCTAATTTCTATGCCTTCTGAAATACATATTCCTGAGGTCATAACAATTACAATTTTATCTCTAGTTCTTTCCGTAATTGCAACAATATACCCAGCAATGAGATCAGTTGCTAAAGACCCTGCAGAGGCTCTAAGAAATGAATAATATTCTCTCTTTAAAAAAAATCTCAAGAAATTATTCTGTTAGAAACAAAGTAATTAATGTTTTTTCAGATTTGGATATTTTTATTGATAAAGGAGAAAAAGTGGCAATTATTGGACCATCTGGCTCTGGAAAGACATCTATTTTAAATATTGCTGGTCTTATAGAGAGACCAAACTCAGGATCAGTTTCAATTAACGGTCATGAGGTTAACTGGATATTTGATAAAGAAATTTCAGATTTAAGAAAGAAAAATATAGGTTATGTTTTTCAATTTAACAATTTATTGTCGGACTTTACCCTTCTTGAAAATATTGCTTTTCCATTAATTATTAATGGCGTTAGCAAAAATGAAGCACTTGATAAAGCAAATGATTTTATTAATCATGTAAATTTATCTCATCGAAGCAATAATTACCCAAATCAAGTATCTGGTGGCGAACAACAAAGAGCGGCCATAGCAAGGGCATTAATAAATAAGCCAACTTTAATAATTGCTGATGAACCAACAGGAAATCTTGATAGCAAGACCTCTTTAGGTGTTATTAAATTATTTAATGAATTAGTTCAGGAGTATAATTGTAGTTTATTTTTAGCAACACACAATCTTGAAATCGCAAACCAACAAGATAGATTAATTAACCTTGAGGACTTAATAAAATAATCAAATGGGAAATTTAAATTATATTCCTTTAAGGGCTACATCCCAATATTCTCTATTAGAGGGCGCTATGCAGATAGAAAGTATAGTTAATAAAGCTTTAAATCATAAAATACCTGCTATTGGATTAACAGATAGGAATAATTTATTTGGAGCCCTTGAGTTCTCTGAAAAGCTAATTGAAAAAGGAATTCAACCAATAATTGGCTGTAATTTGTCATTCTATGATCAAAAAATGGATGGTTCAATTGTTTGTTTGGCTAAAAATGAAGAGGGTTATAAAAATTTAATAAGACTATCATCTGAACTTTTTTTATCAAATGATAGTGAGAAATTGAACCTAAACAAGCTATCAGATTTTAATAAAGGTCTGATTTTACTGTCAGGTGGATATGGCGGTTTGATTAACAATTATCTAAAATTAGGTCTTAAAAAAGATGCTTTGGACTTAACAAATAAATTAAAAAAAATTTTTCAGGATAGGTTTTACATAGAAATTCAAAGAATGGGAAAAGATGATTTTGAAAATGACTTACTTGATATATCAAGCGATTTAAATTTGCCTGTAGTTGCATCAAATACAATATTTTTTGAGTCTAAAGATCGATTTACCTCTCATGATGCATTAAAAGCTATAAAAGAATCGACAACAATTAATAATTCTAATCGTGAAACCTTAACCAGCGAGTTTTATTTTAAATCGCCTGATGAAATGATCAATTTATTTGATGATATCCCAGAAGCAATAAACAATTCATTAGAAATTGCACATAGAACAGCTTTCAAGGTAAGTAAATCGGAACCGCGACTTCCAAAGTTTAGCGGTTTAGATTCACAAGGAGAAACAGATGAATTGGTAAATCAGGCTAAAGAAGGATTAAAAATTAAAATACAAGAAAACAACATTATTAATGAAGAGATGTATTGGGATCGTCTGAAAAATGAATTAGATATAATTATATCTATGAATTTTCCAGGATACTTTTTAATTGTTGCTGATTTTATTAAATGGTCTAAAAGCAAGAATATCCCTGTAGGGCCTGGAAGAGGTTCTGGAGCAGGCTCTCTTGTGGCATGGGCTTTAACAATCACAGATCTTGATCCTATTAAATTTAATCTTATTTTTGAAAGATTTTTAAATCCTGAAAGAATTTCATTACCTGATTTTGATATAGATTTTTGTCAGGATAGAAGGGAAGAGGTTATTGAATATGTTCAAGATAAATATGGTAAAGATAGTGTTGCACAAATTATAACCTTTGGAAGTCTTCAATCCCGTGCAGTATTAAGAGATGTTGGAAGAGTTTTAGGGCTTCCTTATGGTCAGGTTGATAGAATATGTAAGCTTGTTCCGAATAATCCTGCCAATCCAACTACATTAAGTGAGGCTATAGATGGAGATATAAGGATAAGAGAAGAGAGGGATAACGATGATGATATAGCTTCAATGCTCAAAATAGGTCTGGAATTAGAGGGTTTATACAGAAATGCATCTACGCATGCTGCAGGACTGGTAATAGGTGATGAACCTCTACAAAATACAATTCCTCTCTATAGAGACCCAAGATCTGAAATGCCTGTTACGCAATTTAATATGAAATGGGTTGAGGCAGCAGGCTTAGTTAAGTTTGATTTTCTTGGATTAAAAACTTTAACAGTTATTGAAAAAGCAATTAATTTAATTAAACAAAAAAAAGATATAGACATAGATATATCTAAAATACCTCTTGATGATAAGGCGACTTTTGATCTACTTGGCACTGGAAATACTATTGGTATTTTTCAGCTTGAAAGCAGTGGTATGCAAGATGTTTTAAGAAATATGAAACCAGATTGTTTTGAAGATATCATTGCCTTAGTAGCATTGTATAGGCCCGGGCCTATGGATAATATACCAAAGTATATAGCCTGTAAGAAAGGTCATGATAAACCCGACTATATGGATGATAGTCTTGAAAAAATTTTAAAAGAAACATATGGAGTTATTATTTATCAAGAGCAAGTAATGCAAACAGCACAAATTCTCTCAAATTATTCGCTTGGCGAGGCAGATATTTTAAGAAGAGCAATGGGTAAAAAAATTAAAAGTGAAATGGATGCACAAAAAGAGAGATTTATATCAGGGGCAATTAAAAATGGCATAAATGAAAAAAAAGCAGATTATATTTTTGAGCAAGTTTCTGTATTTGCTGGATATGGATTTAACAAATCACATGCAGCTGCTTATGCACTGATTGCTTATCAAACAGCATACTTAAAAACTCATTTTCCAGAATTTTTTATTACAGCATCGATGTCCCTAGAAAAAGATAATACAGATAAGTTAAGTGTATTTGTTAATGATGCAAAACAAATGGGTATCAGAATACTTCCGCCAGATATAAATAAATCAAAAATGGATTTTGATGTTGAAGAAAACCATATAAGATACGGTCTTGGGGCAATTAAAAATACAAGTCAAAGGGACATGAATCAAATAAATGACGAAGTTATTAAAAATGGAATTTTTAATGATTTATATGAATTTGCTCAAAGGTTGGATTCTTCTGTTCTTTCCAAAAAAAATCTTGAATTCTTAGCTTATTCAGGAGCCTTTGATTCTATTGAAAACAATAGAAACAAAGTTTTTCAATCAATTAATATTCTATCCAGTATTTCCAACGCAGCAATGGAAAAAAATTCTAATAATCAAGATTATTTATTTGATGATGAGTTTGATAATTTTAGCCATATTCCTCTTCCAGAGGTTGATAAATGGACAACTTCAGAGAGCTTAGAGAAGGAGTTTACTGCTGTAGGTTTTTATTTGTCAGGGCACCCTTTAAACGAATATGAACAGATAATAAAAGATAGAAAAATAAAGTATTATAAAGATATTAATGGGTCTGAAGCTAAATACAAAATAGCTGGAACGATATCATATGTTAAAGAAAGGAAATCTCAGAGGGGAAGAAATTTCGCATTTGTTGGTTTAACGGATGAAAATAGTCAGTATGAGATTACACTTTTTTCAGATATTCTTTTTAAAGTAAGAAATTTCCTAATTCCTGGATTATCAATAATTGCAGAGGTCGAAATTCAAAGTAATGATAGCAATCTCAGATTACTTACCATTGATTTATTTCCTATAGAAGAACTAATGAAAAAAAATATCAATGCTTTAAAGATTTATGTAAATAAACCGGAAACAATTTTAAAAATTCGGGAAAGAGTTGTAGAAAATGGAAATTCAAAAATATTGGTACAAATACTTATTAATGGTGATAGCAAATTTCAAACAGAATTAAAATTAGGTAATAATTTTATCATTAATCCATCAATAAAAGCTTCGATAAAAGAAATAGAAGGTGTATTAAAAATTGAAGAAATTTAAATTTTTGTTGCAGTTTTTCGATAATAATATTATATCCGTTTCATTACGCACATGAATATAGCTTTTC
>CETM01163289.1_pt1 | contig 18055 bp, 17 predicted proteins | sample 361451 | NCBI WGS metagenome assembly CETM01 (sample SAMEA2622690, study PRJEB7988) | marine metagenome | isolation source: saline water (ENVO:00002010), including
CAAGATTGTCCACCTTTACTCGAGGTTCTTGGTCTTTCGGCTTTTCATCTTTCTTTGTGTCACCCGGGTCTTCAACAGACTTGTCAGCCTTCATACCATCAGCCGGCTTTTCAGAAAGCTCCTTGATTACGTCACGAAGATGCTGATCATACTGATCACGCATCATTCGAATTATTTGTTTCTCTGTTAATCTCACTTTCCTTCCCCTAAACCTGCTAGTGTCATCCATCTTTCGTCAACCTGAGACTGCTCATGAGCTCTTGACTCTGTTATTACATCTGTTGACTCGGGCCCCTCTTTAACAAGGCCGTATGTGACGAGCACATCGACGATTTTGTCTCTAGTTGCCTTGTCCTGGAATGATTGTCGGCGTTTGTCACCAAAAGCATTGCTTACTGCCTTGTTTGCTGCTGCTCGAGAGACCTTTGACTTGTTTGATACAAACTGATTAAAGATTTTTTGAACCAGTCTTTGTGTAGCTGCTTTGTTCTTGGCGCCTAATTTTGGATATTCAAACGACCCGCCTTTTGAAGTCTTTGATTTTTTATCTTTCTTCAAGTAGATATCAGAAGTAACAGATTTGTCGACTGTAAAGTAAGGTTCTACCTCGACACCTTTTCTGCGGAGATCGGGTGAACCCATGTCTTTCACCATTTGATCGTATGTTCTGTCTTTAACTGGTTTGTTTCTACCTAAGTGGGTCACACCTTTTCGTCGATCATCTAGATCACTTGAGGATGGCGTTGTATCTTTTCCAGTAATGCCTTGATCTTGTGCCGCTTGGAATCTTTCTTTTTCAGTTTCGTATCGCTTGAGTGTAATTCCTCCTCGAGTCCGGTGGGCGTGAACGCCGTCGTCGTCAAGACGAAGAATTGCTAGTCTTGGTTTATCATCACCTGGTTTTGGTGGTACGGGAGGTACGGGAGGGTCGTCTTTTCCGCCAGTTCGTTTGTCATTAAGCGTGAACTGGCCGTCTCCGACGGCACCATCGAGCATCTCTTTGGTAATCGGCCCAAATTCTGGGTGCTTTACTTTTAATAGCGCGTTCACCCACTTGAGAAGTGTCGGATAGTCGTCAAAGTTTTTGAAAGACGCACCAAACGTTCCCTCATCTTCTGGGTAGTTTTTAGGTTCACCCTGCCTGTTCTTGAATATGAACTCACCTTCGTGAGCTTCTGAAAGCAGATCGATTATGGCATCAGGCGTTGTTATTCCTAATTCTACTAATGCAGGCAGGTTGGGCACATACCCAGAAAGATCTAGATCTACTTCCTCTTCTTCACCGGTTTCTGGATCTTTGACTGTTATTGTCATACGATTGGCAAAAAGGTCTATCACGATTTGCTCGTCTTCACCAGGCGGTGGAAGTGGAGGATCGTCTTCTCCACCTTCTTTACCTACATCCTCAAATCCGTCAACCATGACCTTGAGGATGGACATGCGAGAGCCGCGGATCTTGCCCGAACCTTTTTTACCACCCTTGCCTTTCCATCGAAGGAATCCACTAGCAGCACCTGCAGCTAGAAACCCTAACCCGAAGCCTTTGAGCAAGGGGCCGGCCCACTTCATAAGGCCGTTCAACACATCATTCCTGAACGTATCATCTTCAACTATTCTAGTCTGATCTGGCATTGACTGGGAAAGCGTCTGAGATACATTCTCTGAGAACTGACCTGGGTCTATTCCGAAAAGTTCTGATCCTGCTTTTCCCATACCAGATGTTGCGTCGCCCGCGCCGCCGACAAAAGCTGTTACAGGGTCTGCGTTTGATGAAATAAGGTTGTCCACAGCTGCTGGACCCTTAGAGTCCATCATCGATGCTTTGATCAACTTAAGCAACTGTGCATTCTTCCCGCCGCCGAAGACAGTTCCCATGGAGGGTCCGCCTGCTTTACCAAATGTGCCGTCTCCCGTTATTCTTCGAACAACACGGATGATACCTTCTTCAGGCTTGACTTCACCCAAACCTACTGATTTCGAAATTGTTTGGGTTACTGTTTTTCCTGGAACTGTAGTTGTAGTTACATCCTTCATTGACTGCATCAAATCTTGAGCAAAAGGTGTGTCAGCTGCCCACCCGAGTGTCATCATAGCTGCGCCCGTTCCGATAAGAACGAGAGGTAACTTATACCCATAAGCAGCTTCAAAGTTTGCGGCGACATCGCCCTCTTTCCGACCAATTGACTTTTCTTCTTGGCCTTCAACCTCTTCGAAGAGTAGGTCAGCAAGTGACTCTTCTTTACTCTCCCTATAGTAGTACTGGTCGTTCATCGCAAAGTCTTGGAAGTAAATTACTACCCCTCGAAGAACAGCGATAATGGTGTTGGCCGTTTTTGTATCAAGCTGCTCGGCGTCATGAGCAGAAACTACATCATCATAGATTTTTTGAAACTTAGCTGCTTCAGTCTTGAAACCGGATTTGTTTGCCTTGTTAGGGAATTCTGCTTGAACAAGCTCATCATACAAGTCTGAAAGCGGTTTATATTCTATTGCTTTTAGCCAAGATTCTGCTTCTCTCTTTGCATTATCTTTAAGTTCTTGTCGCTTCTTGATATCAAACGTCTCATTTCCCCCTAGAAGTGTTCCGGCTTTGTTTCCGAACATTCCAATGTCTTTGATCCCTTTGATTCGATCAACTGTCTTAGCAAAAAAGCCGCGGGTGTCTTCGCCGGCTTCTTCTTGCTTGGCTTTCAGCATTTTCTTCAATGCAGATTTTGACAAAGCTTTAAGTTCGGCCTCGTCTGCTTGTGGATCACGATCCATTATCTTTTTGATCAAAGTTTTCTTTCGAGTGAAACCCAGTAACTCATTCAGCTCATCGTCTGAAAGCCCATTATTTGATGCTAAGATTGCTATGTGCTCTTCTGTCAAGTTGGCAAAATCTTCGTCGTCGAGCTCAAAAAGCAAAGATTCTAAGTCGTGTTGATTCATTATATAACTCCGCGTGCCTGCAGCCTACAATCTAATTATTACGCAAAGAGACAAAATAATGACACACGCAGCTGTTTATTGGTAACTTTTAACAGACACACCTGAAGAGAGAAGCAAATCTATCCCAGACCTATCACGATACTCTTCGTCATAGATCACTTCATCAATTCCGGCGTTTATCATCGCTTTGGCACACATTCTACAAGGTGAGAGCGTCACATACATTATCTTCTTCTTAGGATTGTTATAATCCATTTTTAGAAGTGCGTTAATTTCTGCATGAATCATTCCCGACGCGCCTGGTTCTACTGACTCTACTTCATTAGGCCCGCCTTGATGGTTTCCGTTATACCCAACGGAAAGAACTTGTGTATTATCGTCAGTGACTACTATAGCTCCCACTTGATATCTTGGATCGTATGACCTTCTAGAAATGTTTCTGGCAAAGCTCATCCATATTTCATCCCACTCTGGACGCATCTGATTACCTCCTGTTGCAATTATATTATTGTCTATAGGATTGTATTAAAAAACACATAAGTGACAACCAGGATCATTCTAGATTACTTGTCAGTACTTTCTTTTGTTGATTCGCCAGCATTCTTATCAGCGCCAACATTTTTAGCAGCTGTCTTCTTGACAAGCTTCTTTCTTGTAGATCTAGTTCTTTTGGGCTTATCAAATAAATCTTCCACATGCTTGTTTTTGGGAAGCTGAAAACCTGACGCTTTTTTATGTCCGCCGCCGCCGTATTTCTTTGCAATCTCTGAAACGTCTACAGTGTCATGAAATGCCCTTAAACTTACTTTTGTTTCTTTAGACTCATGGTCCCAAAACCATATCATCGCAAAATCACAGTCAGGAGCTAGACGAGCGCCAATCTCAGACATCCAGTGTGATGCATTAACAACAAGGACATCCATTCCTCCTAGCTTTCTCTTTGATGCTTTCTCGCAGACTTTTTTCACAACTGTCTTGCTATACGCAAGTATGTAGGATCCTCGCTTGCACGCATCATCGAAAACTGAGTCGTCTTCAAATTTCTCAAATTCCTCAAATTCAAAGGGCACCATATCGAAAGCCGCACTGAATTCTTTAGAGTATTCAAGCTCCCACTTCCACAAGTCTCTATCCTGGATATATCGTATAAACTTTGGTGGCTCTTTTCCAGGGTGGAAAAACTCCCATGCAAGCATTGCGCCGGATTTTGTCATGTCAAAATGTGTATGAGACACGTCGTGCAACTCTACCATAGCTGACTTATGATGATCTATTACCAACAATGAATTAGCTTCTTCGATCATTTGCTTAGTAGTTGCATTATTAAAAGAAAAATCTAGTATTACTACATTCTTCCCCTTCACATCTGGGGGAGGTGTGCCGTGTTTGCACGCGTGATATTCAGCCCGATTGCCCAACTGCTTCCATGCAGAATACGCAGCACCAAAGCCGTCTGTGCAATCAGCATGATAAATAACGCAATTAACTGAAGTTGGTTCCAATTCTTAGTCCTTTCTATTAGCCCTATTGATATATCTATGCATTTCCCAACATCTTGGCTCGTAGAGGTCGGAGCCTCCAACAGCAATCTCGTCCAAGTCTTCTTGCTTTCTGTGGGTATAAAATGCATCTCTTCCCGTAATAGGACAGACAGCAGGACATATCTCAATTTTGGTTGCCCAGGGCATTATATCTCGAACTTCTTCAAAAATATTCCCTGAGGCTGACATCTGCAAGGAGCTTACCACTATTGTATAACCTTGTTGAAAAATTTCTATTAAAGCTTTCGCCACACCTGGAATCATAAAGGCTTCATCTACAGCCACTACATCGGGTTTTTCTGATGCATCTTTTATATATTTTAACACATCTTCACCCTTGTTTACACAAATCGCGTCCAGCCTTCCGCCTGAGTGAGTTACGATAGCATTGTTGTCATATCTATCGTCGATCAAGGGCTTGAATGCTACTATCTTCTTATTTTGATACCTGTATCTATCAATTGTAGCAAGCATTCTGGTTGTCTTGGATCCGAACATGGGACCTGCAAAAATAATGAACTTTGGATCATTAGTCATTTCTTTCTCGTGCTTATTGTTTCTCATCACAGCGACCGTAGTCGTCTTCGATTCGTACGCAGTTGCTTCTAAGATTATCACCTACTTCAATTATTTCACAGTCTTCAAGCGCCTCAATTCGGTATGGGCAACCGCTTTGAACGTGAAGAACGTCTCCTGCACTCATTTCTTGTGTCTGGATTGGGTTAAGATCCCCCGGCTCTTTCAACGAATATTCATTTCCAAACGTTGCTAAAGCTCTTCCTTTTAACAAAAACAGTGTTTCATTTTTTTGTGTGTTATATTTGAAGCTAGTTCTAAAACCTGCGTTTATTAATAGCGTCTTTCCGTGTACACCAGTAAACCCTGACCATACTATCTCTTGACCCCAGGGTTTCTCAACACTTGTACCCTTGGTTACCCATGCGGTTTTCTTGTGTTTTCTAGACATAAACATCATTCACCTCCGTGCAAAATGTGGGGTGTACCTTCGTATGATCCGGCTGCAGTCTGAATGCCCCACTTCGCAACAACGGGTATTTCGCTCAAATTATGTGCATTCATATAAGACATGCTACTTTGGATTCCTGACTTCAAATCCTTGATGATCGTCTGAGCGCTGGGCTTTACAGGCACTGAAGTTCTTACGCCCTCACCTACTGGCATATCTGCTCTGTCCCTATTTTTTCTGTCTATCATGGCAGATGTAGAAGCCATGCCTCGAAATATCTTTACAGGCCCTGTTGGAGTTTGAACTACCGATCCTGGTGTTTCCGGAGCGCCAGAAAAAACACTCCCTAGCATGACATAATCTGCGCCGGCGGCTAATGCTTTTGCAATATCGCCTGAAGATCTTAAGCCTCCATCTGCGATGATTTTTACGCCCAATGAGTCAGCTACATCACAGCATTTAATCAAGCATGAGAACATCGGGACACCGTGTCCTGTGATCACCCTTGTTGAGCAACAAGATCCTCCACCGATACCTACTTTAATGCAATCGGCGCCCCAGTCTGCTAAATCTTTAACTGCCTCTGGTGTGGCTACGTTTCCTGCTACTATGTAGATGTCACTACCGTATGTGTTTCTCATTACCTTGAGTGTGTGACGCATCATGGTGCTATGCCCGTGTGCTATGTCGACTATAAAGTTTCTAGCGCCTGACTCATAAAGTGCTCGTGTTCTTTCAAAATCAGACTCGCTGGCACCTACAGAAACAAAACAATCTTTTTCAGCAGCTCGGACTTGAAGATAATCGTCTACCGCACCTTGGATTGAATTAAATCGATGAAGGGCACCTACTCCACCCGCGCTAGCAATAGCAACAGCCATCTCGGGCCCTGTAACAGTGTCCATATTTGCAGATAGAATAGGAACGCCCAAATCGATTGTTCCAATAGTAGATGACGTGTCGAGTGATGATCTTGACGTACAGTCAGTCATTTGTGGTATCAGAAACACATCATTAAAAGTATAATAGGTCTCACCAGTCGGCATCAATCTAGCTCCCACCAATCAATAGTCCTCTCAAGACCTTCCCAAAATCTTACAGTGGGCTCGTAACCGAGATCATTTTTAATCTCAGAAATGTCTGCTTGAGTGTGCATTACGTCCCCTGGCCTCCAGGGAGCATCTTGAACTACTACATGAGAAAATCGATTCTTGAAATACTCTAAGATTTCTTTGTTTGTAGTCCTGTCTCCGCAAGCAACGTTGTAACACTTACCCATAAACTTCATTGAAGCGTTTGCAGCTAAAACATTTGCATCTACAACGTTGTCAACATAACACATGTCTCTAGACTGTGTTCCGTCGCCGTCAGACCTCAGGGGTTTCATAAACTTAGTATTGTTACACCAGGCTGATACTGCAGTCGAATACGGCGAGTCTCCATACTGCCCCGGACCAAACACATTAAAGTATCGTAAACAAACAATATCTAGATTGTAGAGATCTCCAAATAATTTTGCCACATCTTCGATGGCACTCTTTTGCCAAGCGTAAGGTGATTTTGGATCTTTTGACTCCGCCTCTGTTGTAGGAAGAGTATCAGCGCCTCCGTACACTGAAGACGATGATGCCCAAACAACTCTGTCAACAGCATTTCTAGAAGCTTCAAATAGAGCAACTGTCTTTGTTATATTGACGTCAGTAGTTTCAGTCGGATGCTCAACAGAATATGACACTCTAGGAACAGCGGCTTGATGAAATACTACATCGTACTCTCCTGATGCTACTAGCGATAATACTCTTTGATTAGCAAAATCATCTTGAATGACGAGAACCGTTCTGTCTGTAAAGGAACTGCTGTCTTTGGCTGCTAGCAAAAAAGAATCATAAAGCCCTGCATCTGGTACAGTTCTAAAGTCTAGGCCATCTAAAAGCTCAAGATGACCGTTTGACATATCGTCCACTATGGTAACAGACCATCCTTCTTTTACAAGCCTCTTGGCTAAGTTGCTCCCGATGAAACCGCAACCTCCCGTAACTAAAGCTTTTTTCATTGTTATCTCCTCTCCTATTCTACACCAAAATATGGGCAGAGTTTAAGTTAAAGCGCATTCTAACATCAACTTCTTTAGGAATTAAATTTAATTCTTTATAGACAGCATTTGTCAAAAAGTACAAAAAATTTAGATCGTATCTAAAAGTCTTTGCAACCTCAGACGACCTTAATACAAAATGCATGTCAAGCGTTGAGTCCCTATAAGAGGCATGAATTAGAGAAATACATGTATCATCTGTATATATAAACCGCCTTGATGTTACATGCTCTACTCTATTATACTCATTTTCTCCGCGTAACTCTCTTCTAATCTTTGTAATCATTGAAGAATAAATTTTCTTATAATAATCTTTTTCGTGCTCATAATCCATGACAGAAGGATCTACATCCTCAAAGGTCCCATCATCATAAAGTGTCATAGACAAGGGTGTAGCTTCATGACTAGGAGAGTTAGCAGCAAAAGTCTTGACAAAGTCTGCAATTAAATCTAAGTTGCCGTTTTCGATTGCTTCTATCTCGTTCTTTACGAGGCTTACATTGTAATCTAACTCTGATCCTCTTAAAACAGTGACATTAGGAAAGTGACAAAGCCTGTTAGCATGATTTTCAAAATCCTTATAGAGACCCTTGATATCTTCAAGAGATTGTATCTCATCTCCACGCATACTGTATCTTAAAATCACATCTTGAAAGTCTGGAAGCAGAATTACAAATCTATTGTTTAAGTTTAAGATTTCTCGAGACATACCATACTCATGATGTTTTGTGTCTCTCTCATATTGCGCAGCGTGAACAAGCATGGAAAGATATGACCTGTCTTGTATGTTCCACTTGTAGCTGGAATCCTTATGAAGCGAATTATAGAAAGTTGTTTTTCCTGAAAGGTCTGGGCCTTCGAGAATTATATAGTTTGTCGGAAATCTTGTCATGATACCACCGGTTTCATCTTGGCCCCTGATGTCGATGCTCCCCAGTCAGGATCATTGGTTACATCAGCCAGCCATATTGTAAAAGGTTCTGCTTCTTGGGGTAGGAATCCCCAGACTCTTAACCAAGAAAGATTATTTTGATCATCACAAACACGAAGCCTGAAAAATGTCTTGCCCTTCTTGGTCTTCTTTTTTATTATTTCCTGGATACAAAACCAGACTACAGTTCGCGTGCTCCCCTCAAGAGAGGTCAATCTAGGAATGTCTGCTTTTTCGATCTTGTCAAGTATGTTACCCGGATAGAGAAGATCTCTTGGAACTGTTGACGTCAAGTCGTAATGCATTGCGAGTTTTTCTGAACGTGTCCAATCGTCGACATACTCAGTCTTTGAAATCAGTTCTGGCAATATTGGCGGCGCGCTAGACTTCATTGCTTTTCGAAGCGTCATTCCATACATGCTTTTCCGTAAAATCTCGTAGTTTTCAATGATTATCTCATAAAGCTGCCTGTGATTATTGATTCTGCCGGTGGCAAAATCTTCCAAAGATGAAAAAGCATTAATCTTGCAAAGAGAAGAGAAACACGTCTTGTTCATTTTGGAATGCTTCCATTTACCTTCGTCGTCATACAATAGATTGTGCAAGCTCGTGTACGGTCTTGTTGCCATTATTTCTTGAACAGCGTTAATACCCACACCCTTGACAGACGTCAAAGGCGGCACGAAAGCATTGCGATCATCAGAGTATGCCCACTCGTCGCCAGAATAGTTGATATCAGCAGGAGCAAACTTATAACCCATTTGTTTGATCTCTGCAATAGTTTTTTCTAGACCCTTTGGATTGTTATTTTCTGACTGAAGGATTGTTGCCAACCAAGACTTTTCATGGTATGTATGCAACCAAGCAGCGTAGTAAGAATCAATAGCATAAGCTACAGCGTGCGACTTATTGAAACCGTAAACACTGAAGAACTCAATCCTATCAAAGAGTTTGTGCATTTTATCTTCGGGCAAACCGTGTAGTTGATTAGCTCCTTCGACAAACTTTTTACGTAGTGCATCTCGTTCCGCGCCTTTCTTACCAATCGTGTCAAGTGACTTCTTAACAAGAGTCTTGCGCATCTTATCAGATTCACCCGGAGAAAAACCTGCCAACTTTTGTGCAAGAAGCATAAACTGCTCTTGGAATGTAATGTGGCCGAATGTTGTACCAAGAATCTCTTCAATAATCGGGTGATCATACTCAATCTTGCTAGCATTTTTCTTGTCCCGAACGTACTTTTTATGAACATTTGCCCGCAGTGGTCCAGGGCGGTAAATCGCTGTCAGAGCAGCCAGCTCTTCAATTGATGTAGGCTTTGCTGCTTCGCAGAACTTTCTAGCACCCTCAGCAGTAAATTGAAAGACGCCAGTCTTTCTTCGCTGATGATAAACATGCTTCCATACCTTTTCATCGTCCTGTGTAACAAACCTACAATTTAAGTGCTTGTCAAAATAATCTCTAATATCGATAAAAGTCGGATCTTCATTGCCTTCACTCTTTAGGATCCGTCGAATGCAATTTTCAACGTCTTTCAAGAGTGTCAACCCCAAGAAGTCAAACTTGATAAAACCATTGTCTTCAAGATTTCGGAAGTTCATCCCTTCAGTCCAGGGTGTTTGCAACTCACCGCGAACTGAGACTAGAGGCATTGTCTTTTCAAGGTCTTCGGCAGGTGCTATAATCACGCCGCCGGCGTGGCGACCGATTGAACGATTTTGCATAAAGAGTGCTTCAATATGATCTTTTACCTTAGGGTAGTTGTTCATGAAATCCCGATAGCGCTTAGAATACTTCATACAATCTTCATGCTGGAGAACAAAAACAGACTTCTCGGTGTTTTCGTCGCGAGCCTGTGCCATTACCTCATCTTGAAGTGGCCCGGTCATCTTATTGACCTCTCCGAAATCAACACCGTAAAACTTTGAAATGTCCTTAACGAGAGATTTAAGCTTCAAAGTATTGAAATTGGAAACAGGGATTACTGCTTCGTCACCGTATAGTTCACGGGCTGCATCAATAAGGGCATCTCTGTCGCCTGCATCGGAATCAATATCTGGCCAAGATGTTCTATGTCTTCCAAGGAATCGGTCCCAAAGTAGGCCATACGGAATAGGATCAAGCTGGGTTATCCCTAGCAAGTAATTTACAAGACTGCCGCCGCCAGAGCCACGGGCTGGGCCAAAGAGAGTTCTATCTTCTGCTTTGTGGAAAACCTGATACATCGTCAAGAAATAGTTTTCAAAACCTAGATACTTGATATCTGACATTTCTGTTTTAGTACGCTCGACGTATTCAGGCTTTAAGTGAAGCCCTGTGTCTACGAGCCCTTGTTTTACAAGATCTAGTAGCTGATCAAAGGCAGACTTTTCAGGAGTGTTAAAGTTTGGAAGCTTAACTGACTGGTCGATCCAGACGTCTTCACACATTTCCCATGCAATATCATGTGTACGTTCGATGGCATCTGAAATTGTTTGGTCGTGCCCTTTATAAAAATCGTACTTGTCGCGGTGCAATGTATACTCATCCCACATCTGCTCAGCATTCTTCGGATAAAGCTCACATTTTAGGTTGTCAAACTCGGGCAGCGGTGAGGGGTTATCTCTCATCCACCCTAAACGCTTATACAACTCTCGTGCCTCCCACTTATTCGGATTATAATAATGAGAATCGGCTGTGGCCACCAGTGGGACACCTGTCGAATCATGCAGGCTTAGAAGGTGTTTGTTAACTGTGTGTTGCGCGTCCAGTTTATTGAATTGCAGCTCAAGAAAGAAGTTTTCATTACCTACACATTGAGTAAATCTATCCGTCAGGTTTTGAAGTTCCATCTGGATTTCAGCTTCTGATTTCTTTAGAGCTGTTCCGCGGAGAATGCGATTAGAATAAATCCCGCCTAAACATGCTGTGCTTACAACAAGGCCTTCGCCATGCTCTTGAAGCATATTAAAATCGATTCGTGGGAATCGATAGAATCCATGTTTATAAGCCTTCTTGATCAATGTAAAAAGATTACCAAGGCCCACTTGGTTTTTAGCGATAACAACCAAGTGATATCTACGCTTCCACTCATCTTTGAGGACATCAATTGTCTTTGTTTCGTCCTCGTCTTCAATGGTGTGCCCGGTAGCTTTGACATCATCATCAGCGTCGATGTCTGTCACCTCTAAAGCCTTTGCCTCAGACTTGGCGTCTCGGACGGCTTGCCGGTGAGCCTCGTAATCGTTCCTCCAGTCAGTCAAAGAAGGTACGAAATAAAACTCACAGCCATAAAGCTGTCGATAATTGCGTCCAGCCTTTTGCAATTTTTCTGTATGTTTCCGAGCGTGCGCCAATCCTGATCCGTTACCGTGATCAGTTAGGGCCCAGGCATCCATGCCGTTCTCCAAAACAAAATCGATATGATCAGCGGGATAACCCAAGCCGTCAAAGACCGAAAAACCTGTGTGTGCGTGTAATCCTACAAACCGCTTTGGCTTGATTATCATTGAAACTCCATGTTAGTGATAACATTATATACTGCGGTTTTGGGTTTTACAACTATCTCAACTGATAATTTTGTCAAGGACCAGAGTTATATTTCTTGACTAATGAATCGTAGAACTTTTTTTCAGGCCCTGTTTTTCCATTCCAAGGTTTCTTACTTCCTACAAAATGAAAAATTGCATTGCCCGATCTATGATAGTTGGCGTTAGAGTTGTAAATGTAAGGTGCATATAAAACATTGATTTTGTTTTCTACGAAAAATTGTCGCAAAAAAGGCTGATCGTCTGGAATACGTGATGCTTCTGAAATCTGTTTGCGAAGTTTTTGAAATTCTTTTGTCTTGAAAAACTCAGACTTGAACAAAAGAACGCCCGTATTTACGCCTCCAAAACTAGGATCGGTTGTCTCATACCACACTTTACTTTTTGCCTTTTGCTCAACACCAGAAATCAAGGCTTCAGAAGCTCGAAACTCACTTAGCCATCTATCGACATCTGTGTGGACGATTACGTCTGCATCGATATACATCATGTAGTCCGCTGAATGAATAGATGACTTTGTAAACGCGTCGAACCACCAGACATATTTGTCTGATTTCGAAGCTTTGGGTTTAAAGAACTTAGCACGAATTCCTAGCGACCTGATCTTTGCTTTTTGACTTTCCGTTATGTCGGGTGAAAAAACATAAAAATATAGCATTGCTGCTGTGTTTTTTGACAGAGAAAGAATTGTATTGACAGCACCTGGATAGTGATTTTGATCAAAAGCTAGGATCGCACTGACCGCCGGCGTGGTTTGAGTGTCAAATACGCTCGTAAATCCATGATCATATCTTAATTCTAACCATGTCGACATTGCTATTGTTCTGAGTTATATCTTGATCTCGCATCCAAAAGAAGTTTTATTGACTCATACAAGCCCTTGTCTGAATTTCGATCTGCCGTATACAGTGTATAAATTCTATCAACGAGTGTTACCATCTCTCCAAACGCTTCTGAGTTACTTAAAGACTTAAACTTCTTGTCAAAAGCTTTCTCTCTTTTTTCTAACTCTTTTGTTCTCTCGTTAAGACTTGCCACGTCTTGATCGTACTGATCGCAGCGCTCCTTCAGGTCACGCTCCATCGCTACAAGTTTTTCAATTTTCTGTTTTTCGGTTTCTGCCATGTTCTAATCCTCCGTATCTCCAAAAAGAACTCTAACTCTATCAAAAAATGTCACTTCAAATCCGGGTGGAAGAAACATTTCTTGTCCAGACATTGTAATCACAGAAAGAGGTTCTGTTAACACGACCTTCTCTGAATGAGGTTCTGGAAAAATATCGTATATGTGTATCTTGCCTTCTAAAACATTTTCAATTCTAAGAATGAGCTCCTTAGCATGTACTTCATACGTGAAATAAAAAGTCAGCCTGGTCTTCTCATTTTCTGCAAAGTACCTGTAGATGTCCATTCACTCACTTTATTCCTAGTCTAGATGACCACTTAACCCTTATGCGGTCAATCATGGCTTCTATATCCTTTGCAACAAATCCTTTGGCTGCAGCCCTGTCTCTTATTGTACTCATGTCAACTGATAATAGTTCAGACGGATCCTGGCCGGTTCTTCTAGCTCTTCCTAAAATTCCTGCGCTGTGTCCGCGGACTTCTGCGTCGCAACCATAGTATTTTTCAATATTTTTTATGCTGTCCCACCGTGTTGTTGGATCTCCACAGTCATCACTTGATAGAGTTTCTGTATCGTCGCAACTATGTTGAATTTCATGAGATAACGCATCTGCTAACTCGGCGGACAGCCAGTCTTGAAAACCTTCAATTGTCGGATATGATCTTGGAATATCTAGTGTCAACACAAGATTAGACTTTGATCGATCTTCAATCACACAGACGTAAGCAGCCTCTACGTTGGCAGAGCCGTCATCGGTGACTGCTATGCCTAAGTGTACTTCATTGATGTTTTTAAATTCGTCAAATATGCTTGTGGGTAAAACAAGCGTCGCTTCAACTCCAGCCGATAATTTTTGAAGCTCATCAAACGTGCTTCTCGTAAAAAGAAAAGAAAATATGGCGTCTTCTAAATCATCAACGTATTGAGTCATATCAGGATCACCTGATGCTGCTTCTATCAAAAGGCCTCTTACATACTCTCTTATGATTGATTCGTTCATAGCATCCTTTCCCCATGACGAATGAGAAAGCCATGCACGCTGTGTTTCTTCAGCTTCTTTTCGTGTCATCTTTCGCGCCTTTACCTGATTATCTAAATATATCGACATCAACTCTTTTACTGGTCGGCCAGTAGCATATGATTCTCCCCGGAAGCCAACGACAAATGCTGGAACCTCACAAGACGAAGTAAAATAATGAAACGCACTCTTTGAAGATGAGTTCGTCAAAGGGCAAGAAACTCTTTGAAAAGGTTGATCTTTCTGAGTCAGGTGGTGCATCTCATGTGGCACAACATTGTACAACTCGATTCTTAGTTTTTCAAGTACTTCAGAATCACCTAGTTTTTCTGGTGACAACTGAATGTCTATGTCGATTCTTGCTTCGGAGCTCTCAGTGAAACCTGCCTCACCATCGATATTCCACCCTGGATGACCTTCATCAAACTGATCAGTTCTTACTTTTACTTCTATCTCATACAGGGCATACCCGACATCTTCCCACAAATCAAACCAAACGTCAGGGTCGATTGGGTAGTCCCAGACATATTGAAACGTTTTTTGACCTGGCTTTTTTAGCTTTGAAATAAAGCTCAGAATGTCTTTGATGACAGGGGCTGCAGCGTCTTGATAAAAGAAATCTTCTTGATCGAGACCTATTACTCGAGATTCCATAACTGCACCCTCACATAGCAATAAATATCACGCTACTAGTAATAATCTGTCAGGTCAACACCCTTTTCTTTTGCGTCATTAAGGTGAATCAGGGGGTCATAAGTGCCTGAATCGGACGTGATTGTTCGCAAACTTGAAGCGATCCCAGACTCCAAAGTAATGTAAGGTCGCCACCCTGAGGCTTCTCTAAACTTTGCACTAGACAGAATATGATTGCCCAGATAATCCGTTTCAGGGTGCCACTTGATTATGCTGGAAACATCTTTCCCCACTATGCTTGAAAGCATCTCAACAATGCCCCCGGTGTTATAAGGCGTTTCAGCAGCTACATTATAATCAGCTCCAAACATACCCTTGACACAACTCATGAAGACTGCATTACAAAAATCAGAGACATGCATGTAGTCCTTAGTCTTGTTAGGATTTAAAAACATGTCAAGCGAATTAACGTCATTAAGAGCTGAGTATATTGTCTTTGCTATCAAAGAGTTCATGTCGCCGGCGCCGCCGTATGCAAAAAGAGGTCGCATAATCACCCAGTCTCGAGCTGTGCTTCTTACGATCTGTTCTCCGGCTAGCTTCTGAACGCCATAAAAAGTTCTAGGGTTTAGGTCTGAATCCTCGAAGATTGGTCTGTCTTGATACTTTTCTGTATCATAGATTACTGTGGTACCCATATAACAAACTGGGACGTTTGCTTTTCTTGCCGCCCTTGCAATATTATGTGTCCCCATCACGTTACTAAGAGAAGAATCCTCAGCATTCAGTGCGACGACATCTGTTCCAACAACAGCGGCGTTATGAACGATTACATCGATACCTCTATTTGAAAGAACACTCGACCATACATCTTCAGTGTTTCCCCACACACAAGGTTCGTTTGTCTTGTGTCGTCTAACAGCCAGATCCTCATCATCCATTAGTGAAACAAATTCATGATCAGTCGTTTGTATCAATCTCCCTAGATTGTCTCCGATGAATCCGCGTTCGCCTGTAATTGCAATTTTCATATACTTGAAATCCTCTCTATGATTGCCAAAGACCACGTATTAGAATTTGGGCTTGGCACATAATCGTATAGCACATGAGGTGCTACTTCATCATACGTGTCTAGCTCAAAATTTTCTATTAGATAGACGATTCCTTTTGTGGCCTTGCTGGCTTTTTTGTTTGAGTAATCTTTTTCACATGCCTCTTTGGCAAGATCTAGATGTGAATACACACCTATTGATTCATTCTTTTCTAAGATAACTCTGCTGACTAAAAACATTTGTGTTCCCTTGTTTAAAGATACTCAGCAATTCTATTTTTTTTAAGTTAATCTAAATTCTTTTAAAATATTTTTAATGTACGAAAATAGCAAGCCTTCATTTACAAGATGCGACACAACTTTAACATTATCGCTTTTTAGTTGTTCAATCGCAACAATGTTATTTGGACTATCTTCCCAGAGATATACTACGTCGGCATTTAGTTTCTCAACATATTCAAGAGCCTTGACATACTTGGCTCGAGGATCGGAACTTCCTACTGCTTCGATTTTTGGCATAGGATTGACGCCATAATCAGAAAGAAACTTTGCAACAGGAGCTGGATTCGCCCTTGCAGTCAATACTATAACTCTTTCCGACCCATGCTGTTTTAAAGCACTTTCCATTTTTGACCATACAGACTTAATAATAGAAGCGTCAGGTGGATAGACATCAAACTCAGCAAAGTCAAGAACATCACCTGGCTGACTTAGAGATCGTTCATAATCTCTATACTGTCTAGAGGTTACGTACTCTGTCTCACCTGACTTTCTATTAATGATCACTTTAGCGCCTGAGTCTACTAAGGTGTCATCAAAATCAAATATGTAAAATGGGCTTTCCATGAAATAACTACTTACCAAAAGATAAGTATGTATTTGATTGATTATTTACTCGATCTCTTGATCATAAGGTTCTTCAATCAAATAACCAGTCGAATGAACTCTGTCCAAATAATCTTCAAGTTGCTCAAAAGTTGTACATACCTTTATACCGCTTCTTGCTAGCATCAAGTTAAACTTTGCCCCTTCTGGGAGGCCTTGACAAAAGTACACGATCGGAACATTCTTAGCGTAGGCATAGCCGGCTTCCCATATGGTTCCGATATCCTTGTCTCTAGTATTGACAATCAAGAAATCTGATGTTTCGATATGATACAAGTTCCCTGCGAAGGTTTCATCCTGGGTCTCTTTTGGTGCATTCGGAGGGCAAACAAAAATCTTTCTTGGGCTTGCAAGGTCGATCCACTTTCGACTCTCACAAATCTCTTCAAGCCTTGTTAGCTCTTCTGCTTGAGTAGGATTGAACCACCCAGATGCCAAATAAATCTTCTTTTCCATTTTTACTTCTCCATCTTTTTTTGATAATCAGACTCAAGATCTGAAATTTGCTCTAGTAAATTGTTCCACTGTTGTCTAAACTTCGTGTTTCCGTCTGCTTCTTCAGTAGGCGGGTTAGTACCATTAAGATCATAACGATAAGCTTGGTAAATTGTATCATTCGGATGATATTCAATATGCTGGTCGCTGTCATCATCAGGCCAGTAAAGATTAGTCCCCGTTCCTGCCCTTACATTTTTAATATAGTGCCATGCCGGACTGGTAAGCGCTTTTGTACCAATGACAGTACTAGCCTCAGGCAAGACCTTGATTATAGCCAGTGCCATCTTTGCAGCAATAAGATTATCAATTGCAGGTTGAATCTGCTTGTCTGATCTTTGCTTAACAAATCCGATAATATCTTTGAGATTGAACCTGCCATAGTAAAATGTGGAGAGGCACTTTGGAAGAATAGTTCTCGCATCCATCATAGAAATTTGACGAGTGTCAACCATATCTGCGTAAAGTTTCTTTGAGTCCTCAACATGTCGCTTCCATCTGCGATAAAGCTCTGGACTGTTCTCAACAGAGCTTGGTACAAGACAGGGCTCATGGTGAAGAAATCTATCACCTGTACACTGGGCTGCAAAAGATCCTGCACGATGGCGGATGAGATGCGTTACGGTCTGTAGGTCGATTCCGCTGAACTTGAAGGTGAAGCTAAAAATCTCCATTGGCGTTGGAAGCGCTCTAAAATTTAGAACGTCCTCGAGATTTTCGCTTAGCTCATAAGTTGATGCAGATGATGGATCAGTGTACTCTGGCGTATCCGCCCAAGTTGCTTTAACATAGCGCCAAGCAACTTCTCTCATTTGTTCAGCAGTTGGGTGATCGACAAGTTCAACTTCTAGACCTTCAA
>CETM01198594.1_pt1 | contig 17983 bp, 21 predicted proteins | sample 361451 | NCBI WGS metagenome assembly CETM01 (sample SAMEA2622690, study PRJEB7988) | marine metagenome | isolation source: saline water (ENVO:00002010), including
TTGATGCAAGAACCATAGTAGCAACTATTGTAACCGCGTATGTTTCGAATAAATCAGCTGCCATCCCTGCACAATCACCAACATTATCTCCAACATTGTCAGCTATAACAGCGGGGTTTCTTGGGTCATCTTCTGGAATTCCTGCTTCGACTTTTCCGACTAAATCAGCACCCACATCAGCACCTTTTGTAAAAATTCCTCCACCTAATCTTGCGAAAATTGAAATTAGAGAAGCACCAAATCCTAAGGCTATTAAGGCATTAATAAGTTCTCTGCTTTCTACATTAAAAGATAAAAGAGCCCAGTAATAAATTGATATAGCCAATAAAGCTAAACCGGCAACTAAAAGACCTGTTATAGCTCCAGATTTAAATGCCATAGTCAAACCCTTTTGAAGACTAGATCTAGAAGCTTCAGCAGTCCTCACGTTTGCTTCAACTGAGATTAACATTCCAGCGTAACCAGCTACTCCTGAGAGTAATGCTCCAATAAAATAACCTAAACCCACTAATAAACTGAAGAAATAGCTAATTATTATTAAAACAATTATTCCGACAATCGCTATTGTTTTATATTGTCTATTTAGGTAAGCCTTTGCACCTATCTGAATGGCTTGTGCAATTTCTTGCATTTTATTATTCCCTGGATTAGCTGACATAATTTGTTTGCTTAAAAAATAACTGTAGATAACTGCTAAAATTGCAACAAGAATAATTAAAAATAAACTTTCCACTGATTCTCCCTAATGAATATTAAAAAACAGATAATTGCCAAAAAAATACATAAAAGGCAAGAAGTTATTAATCGTTTTTTCTGACATTTTTAGAAACTTTGTCTAAAATAGCATTTAGGTAGCCTTTATGAGCATTTTCTAAAAAAAAATCAGATATTTTTATATACTCACTGACAATAACATTTATTGGTGTTTTGTGACTAAACATAAGTTCAAATGTGGCTGATAATATCATCAATTTTAATATCAAATCTGTGCGTGAAGGATTAAAATCTTCTTTAAGAATAATTTTTAGGTTTTCAAGTATCAATTCTTCTCTTTCGATAGTACCAGAAACAGTATCTTTGATAAATTTTTTATACCTATGTTTTGGGTAAGATAAGTCAGAGTCTTTGTTTAGAAAATAAGAATACAATTTTTGAACAACTATGATTCTTGGATTGTTATCAATATTCTTATCAAGAATCATTTTATTTTAAGAACTTCCGACACTGCTCTAGCTGCCTCTATACCTTTATCAAATCTTTCTTCAGCTTGAGACCTATTGAAGGAAGTTATTATTGAATTACCAATAGGTTTTTTGTGTGTTATTGATAATTGCATTATTCCATCAGTTATTGCTTTTGAAATCACATCAAAATTTGCAGTTTCACCTTTAATAATACATCCAATTGCAATAAATCCATCAAATTTTTTAATAAGTTTAGCTATTGTGACTGGTATTTCGAATGCTCCTGGGACCTTTACTGTTTCAATTTTTTTAAAGCCTAAATGATCTAATTCTTTAGTTGCAGATTTGTAGATTTGATTTGTGATATCATCATTGTAAGTAGAAATGACAATGCAAAGTTTTGGTTTCATTTGATAATTTCCTGTTTAGTAATTTTTATACCATAACCTTTTAATGCAATAATCCGTTTTTTTGATCTTGATACTAATATCATGTTTTTAATTTTTAATTCTTTTATTATTTGAGCACCAACACCATAATATCTTAATATTTTATCATTTTCTGATGATGAGCTAGGATTTGAACCCTTAACAAGTATAAGTGCAAAGTTATTAAATTTGTTAAGATACTTTAAGGAGTTTTTAAAAATATTCTTATTAAAATTAAAAAAACTGTTCAAAACGTTTGTTGATATGACTCTTACTCTTGAAGGTTTGTTTAATATAAATTTACCCTTTGTAATAGCATAATGTTCTGATCCATCTAGTTTATTTTTAAAAGTTTTTAAATCAAATATACCAAATTTTTTAACTTTAATTTTCTTATTAGATATGGATTTAACTAGCCTTTCATTTTTTAATCTATGTGAAATTAAATCTTCTATTTTAGCGATTTTTAATTTATGTTTTTTTGCAAAAGGTATAAGATCTTTATAACGTGCCATAGTTCCATCTTCATTCATTACTTCACAAATTACAGCACTAGGATTTAATTTTGCCAATTTTGAAATATCGACTGAAGCTTCTGTGTGCCCTGCTCTTTCAAGAACACCTCCGTTCTTCGCAACTAAAGGGAAAATATGGCCAGGTGAAACAATGTCTTTTTTTGTTGAAGAATTTTTAATCGCAACTTTAACTGTTTTTGCTCTATCGTGAGCTGAGATACCAGTTGAAATACCTTTTTTAGACTCAATCGAAACTGTAAATGCTGTCTGTGTTCTGGATTTATTTACTAAAGACATTAATGGTAAGCTTAATTTTTTTACTTTTTTAGTTGTTAGAGCTAGACAAATTAATCCTCTACCGTGTTTAGCCATAAAATTAATTTTTTTTGCATTAATCTTTGAAGCTGGAACTACGAGATCACCTTCATTTTCTCGATCTTTATTATCTACCAGAATAAATATTTTTCCTTTTTTAGCGTCATTTATAATCTGGTTAATCGTTGAGGATGAACTTTTCATTCTATCTATCTATAAATATTATTTAAATACTTTCCTATCATATCAAACTCTATGTTTACTTTATCTCCAGATTTTAAATTAATTAAATTAGTAAGTTTTAAAGTGTGTGGGATAATCGTTATTTGAAAACTATTTGACCTTACTTTTGATACTGTCAAGGAAACACCATTTACACAAATTGATCCTTTTTCAACAATAAATTTTCTATTTTTTTTATTTAATGAAAAATTAACATTCCAAGATTTATCAATAATTTTAATATTTTTAACTATAGAAGTTGTATCTACATGACCCTGAATATAGTGACCAGATATTTTTTTCCCATGATGTAAAGACTTTTCTAAATTAATATGTTTTCCAATTTTAATATATTTAAAATTCGATCTTAGCAAAGTTTCTTTTGAAAGGTAAAAAAGAAATGATTTTTTTTTAATCCTAATTAAAGTTAAACAAACACCATCACATGAAACTGACTCTCCTATATCATTTTTTTTAAATGATATGTCTGATTTAAGCTCTATTACCAAACTTCCGTTAACATATTTGGGACTTTTTTTAATAGACTTTATTATTCCTTGATTATAAACAATACCATTAAACATTATTTTAATTTTTCCATATAAAGTTTGTCATCGTATAAATTAACTTTAATCATATTTTTTAAAGTAATTTTTTTTAAAGTTGCAGAACTAGAGTAATTAATTCCATTTTTTTTAAGATTTATTTTTGATTTAAAAACATAAATATAGTTTAAAAAATTATTATTGATTAAAAAATTAATAAATGTTAGACCTGATTCAACAAATATTCTGGAATATCCCTGTTTCTTCAAATCTATAAAGAAATTTTCAAAATCTTTTTTACTTTTTAAAGATTTTGTATAAATTATTTTAATACCCTTTTTTTTAAAATATGAAATCTTTTTTGAGTTTGTAGAAGATGTATATAAAAAAATCTTCCTTTTGTTGATTTTATTAAATATTTTTAATTTTTTTTTTAATTTTAAATTTCTATCTATTATTATCACATCTGGGGATTTTTTTTCTAAACCATTAATTCTACAATTAAGTAATGAATTGTCATCGTTAATAGACTTTGAGGTTGATATAATGCAGTTATAAATAGATCTTAGAAAATGTGCTCTTTTTTGTGAATATGCGTTTGAAATCCATCTTTTTTTTAAATTTTTTGTATAATAATCATTAGATATAGCAATTTTAGCATCTATTAAAGGTAAGCTCAATCCATGTTGCAAATAATAACTTTTATAAAATTCAAGCCCATTATTTTTACACAGGGGTCCTTTTACTAATATTTGTTTTTTATTTAGTATCTTTTTAGATTTTTTTTTGGATCTAATGTCAAAATCGTTTGCATAATAAAAAACTTTTTTAATTTTTTTTTTAATAATTATATTGGTACAAGGTGGTGTAACACCGTAATGTGAGCATGGTTCGAGTGAGACATATAAATTCGCATTTTTAAAATCTATATTTTTATTTAAAGCATTAAACTCAGCATGAGGTCTTCCATTTAATGATGTGAAACCAGATGAAATAACTGCTCCGTCTTTTTCAACTATACAGCCGACAGAAGGATTTGTTTTTGTTGATCCTAAATTTATCTTTGCCTGCTCTAATGCTAAGAATAAGAAATGCGAACTTTTTAAAACAGAATTACTTTTTAGACTTGCCATCTAATTCCTCAATATATTCACCAAATTCTCCAACCTCTCTAAAGTTGGTATATACTGAAGCAAATCTAATATAGGCTATTTTGTCCAATTCTTTTAAAGTATCCATTACTTTTTTGCCAACAACGCTAGATTGGATTTCAGATTGTCCTAGTTCCTCGAGTTCTCTTGTTATTTTTGTAACTGCTTTCTCTATGGTTTCAGAATCAATTGGTCTTTTTTTTAATGCAACGAAAAGAGATTTTGCTAATTTTTCTCTGTCAAATTGGCTTTTTCTCCCATTTTTCTTAATAATAGTTAGTTCTCGAAATTGAACTCTTTCAAAAGTAGTAAATCTTTGTCCTCCGTTACAATTACAAAATCTTCTCCTTCTGATTGCTGTACCATCCTCTGTTGGTCTTGAGTCAACTACCGATGTATCTTTTTCTCTACAAAATGGACAAAGCATAAATTATTTATTAAACAAATGTTTGTAGATAGGAAACTTCGAACAAAGTTCAACTACTTCTTTTCTAACTTCTGCCTCTATTTTTGTATTATCATCAGGATTTTTTGATAAACCTTGTATTACTTTTGTTATTAATTCTCCAACTTTTTTAAATTCATTCAATCCGAAACCTCTAGTAGTTGCGGCCTGCGAACCTAATCTGATACCCGATGTGATTGTCATCTTTTCTGTATCAAAAGGTATACCATTTTTATTGCACGTTATATTTGATTTACACAAACTTACTTCTGCAGCTTTACCCGTAACACCAAAAGGTCTTAAGTCAACAAGCATTAAATGTGTATCTGTGCCACCAGAAAAAATTTTAAATCCATTATTTTTAAGTGTCTCGGATAAAATTTTTGCATTTGCTAAAACCGATTTTATATAATCTCTAAAACTTGGTTGTAAGGCCTCTTGAAAAGCAGCTGCTTTAGCAGCTATAACATGCATAAGCGGACCTCCTTGATAACCGGGAAACACAGCTGAGTTAAATTTTTTATATAGATCTTCCCTGTTGGTTAAAATTATACCACCTCTTCCACCTCTTAAAACTTTGTGCGTTGTTGATGTAACCACATCAGCATACTCAATTGGGTTGGGATATCCTTTTCCAGCTACTAAACCTGAGAAGTGAGCCATATCTACCATTAGATAAGCATTTACTAGATTTGCAATTTCTCGAAATTTTTTAAAATCAATAATCCTTGAGTAGGCACTACCGCCAGCAATAATAAGTTTAGGTTTTTGTTCAATGGCAATTTTTTTAATTTGATCGTAATCAATTAGACCAGTTTTTTTATCAACTTCATAATGAAAAGCCTTAAACCATTTTCCTGATTGGGCAACTTTAGCTCCGTGTGTAAGGTGTCCACCAGAATTTAAACTCATACCAAGTATTGTGTCTCCAGGATTTAATATTGCAAGATATACTGCTCCATTAGCCTGAGCTCCAGAGTGTGGTTGAACATTTGCAAATTTACAATCAAATAATTTTTTTACCCTTTCAAGAGCTAGTTCCTCTGCTTTATCTACAAATTCACATCCTCCGTAATATCGTTTACCAGGGTAACCTTCGGCGTATTTGTTTGTTAAGATTGATCCTTGTGCATCTAAAACTGCTTTTGAAACAATATTTTCTGAAGCAATTAGCTCTATATGCTCTTGTTGTCTTTGAAGTTCTGATTTGATTGATGCGTATAAATCTGGATCTCTTAAAGATAAATCTTTATCAAAATAATCTTGATAATTTACGCTTGTTTCGGTTTTAGTTTTAGACATAATTATTACTAATAGTTTAAACTTTTTTAACTCTTCGAAGATGTCTTCCACCTTCAAATTTGGTGCTTAGAAAAATATTTACTAATTTTAAAGCAATATTTTTCTTAGTCAATCTCGCACCTAAAGCAAGTATATTAGCATTATTATGCTGTCTAGACAAACGTGTAGATATCACATTATAACAAACAGCTGCTCTTATTTTTTTGAATTTATTGGCCGACATAGCCATTCCAGTTCCTGAACCACAAACTAGTATACCTAAATGGGTTTTTTTTGATAGCACGTCTCTTGCAACTTTTTTGGCATAATCAGGATAATCGACGGATTCGTTCGTTTTAGGACCAAGATCATTTACTGTTATGTTTTTCTTTAAAAGATATTTTTTTATATGTTCTTTTAAAATGTATCCTGCATGATCTGAAGATATTGATATTTTTTTAAATAAAAGCTTCAAATCAATTAAATCTATTTTCTAACATGCAAGCAACAATATGAATTCTATTTTGCTCTCCTCCGTTAAAAAAATTATGATATCTTGTGTTATTAGTAATCCATACTTTTCCATCAGCAGGCATGTGTTTTGCAACATCTTCTATAACCATTTTACATCCTGGATTAGTTATTATAGGTATATGCAATCTTGGTTCGGGATCTTTATGCCAGCTTAATGTTGATCTTGGTTCTTTTAATAAAATTCTAACTCTTCCAATTTTAAACTTAGATCTAAGGGTTTTGTAAACTTCTTCAAAATATGTATTTTTAAAATCGCTTAATAGCTCAGTATACTTTGACTCATCAATAGCTTTATCTCTTACAACCTCTTTTCCTGACTCATCAGGTTTAGTCCAATATATTCCTCTAACATTGTGTCCTTCAATAGACTTGTCATCGCCTGGAACTTTGTTCATCGGGATAGCATGAAAATTAGTAATACCTAAAGTTTTATACTTTGAGTTTTTCAAAATTTTTTCCAAATCACTTTTTAATTTAGAAATATCAAAGTTTAAACCCGGAACTTGGTAGAAATCTTGAAACATGCTTGAATTTGACATGATTTATTAATACATCTTTTAATATATAAAATAATATTATATTTGTCGCATTATACAAATTTTAAATAATTAAAAAATGAAAATATTAGGTAAATATCCAAATATAAGATTGAGAAGGAATCGCAAGTACGCGTGGACGCGTAGGTTAGTTGCTGAAAACAGCTTAACAACAAATGATTTAATACTACCAATCTTTATCACTGAAGGGAAAAATAAAATACAGAATATAACAAGTATGCCGGGTATTCAAAGATATTCAATCGATATGATTGGTGGAATAATTAATAAAGCTAGCAAACTTAAAATACCTTTAGTATCAATTTTTCCACATACACCAGATAATAAAAAAAATTCAATTGGGAGTGAAGCTTTAAATGAAAATAACCTTATTTGTAAAGCAATTAGAAAAATAAAAAAAATAAACCCAGACATGGGAGTGATGACAGACGTAGCATTAGATCCATATACAAATCATGGTCACGATGGAATTTTAAAAAAAAAAGAAATACTTAATGATGAAACTATCAAAATTTTGACAAAGCAGGCTCTGCTTCAGTCTGAAATGGGTAGTGATATAATAGCACCTTCGGATATGATGGATGGAAGAGTTGGTGTGATAAGAAAAGCATTGGATAAAAATAATTTTAAGAATGTTCAAATTTTATCTTATGCCGTAAAATATTCTTCGAGTTTTTATGGACCTTTTAGAGATGCAATCGGTTCTAAAAAAAAATTAAAGGGTGACAAAAAAACGTATCAAATGGATTATAAAAATTCAGACGAGGCGCTTCGCGAGGTGGCTTTGGATATAAAGGAAGGTGCTGACTTTGTAATGGTAAAACCAGGTCTACCTTATTTAGATATAATAAAATCTATTAAAGAGAATTTTAAAATTCCAGTGTTTGCCTATCAAGTTTCTGGGGAGTACACTATGTTTATAAGGGCCATTAAGAATAATATTTTAAATAAAGAAATTATTTTTGAAAGTCTTATGTCGTTTAAAAGGGCTGGTGCTTCTGCAATTATCACGTATTTTGCATTGGATGTTGCTAATAAAATTAGAAAACAATTATAAAATTTTTTCTTCAAGAAGTTTGCGTGAGTATGGAAATCTCAAATTATTAGGAGAAAAAAACTTATTTTCCATTAAATTTCGTGAAAAATTAAGTCCATTATAAATATCTTTGTTATCAATATTATTGAAATTTCTTTCTATAATAAAGCTAGGGATTTTGTAAGTAACATCATCTACTTTAATATTTAATAATTTATTTTTGTCACCAGTAGAATAAGATTTTGTTTCAAAGTTAAAACCAAAACCTAAGTCGTGTATTAGATCTATTTCCCAATTTAAATAGTATAATACCCATTTTTTTTCATTTAACTTTTTTAAAAAAAAATCAAGAGATTTATAAATTTTACTCTGTGTTTGATTTTCTGGTAGCAAAACTTTTAAAATTGATGATAGAGAATTTAAACAAATTGTTTTATTTGTATCATTAAAGTATTTAGGTGAAATAGCTTCGATTAATTCTGTTTTAAAATATCCTATTTTATTTTCTGCTTTTGCATTAAAAACAACAAATATTTTATTTGTAATTTGAAGGTAATTTTTAACTTTCCTAGAAGTACCTCCATAAACAATTCCACTTACTTTACCATTATTTTTTGTAAAAATTTCTAATATAATTGCGTTTTCCCTGAATTTTCTTTTACTTAAAATAAAACCTTCATCTTCCCAATACATGTTTAAGTCAAGTTCAATTTTTTTATAAGTTCATTTGCAGCATTTTGTTCTGCAATTTTTTTTGATTTACCAAAACCGGAAAATTGAGATGTGTTTTCTATTTTAACCAAAGCTTTAAAAATTGGGTTATGATTTGGTCCAGTTTTTTTTGAAATTGTGTAATTTGGTAATTTTTTATATTTCTTTAATGAATATTCTTGAAGCATAGTTTTAGGGTCTATTAGAGTAGTTGAAGATTTTTTAATGTAAGTATCCCAAATTTTCAAAATGAAGTTTTCAACTATATTTATTCCTTGATCCAAATATATTGCTCCAATTAAGGCCTCACATGCATCACTTAATATTTTTTCATCAGATGATTTTAAAATTTTGTAAGAATTTCCTGTTTTGATATATTTTTTTAGATTTAGGTTTATTGCTACTTTGGCACATGTTTTTTTATTCACTAAGGTTGCAAACTTTTTATCTATAACGCCCTCTTTTTCTTCGGGATACATTAGAAGTAATTTCTTGGATATAACTAAACCGATTACTCTATCACCTAAAAATTCTAGTTTTTCATTATTAAAATTTTTGTTGAAACTTTTGTGAATTAAACTTTTATGAAGTAAATTTTTATTTTTAAAGTTTAATTTTATTTTTTTTTCTAGTTGCTTATAATCTATTTTCATTTTAATTTTTTAAAGAATCTGTCACCTCTAATTGATTTATTCCAATTCCATATTTTTAACAAACTACTTTTTTTTGTATCATTTGAGAAGAAAACTATCTGTGCCTTTCCTACTAAATTATTTTCATGTACGTAACCAACGCTAGATAAAAATCTGCTATCTTTAGAACAGTCCCTATTATCACCTAAAAAAAAATAATGCTTTGGTGGAACTTTATAAACATCGCTGTTTATTAAAGATCCTACTTTATTGTAAACAATCTCGTAATTTATTTTTTTATTTATAGATTCTTCAAAAAAGTTAACTTTTGATGAAGTTTTACCGCAGTAGATTTTGTCAGCACTAGATATTTTCTTTTTTATTATTTTAGTTTGATTTAAATAAAGATCTCCATCTTTGAATTGAATTTGATCACCAGGGAAACCAATTATACGTTTAATATAATCAGTTCTATTGTCTGAAGGCGTTTTAAAAACAACTAGATCCCCATAATTAGGTCTTTTGTTAAAAATTCTATTTTTAAATAGAGGTGGACTAAATGGAAATGAGTGCTTGCTATAACCATAAGAATATTTTGTTACAAATATTCTATCACCTACTAATAAATTTGGTTCCATTGATGAGGAGGGAATATAAAAAGGTTGAAATAGAAAAGATCTAATAAGTATAGCAATAAATAAAGCGATCAGTAATGTTTTTAAATTATCTAAAATTATCTTCATAAATTTAATTCTCAGTATACACAATTACAGATGCTACAGCCCAGGGTTTGTCGTCTGATAAAGATAAAAGTGTTTTAAATTTTTTGTTTTTAAATAATTTTTTTAAATTAATTAAAGAGTTTCCCTTAATTGAAAACTTTGGAGTTCCAGAAGGTAAGTTTTTTACTTCGACATCTATAAAGTTTAATTTATTTTTTTTCCCAATTGCCTTAAAAAGTGCCTCTTTAGCAGCAAATCTTTTAGCAAAACATTCAATTTTATTAATTCTTTTTTCACAAACTTTGATTTCAGAATTGGTATAAATCCTTTTTTTAAAAGAAGATTTTTTTTTATTAATTAATATTTTAATTCTTTTAATATTAACAATATCCGTTCCTATTCCATAAATATTCATTTGTTTATAATATTTTTAAATTTTTTAATTGAAGCTTTGATACCAATAAAAATTGACTCCGCTATTATAAAATGACCTATATTAAATTCGGTTATACCTTTAATTTTTGAAAGAAACTTGCCTGAGGAAAAAGTTATACCATGACCAGCATGGACCTCTAAACCAATTTTATTTGCAAGAATTACCGATTTTTTAATTTTGGTAAACTCCTTTTTAAAATTTTTTTTATTATTATATAAATAACAAAATTTACCAGTATGAATTTCTATACAATCAGTATTAATTTTTTTGGCAATTTTAATATCATCAATATTTGGTTCAATAAATAAACTTGTTCTAATATGTTTTTTTTTCAATTTTGTTAAAATTTTTTGTATAAGTCTATAATTTTTTTTTAAATTTAAACCTCCTTCAGTTGTAATTTCTCTTCTTTTTTCAGGAACTATACAAACATAATCTGGTTTATTTTTTAGAGCAATTTTAACCATTTCCTTGCTAGGTGCTATTTCTAAATTTAATGGTATTTTTAATTTTTTTTTAATATCTCTCAAATCATTATCTTTGATATGTCTTCTGTCCTCTCTTAAATGAATTGTAACTGAATCAGCTCCGTTTTGTTCAACAAGCTTTGCTGCTCTTAATGGACTGGGGTATTTTTCACCTCTCGCATTTCTAACGGTTGCTACATGATCAATATTTACACCTAATCTGGGTGATTTCATTAAAGATTTCTACTTCCTGGTTTTATAGGTTTAATTTTTCTTAAACGTTCAGGTATATTATCTTTTTCATAGGTTTCAATTTTTAATTCTACTTGTGAGACAATTTTATTCTTAATTTTTGATTTACCTCCAGATCTATCAATTAAACATGCATAACCTAGGATTTCTGCATTTGATTTTACAACAAGATTTGAACATTCTAAACTAGACTTGCCTGTTGTAATAACGTCTTCTATTATAAGAACTTTCTGATTTTCTTTAATTTTGAAGTCTCTTCTTAAAACAAAATTATTATTTACTCTTTCAGAAAAAATAGTTTCGATATTTAAAATTCTTCCTATTTCGTAACCAATGACTATTCCCCCTATTGCTGGAGATAAGATTAAATCTATTTTTTTAAAATTTTCTTTAATTTTTTCTGAAAGTGAAATGCATATTTGTTTAGCTTTTTCTGGTTTACTTAATAATTGAGCACATTGGACATATTTATCGCTATGTAGACCTGAGGATAATATAAAATGCCCTTCTAAAAGAGCATTAGTTTCTTTTAAAATTTTTAATGAATCGTTGAATGAAAGCATACTTTTTCTTTTTATGTCTAATTACCTCAAATTTCAAATTTTCTTGCTTAAGCTGACTAATTAAACTAGTAAAATTTTTTAAATCTTTAACTTGTATATCAAATAAAAATTTTAAATACTCCTTTCCTCTTTCTTTAAGCTCAACATTAACAATATTTGCCTGATTAACTCCTATTACCGTGCTAACCTTACCAAGAATTCCTGGTTTGTGAGGCAAATCAATAGATAGAGTTGAAGTATACTCCTTATTGTCTTCAACATTGTTTAGCTTGCCTTGCCAATGTTTTCTTATTGATGCTCTTGCCTTACCAGTCTTGCTTGAATTTAACCAATGAAGTGAAGGAGAAATTTTTTTAGATGTTATAATGTTTATCATATCACCATTATTTAGTTTTGACTGTAACGGGGATGATTTACCATTAATTTCACAACCAATCGCTGTGTCGCCTATTTTTGTATGCACCGCATACGCAAAATCGATTGGTGTTGCATCTTTTGGTAATTTTATTACCGCTCCTTTCGGCGAAAAACAAAAAACATTATCTTGAAACATTTGTAGTTTAGTAAATTCAAAGTAGTGTTCGGGACTTCCACCTTTTTCCATTATTTCAACTAAATCTCTCAACCAATCATATTCTTTCCATGATAATTCAGAAAATTTTTCAGACGATTTATATTTCCAGTGCGATGCTATACCTCTTTCAGCAAATTCATGCATTGGCCAAGTACGTATTTGTATTTCTACTCTTTTTTTCATAGGTCCAATTAATGATGTATGTATTGATTTGTATTGATTTATTTTTGGAGTAGATATGTAGTCCTTAAACTTTCCGGGTATAGCTGAATATTTGCTATGAAATATACCTAGTGACTTATAGCAATCATCTATACTTGGAACAATAACTCTAAATCCAATAATATCAGTGAGTTGTTCTAAAGAAATTCTTTTTGATTGCATTTTTCTCCATATAGAAAAAGGAGTTTTTTCTCTTCCTGTAATTTCAGCTTTAATTTTATAAGAGTCTAATAGCTTACTTAGTTCATTTGATATGTTGTTAAATGTATCTTCTCTTTTATTTTTTATTAAAGATAACCTATCTAAAATTAATTTCCTTGCTTCACGGTTTAATATAGAAAAGGATAAGTCTTCAAGTTCATCTCTTATTCTATTCATGCCCATTCTATCAGCTAAAGGAGCATATATTTCCATAGTTTCTTTGGCCTTTCTAATTCTTTTATTTTCATCTCTTGCAGTTTCTATAGTTCTCATATTATGAAGCCTGTCAGCTAGTTTAACTAAAAGAACCCTAATATCTTTAGATGTTGCAAGTATCAGTTTTCTCAAATTTTCTGCTTTAGAATTATCTACAGCTTGTTCTTCTAAAGCAGAAATTTTAGTAACGCCTTCAACTAGATCAGCAACTTCTTGTCCAAACTCTTTTTTTACAGAATCGTAGGTAACTTTTGTATCCTCAATAGTATCATGTAGTAAACCAGTCGTAATAGTAGCGCTATCAAGTTTAAGCTCTGTTAAAATATCTGCAACTGCTATTGGATGAATAATATAAGGTTCACCCGCATCTCTTTTTTGGTTTTTGTGAGCGTTTAAAGCAAAATTATATGCTTTTGACAAAGAAACTGGATCAAAAAATCTGTTATATGATTTTACCTTTTTAATTAAATCTTCATTATTTAGCATAGTCTTTTATATCATTTTCAGACAATTTTGTAATCTCATTATTAGAGTTATTCAAATTATCGATTAAATCACTAATCTTTTTTTTTGTTTTTGGATGGATCCAGTTAGTTGATATTTCTTTTAAAGGATATAATACAAAATTTCTATCTGCCATATTTTTATGAGGTATCGAAAGGTGAGTCTTTTCCAAATTAAAGTCTTTTATAATTCCGTTAAAATCTAGAATATCTAAATCACAAGTTCTAGGACTGTTTTTTTTTCCTCTTTTTCTCCCAAGTTTTTTTTCGATGTTAAGTAAAAGTTCCATCAACTCAGTTGGTTGTAATTTTGTACTAACAGATATAACTATATTTACGAATTTTGGATCTTGAATATTTGGTTGAGAGTAAGTTTCATAAAAACTTGATTTCTTTAATATATTTATACCTTCTTGCTTTAAAAGAGATATTGCTAATTCGATATTTTTTATTTTGTTTCCAAATTTAGAGCTTAAATTTGAGCCAATACCAATAAAAATCATTTTATTTATTTTTACTTAAAACTCTTGCTTTTTCTCTATTCCAATCTCTTTTCTTTTTTACGTTTCTTTTGTCATAGAGTTTTTTTCCCTTAGAAATAGCTATTTCCACTTTAGCTTTACCTTTTTTAAAATATATTTTTGTTGGAACAACTGTTAAGCCTTCTTGATTAATTCTACCAATCACTCTATTAATTTCTTTCCTTTTAAGTAAAAGTTTTCTCATATCTCTTGGGTTATGATTGTTATAACTAGACTCCTTATATAATGGTATATAAGAGTTGAATAAAAAAATTTCTCCATTATGGTCAGCAGCATAAGAATCTGAAATATTAGCCTTTCCATCTCTAAGTGATTTTACTTCTGATCCTTTTAATGCGATACCAGCTTCTAATATTTCATTAAAAAAATAATTAAATCTAGCTTTTCTATTGTTGCATACAATTTTAACTCCAATTTTTTTTTTGGCAGTCATTAAAGTAGATTTGCAAATTTTAAAGCTTTTGTAACTTCCTTTTTTGTCTGTTCAGTAAGATTTACTAAAGGTAGCCTTACATCTTCGGATGAAAGGTTAAGTAAACTTGCGGCATATTTAACTGGACTTGGATTACTCTCAATAAATAAAGCTTTATTTAATGGCTTTAATTTTTCATTAATTTGTTTTGCTTTGTCAAAATTTTTATTTGAACATTCATTTTGAAGTTCAGAACAAAGTTTAGTTGCAACATTAGCAGTTACAGAAATACATCCAACACCGCCTCTAACATTAAATTCTAATGCTGTACCATCCTCACCTGATAATTGAATAAAATCAGAGCCCATTTTTTTTTGTTGCTGCTCAACTCTATTAAGATCTGCGGTTGCGTCTTTAACACCAACAATATTTTTAAGCTCAAATAATCTAGCCATTGTGTCTACCGACATATCAACTACTGACCTTGGTGGGATGTTATAAATAATAATTGGTATACCAACATTATCATTTATTGATTTGTAGTGTTGGTATAGACCTTCTTGGGTTGGCTTATTATAATATGGCGTAACTATTAAAAGACCATCTGAACCAATTTTTTCTGCATACTTTGACAATTCAATTGCTTCCGATGTTGAATTTGAACCTGTTCCAGCTATAACAGGAATTTTTCCATTACTTTCTTTCACAGCAATTTCAATAACTCTTTTATGTTCTTCATTGTTTAAGGTTGGTGACTCTCCTGTTGTTCCAGCTGGAACAAGACCGTTAGTGCCGTTTTTGATATGGTGATGAATTAAAGCAGTATACTTATCCTCATCTAGCACATTATTTTTAAATGGAGAGATTAATGCAACGATTGAACCTTTGAACATAATTATTTATAAAGCTATTTAATAGTTTTTAATTTATCATTAAATTTTATGCTTAAAGTTTTAATTAGTCTAGTTATTTTATTTTTAGTTAAGTTTGTAAACCCTGTTTTTGCTAAGAATTTGGTAATCTTACTACCTGAGCCAAAGCCAAAAATAATATTAAATCTAAGCAAAAAAAATGAAGGTCTTATTTTACCTCAAAAAAAACCAATTTTTTTTAAAAACAAAGAAGTAAAAAAGAAATTTTTGTTACCAGAGATTAAACCAGGAGAGGCAAGTAAAAAAAGAATTATAGTAAAAGATAAGATTCAACCTATTAAACCAATCATTGAAAAACAAAAAACTACAAAAAAGATAACAGAACTTGATACAATTACTGAAACAAATTATGTATTTATATTACCTCAAAAAAAACCATTTACTTATACTAAAGTTGTTCAAGAGGAGTCTCCAAAATCTGAAGTATTATCAAAAAGAGATTATGCAATAGCAAAAGAAGTTTTCGGTTTAATTGAACAAAAAAAATGGAAATCAGCTATAAAATCAACAAAAAGAGTTAAAGATAATGAGTTTAAAAATTTAGTTACGTGGCTTTATCTTAAAGAAAAAAGAAATGAAGCATCGTTTACAGATTATACAAATTTCATAGAAAAAAATCCTAATTATCCAAGAATTAATAGGCTAAAATACCTTGCGGAACATAAGATTAATTTGCAAAGCAGTTCTCCAAGCACAATAATTGGTTGGTTTGACACTGATCCGCCACTAAGTGGTTTTGGTGAAATTAAACTTGGAGAATCTTTTTTACAAAAAGGAAGAGTTGATGAAGCTTCGGAATTGATTAAAAAAGGGTGGATTACCGCGTCTCTCAGTTCTAAAGATTTAAGATATTTAAACAGAAAGTATAAAAAAATACTAAATTCCTCTGATCACATCAAAAGAGCGGAGTATATGGCTTGGGAAAACAAATATTGGGATTTAAAAAGAGTCTTGAGGTATTTACCAAAGGATCATAGAGCCTTGTATAACGCTAGACAGATTTTAATGAGTAGTTCTTATGGAGTTGATAAAGCAATTTCTGATGTTCCTGATATTTTTAAGTCTGACATAGGTCTTCGTTATAATAGATTAAAATGGAGGAGAAGAAGAGGAAGAGTTGATTCATCTCTTGAAATAATAAATTCTGCTCCGAATAATAATGAAGAATTGGTGAGAGCAGATTTATGGTGGAAAGAAAGACAAGTTATTTCAAGATCTTTAATATATAAAAAAAAATATCAATTAGCATATAACGTTGCTAAAAATCATTCATTAAATAAAGAAAAAGAAAATGAAAGTTCATCTTATGCAGAAGCGGAATGGATGTCTGGATGGATAGCCTCGTCTTTTTTAAAAGATTATAAGCTAGGTTTGTACCACTTTAATAATTTTTACAAAAACGTAGGATATCCTATAAGCTTAGCTAGGGGTGCTTACTGGATTGGTATCTCCTATGAAAAACTTGGTGATGAAAAATTATCAAAAAAATATTTTAGAGAAGCATCAAAATATTTGACCACCTTTTATGGCCAACTTGCTTATCAAAAAGTTAATCCGCTTGAAAAATTTGAATTAAAGGATGATTCAAAATACTCTGAAGAATTTAAAAAGAAATTTAATAAAAATCCACTAGTGGCTCATGTAAAGCTTTTGAAAGAACTAAATAAAACTAGTTTAAGCAAAGATATACTAAAACATTTAGCAAGTTTAGATACTGAAAATGGAAGTGAAGTACTTGCTGCTGAACTTGCTACAAAAATAGGAAGGTACGATTTTGCCATTCAAATATCTAAAAAAGCTTCTTATGAAAAAAGGTTCTTCAACCGATTTAACTATCCAATTATAGATACACCTCAAATTATTAATGGTAGACAAATGCCATCCCAAGAAATTGTGCTCGCTATAACAAGACAAGAAAGTGAATTTGATCCAAAAGCTAATAGCTATGCTGGAGCAAAAGGTATGATGCAATTAATGACTTACACGGCAAAACTAGTCTCTAAACAAATGAAAGTTAACTATAGTAAAAGTAGGTTAACATCTGATCCTGATTACAACATAAAATTGGGTACATTTTATTTTAACTCTTTATTAAATGAATACGGAGAAATATACCCATTTGCTATTGCTGCTTATAATGCGGGTCCTAAAAGAGTAAAGTATTGGAGAAAAATTAATGGCGATCCTAGTAAAAATAAAATTGATTATGTTAATTGGATTGAACTAATAAAATTTAAAGAAACTAGAAACTATGTACAGCGGGTATTAGAAAATGCTAACGTATATAGATATATGATTGAAGGTAAGCCTGTTGAATTAAAAAGCTTTTTTAAGCAATAATGGCGGTGAGAGAGAGATTCGAACTCTCGGTACGACTTTTCAATC
>CETM01027586.1_pt1 | contig 17979 bp, 12 predicted proteins | sample 361451 | NCBI WGS metagenome assembly CETM01 (sample SAMEA2622690, study PRJEB7988) | marine metagenome | isolation source: saline water (ENVO:00002010), including
GGATGCGTACTTTACGGATTATCGACGGGCCACGCAAGGGCTTTTTGCCCACCGCCTCATAAAAAACGACCAAGGTGTCATACACCGCCTACTCAGGTGGCGATGGACATCCCTTCGACCGGCCATCAAGGCCGATCTGAAGGAGGGATGAAGAGGTAGAGCGAAGGCGCGAGATTAGAGAGAAAAGCCCCGGGAGCTTCAGGGCTTGGCGCGGCTGGCTCGATCAAGCAATGACAGAATGGAGCGATAGGGAATGCCGCCATGCTGACTGAGGCCTATCTCGCAGGTGCGTGAGTTGGAGTAGCCGACACGGCACCCAGCCACCTGTTCCGCCAGGCCGTCGAGGGCCGAGGCATTGAGTTCAGGAGTGGTAAACCCCTTGTCGCCAGCGAAGCCGCAGCAAGTGATCTCAGCAGGCACTACCACCTCGCGGGCACAGGCCTTGGCCAAGGCTACGAACTTGTCGGCAAGCCCCATACGCGTGCTGGAGCAGGTTACGTGTACCGCCACGGATTCGTCGACCGGCGTCAGTTCGAGACGCGACAACAGGTAGTCGTGGGCGAAGGCGACCGGCTCCTGCAGCGACAACCTCCCATCCAGGGCTTCCTGCATGCGCAGGGTGCAGGGGCTGGTGTCACAGAGCACCGGGTAACGGCCGTTCTGGCTAGCCGCCAGCAGCTCGCGATTGAGCTCCCGCGCCTTGTGGTCGGCTTCTGCATACTGCCCTTTGGACTGAAAGGCCATTCCGCAGCAAAGATGCCCGGAAATCGCCGGAATGATCACTTCAAAGCCAGCCTTGTCGAGAAGCGCCAGCGTCAGTTCCATATCCGAGCGAGGCTCAGGGTCATGGTGGCCGACCCCGAACACGCGAGTCGCACAGGAAGGCAGGTAAACGACCTTGTCGTGACTAGCCTGCTGAAGCCCTTCTTTATTTAACTTCTTGCGACTTCTTTTCTCAGCGCTGCCTTTAGCACCATCCGGGGAATACGGCCCCAACACCCGCACTGGCGCCGCCTTGGGGGTAGTCGGCGACCACTGAGGCAGCCTGCCGCCGCTTCCCTGATGCAGCGCACGCCCCATCTTTTCGACACCGCTATCGCCCAGCACTGCATGACCGAGTGTTGCCAGGTTGAGCGCGCCGCGCGCCAATCGTGTAGTGCCGGAGAAATGCCGGCCCAGGCGATGCGCCATGGCCGCCTGTCCGGTATTACGCTCATGGCGAAGATCGCGTACCAGGTCGCCGGTATTGATACCAACCGGACACTGAGTGGCACACAGACCATCGGCAGCACAGGTTTCAATGCCCTGATAGGCATAGTCCTGCCACAGCCGAGCAAGTCGCTCGCGCTCTTGCGCACTCGCCGCCTCACCCGCCTCTACCAAGGCATCAAGGCGGGCCAACTCGCGACGCACTACGATGCGCTGCCGAGGGGTCAGGGTCAGGTCTTTCGACGGGCACACTGATTCGCAGAAGCCGCACTCTATGCACTTATCGACCAGCGGGTCGGCGGCGGGCAGCGGTTTCAGGTTCTCGAGATGCAAGGTCTTGTTGCGACTCAGGATTACGTCAGGGTTGAGCAGGTTGTCGGGGTCGAACAACGCCTTCAGCTGCCACATCAGTGCATAGGCATCGGAGCCCCACTCGAGCTCCACATAGGGCGCCATGTTGCGCCCAGTGCCATGCTCGGCCTTCAGTGAACCACCGTACTCGACGCCGACTAGCTGAGCCACGTCATCCATCAGCGCTTGGTAGCGCTCGACCTCGCCGTCGCGCTCGAACCCCTGAGGGAAAACAAAGTGCAGATTACCCTCCAAGGCGTGCCCGAACAGGATCACCTCGTGATAGCCGTGGCGATGGAAGATCTCGGTGAGCGCCAGCACTCCCTCATCGAGGCGCTCGATGGGAAAAGCCACGTCCTCGATGACCACGGTAGTGCCGGTCTCGCGCACGGCGCCCACCGCCGGAAAGAGCCCCTTACGGATCTTCCAGTAGAGGGCGTATTGGTCGGCATCGTGAGTAAAAGACAGCGGCTCCAGCGAGCGTATACCCTCCAGGGCCTCATGCACCCGAGCCTCACGGGCCTCGACCATGGCCGAGTCATCGCCGCGCACATCAATCAACAGCGCCGCCGCTCCCTCAGGCAAGGACTTCAGCACCTCGGGCATGCCCGGCTGATCCTGCACTGAGCGCAGGGCGGCACGATCCATCAGTTCCACCGCCGATACCGGCGTCTGTTTGAGGGCGATGGTCGCCCGGCAGGTCGTCGCCATATCAGGGAAGAAGGCCAGCGCCGCCGCCTTCACCGGCTCATCGGGCACGGTGTCGTAGGTGATGCTGCTGATGAACCCCAGCGTACCCTCGGAGCCAATCATCAGGTGAGTGAGGATGTCGAGGCCATCACGGAAGTCCACCAGGCTGTTAAGGGCATAGCCGGTGGTGTTCTTGAGCCGGTACTTGTGGCGAATGCGCTTGGCCAGTTCCACATCGGTGCGGGTAGTAACAGAAAGCCGCTCCAGGCCGTCGATCAGAGACGCATGGCTCTGGCGGAACGCCGCCACGCTTGCCGGATCGGCGGTGTCGAGCACCGCGCCGTCGGCCAGCACCAGGCGCATATCACGCAGGGTGCGGTAGCTGTTTTGCGCGGTGCCACAGCACATGCCCGAGGCGTTATTGGCGGCGATGCCCCCGATCATGCAGCTATTGATCGAAGCCGGGTCGGGGCCGATCTTGCGACCATAAGGCGCCAGAAGCTGATTGGCGCGAGCGCCGATCACCCCCGGCTGCAGGCGAATCGCCCGCCCCTCGTCGAGCACCTGGGTGTCGCGCCAGCCTTGGCTGAGCTGGATCAGCACCGAGTCAGTTACGGCCTGACCCGATAGCGACGTGCCAGCAGCGCGGAAGGTCACCGGCAGCCGCCGCGCATGGCATTCGCGCAACACCGTCACCAATTCCTGCTCATCGCGCGGACGCACGACCAGCTGCGGTATCAGCCGATAGAAGCTGGCGTCGCTGCCATAAGCCAGCAGGCGCAAGGGGTCATGAATCAGACGCTCGGCAGGCAGCGTGTTGCGCAGCGCTTCGAGTAATTCACTGTAGAGAGCTTTCATTTACTCAACACCGCGGTTGATGCCCGACACCAGCGAGTCCGGGCCGAGATCCGCGATGCGGCGAGCACCGGTAAGCGTCATCGCGACCCGCATTTCCTTTTCAAACAAGTCAAGCAGATTAGCCACGCCCGCCTCACCGGCAGTGGCCAGGGCATAAAGGTAAGCACGCCCCAGCAATACGGAATCGGCCCCCAGGGCGATCATCCGCACGACATCGAGACCGCTACGTATCCCGGAGTCGGCCAAGATGGCGATATCGCCCTTGACCGCATCGGCAATGGCCGGCAGCGCACGAGCGGTAGACGGAACACCATCGAGCTGACGACCACCGTGGTTGGAAACGACGATACCGTCGGCGCCGAAACGCACCGCCTCACGGGCATCCTCGGGGTCGAGAATCCCCTTGATGATCATCGGGCCATCCCAAAACTCGCGAATCCACTCCAGGTCTTTCCAGGAGATAGCGGGATCGAAATTCTGCCCCAGCCAGGCGATATAATCTTCCAGCTCCGTCGGGTGACCGCGATAATCTGACACATTGCCCAGATCATGAGGACGGCCATGAATGCCCACATCCCAAGCCCAGGATGGGTGCATCGCCGCCTGGGCCATTCGCCGCATCGGCCCAAGCTTGCCGCTCATGCCCGAGTGCGCATCGCGATAACGCGCCCCAGGCACCGGCATATCGACCGTAAAGACCAGCGTCTTGACACCAGCGGCCTTGGCGCGCTCCAGGGCATGCTTCATGAAGCCCCGATCCTTCAACACATAAAGCTGAAACCAGATCGGGCGATCAATGGCCGCGGCCACCTCATCGATGGGGCATACCGAGACGGTCGACAGCGTGAACGGAATACCTTTTTGCGACGCTGCTCGCGCCGCCTGAACCTCGCCTCGGCGAGCATACATGCCAGCCAAGCCCACGGGAGCCAGAGCGATCGGCATGGCCATGGACTCGCCAAACAACTCGGTTTCCAGTGACAGGCTGGACATATCCTTGAGCACACGCTGGCGCAGCGCGACGCCCGCCAGGTCCTCGACGTTATGCCGCAACGTATGCTCGGTATAAGACCCGCCGTCCGCGTAGTGAAACAAAAAGGGCGGTATACGACGTTTGGCGGCTTGGCGGTAATCCGTGGGAGCGGAAATAATCATGGCGAACCCTGTGTAATGGATGCGCTATCTATTGGCATGGATAGCTACTGGCATGGAAGGCAATAGGAGCGAATAAGCTACCTGCTTGGCGGTGCACACCATCCGCATCCGGCTATGATAGCCATCGGCCTGGCCGGGTAGCGCTAGCGCGGCATCAAAGCCTCATACACGAACAGCCCCAGCCTGCACTCCTAACCAGCACCCGTCTTGCCGGGCAATTGGTAAAACCAATTTACAAATAGCATGAAGCGAACTCTAGAAGCGCCCCGCAACCGGTGTCAAACTTCCGGCCCGCCATACCAGTTATACTTTGGTATCGGCGCTCAAGGATTCTTTTTAACCCATTGAAAAACAGACGTTACTGAACAGCAAGCAAACTTGTCAGGCTTGCAGACAATGACCTATTATTGGTCTTACCAATTTAACCAACCCTAAATGATGGTGAGCCCATGGCCTATCAGACCGTCCGCCAACCGCGCATCGCCGACGTAATCACCGAACGCCTTGAGGCCATGATCATAGAAGGCAGCCTTAACCCTGGCCAGCGCCTGCCTCCCGAGCGCGAACTGGCCGAGCGCTTCGGCGTCTCGCGCCCCTCGCTTCGCGAGGCGATCCAGAAGCTTGCCGCTCGCGGACTGCTGACCAGTCGCCAGGGCGGCGGCACCTTCATTACCGAGGAACTCAACAACCGCTACAAGGACCCGCTGCTGGAAATGCTGTCTCGCCACGGAGAGTTCCACCTCGACCTGCTGGAATTCCGCGACGCCATGGAGGGCCTCTCCGCCTACTACGCCGCGCTGCGCTCGACGCCCGCCGACAAGGAGCTGCTGGTCCGGCGCTTCGAGGAACTCAAGGCGAGCTTCGAGGGCCGCGACCCGGTACGCGAGGCCAAGGCCGATGCCGCCTTCCACCTGGCGATCGCCGAATCAGCACACAACGTTCTGATCCTGCATACCATTCGTGGCGTCTTCGACATGCTGGAGCAGAGTATCGTCAAAAACCTGGCTCACCTGTTCGAGAAGCCGGACTCGCGACCGCTGCTGATGGAACAGCATCGGGCCCTGCTAGATGCTATCCTCGAAGGCCGCGCCGAGGACGCCAGGCTGCGGGCCCATGAACATCTGGTGTTCGTCGAAGAGGGGCTGCTCGAAGTCGAACGCGCCGAGACCCGCGCCCAGCGCGCCCTGCGCCGTGCCCAGGCCATTCCCGAGCGGGCGCCATGAGCAAGCGCCCGCCCGCCAGCGCCACCTCGAGCGTCTCACACTCCACTCGTCTCTCGCGCTCCTGGCGCCTGACGCTGCTGGTAGTGCTCGCCGCAGGCTTGGTGCTGGTGACCTGGCAGGCGGCTCGACTGGCCCGGGAGCAGGCGCTTTCAAGCCTCACCGACGAAGCCCATAATGAACTGCGCCTCTCCGCCGAGGGGCTGCGCGGTCATCTTTCGCGCCACGATTACCTGGCCGAGATGCTCGCTTCCCGCGAGGTAGTGCACCGTTTCCTGGCCACCCCCGACAAGCTGGAGGCGATGCCGGTCAATCGCCTGCTGGACAGCGTGCGCGAAACCGCCGATGTCTCGGACATCTACCTGCTCAACCGCCAGGGGGACACCCTGGCCGCCAGCAACTGGCAGCGCCCCGACACCTTCATCGGCCAGAACTACCGTTTCCGCGACTACTATCAGGACGCCGTGGCCGGGCGCCTGGGCCGCTTCCATGGCCTGGGTACCAGCTCTAAGGCTCGCGGCTACTACTTTTCGGCGCCAATCTGGCTGGCCAATCACGAGGCCCAGACCGCCGACGGCGTGATGGTGGTCAAGCTGCTGCTGGACAGCGTGGAAGCTGCCTGGGCATCGCAGAGCGCCGAACTGATGATCACCGACCGTGACGGCATCATCTTCATGGCCAGCCGCAAGGAGTTGCGCCTGCATGCCCTGCGCCCCCTCTCACGGGCACAGCGCCAGGCGCTGCGCGACTCGCGCCGCTACGCCGCCGCCCCGCTGCCACCGGCAGGCCTCGAGACCCTCGAGCGTCGCCAGGACGGTGGCCAGATAGTGAGTTTCCGCCAAGGACCGCTGGCCGGCACCCCCTATCTGCGGCTGCGTCGTGAGATGCCCGAGTTCGACTGGCAGATGCATATCCTCAAGCCACTGACGCCGGTGCAAACCGCCCAGTGGCAGGCCGCCTTGCTGGCAGGCGGCCTCTACGGCATGGTCGCCATGGCCGGCGGCTTCGGCTGGCAGCGCCGCCGGCTGCGTCGCGAACGCGAGCAGTTTGCCGAGCGTGAACGGCGCACCCTGGCCAGAGCCCGTGACGAGCTGGAGCGCAACGTCGAGCGCCGCACCCGCGATCTGGTCGACTCCAATCGCCGGCTCTCCGATGAGATCGAGGAGCGCCGTCGCGCCGAACAGAGCCTGCGCCAGACCCGCGATGAACTGGTGCAGGCGGCAAAGCTGGCCGTGCTCGGCCAACTGGCCGCCGGCATCAATCACGAACTCAACCAGCCCCTGGCGGCGGTCCGCGCCTACGCCGAGAACGCCCGACGCTTTCTCGAGCAGGGGCGCGCCGAAACCACCGATGCCAACCTGGCCCAGATCGTCGAGCTGACCGAGCGCATGGCCGAGATCAGCGCCCAGCTCAAGCAGTTCTCGCGGCCAAGCGGCGACACCCTGACAGCGGTTTCGGTGCCGGCCTGCTTCGGCTATGCGCTGCGCCTCTACCAGGCCCGCCTCAACGAGGCCGGGGTCGAGGTCATCTACGCCTGGCCCGAGGCGGAGACCTGGGTGCGTGCCGACCTGGTCCGCCTCGAGCAGGTGCTGGTCAACCTGATCGGCAATGCCCTCCAGGCCATGAGCGAGACCCCGATGCCACGCCTGACGCTGGCCATCGAGCCGATCGATGACAGGGTACGCCTGAGCGTCGCCGATAACGGCCCGGGCATCGAGACGGCACACCTGGCCCGGATATTCGAGCCCTTCTTCACCACCAAGTCACCGGGCAGCGGCCTGGGCCTGGGGCTGTCGATCTCATCGAGAATCATCGACGACCTGGGCGGGCGGCTGACGGTCGGCAACCAGCCACAGGGCGGTGCCATTTTCACCGTCACCCTGCCCGCCGATACGGCGCCCCGACGCGACACTTCATCCCTTCAGGAGCCTTCCTCACATGCCTGACATGGCGACCCCGGTGCTGATCATCGACGACGAGGCGCACCTGCGCATCACCGCCGGACAGACCCTAGAACTCGCCGGCTATACGCCCGAAGCCTTCGCCAGCGCCGAGTCGGCCCTCGCTGCCCTGGCGCCAGACTTCCCCGGCGTGGTGGTCAGCGATATCCGTATGCCCGGCATGGATGGCATGACGCTGCTGCGTGAGGTGCGCAAGCGAGACCCGGACCTGCCGGTGATCCTGGTCACCGGCCACGGCGACATTTCCACTGCGGTGGAAGCCATGCGCGAAGGCGCCTGGGACTTTCTCGAGAAGCCCTTCGCCGGTGAACGGCTGGTGGAGATGGTCAGGCGCGGCATCGAGAAGCGCCGCCTGAGTCTCGAGAACCGCCAGCTCAAGGCCGAACTGGAAGCCCAGCAGTCGGCCCCCGGGCCACGGCTGGTCGGTCGCACCCAGGCCATGCAGCACCTGGCCTCGATGGTGCAGCGCATCAGCCAGGTCGAGACCGACGTCCTGCTGTTCGGCGAGACCGGCGTCGGCAAAGACCTGGTGGCCCGTTCGCTACACGAGCGCAGCAGCCGCGGCGGCCAGCCCTTCGTCGCCATCAACTGCGGCGCGATTCCCGAGAGCATCATCGAATCCGAGCTGTTCGGCCACGAAAAGGGCGCCTTCACCGGGGCCATGGAGCGGCGTATCGGCAAGTTCGAACACGCCGACGGCGGCACCGTCTTCCTCGACGAGATCGAGTCGATGCCGCTGGCGCTGCAAGTCAAGCTATTGAGGGTGTTGCAGGAGCGGATGGTCGAGCGCCTGGGTGCCAATGAGCCGGTTACGCTGAACATCCGCGTGATCGCCGCCACCAAGGTCGACCTAAAGGCCGCCGCCGAGGCCGGGCGCTTCCGCGAGGATCTGTACTACCGGCTCAACGTGGTGACTCTGCCGATTCCCTCCTTACGCGAGCGTCGCGAGGATATCCCGCTGCTGTTCCAGCACTTCGCGGTGGTCGCCGCCAACCGCAGCGGCCTCGAGGCACCGCCGCTCACCGCCGCCGATATCTCGGTGTTGCTCGCCCACGACTGGCCGGGCAACGTGCGCGAACTCAGAAACCTCGCCGAGCGCTTCGTGCTGCTCGGCGCCGCCTACGATTACCGGCTGGATGCGCTGCTCGAAGGGGCCGAAACGGGCGCCAGCGACCTAGCGCTGCCTCAGCAGGTGGAGCTGTTCGAAAAGAGCCTGATCAGCCAGTCGCTGGCCAGCCACCGGGGTCGCATCCATGACATCTGCGTGCACCTCGGCCTGCCCCGCAAGACGCTCTACGACAAGCTCAAGAAGTACGCCCTGAAGCCCGAGGACTATCGCCAAGCCGCCGCCGACTAGCGCCACCCGAGCATCCGCCGCTCAGCGCAAGAGCTTATCTCAAGAACTCAGCGCAAAAACCCAGCGCCGTGATGAAAGATGCCCAGCAGCACCGGCCAGGGCGGCAGCCAGGGCGAGAGGCAGGCGGCCAGCAGCAGCATCAGCACCGAGTTGCCGGGCTCGCGCAGGTCGCAGAGCTTGAGCGCCGTGCCGAAGGAGCGCTTGAGACGCCCGCCCATCAGGTCAACGCTGTAGAGCTCGTCGAGCAGCAGGTGAATCACGCTACCCAGCCACAGCGCCAACCCCTGCAGCCAGGCGATCTCGGCATCCTGGGCAAACAGCCGATAGCTCAGCGCCGTGGTGATCAACGCACACAGGCCGCTGGCCAGCAGCGAATGCCAGATACCACGATGTACGGTGAAGCGCTTGAAGACCGCCCCGGCCAGGTAGCGCACACCCAGATAGAGCCCGCCGCAGGCCACCACCAGTTGCCCCGGCGTGAGGCGCGCCTGCAGCATCAAAGCGCCAGCGATCACCGCAAACACCGCAAAGAGGTTGAAGATCAGGCGGATCGCCTTGGAATGGTCGGAATCGATGTCCGGAAGGATGCCGCCGAAGGACACCAGGGCAGCCAGCGGCAGCGCATCGGCCGCGCTCCACCAGCCGGCCTGCCAGCCGCTGATGGCCGCCAAGGCACCGCCGGCGGCGGCCACGCCGATGTGAGTTGCAAAATTGGCCATGCCGGGGACTCGAACACTGGATAGAAAACCAGATTATCGCGCGCCCTGGCATGAAAAAACAACGACTTGGATGCCCCTAGCCCGGCCAACCCCAGCGTTTAGCTCGCGGCCTGGCTCAAATACTGGTCCTTGAGCTTGACGTAGTTGCCGGCGCTGTAGGTAAAGAAGGCCCGCTCACTGTCCTTGAGCGGGCGCAGCGCCTTGGCCGGACTGCCGCCATAGACATGGCCGCTCTCCAGTCGCTTGCCTGGCGTCACCAGGGCGCCAGCGGCGATGATCACCTCATCTTCGACCACGGCGCCGTCCATGACGGTGGCCCCCATGCCCACCAGCACGCGATTGCCCAGAGTGCAGCCATGCAGGATCGCCTTGTGGCCGATGGTCACGTCATCGCCAACGGTCAGCGGGTAACCGCCGGGGTTGAAGTCGCTGGCGTGGGTGATATGCAGCACGCTGCCATCCTGGATGCTGGTGCGGGCGCCAATGCGGATGCGGTGCATATCGCCCCGCACCACGGCCATCGGCCACACCGAGCAGTCATCGCCCAGCTCCACGTCGCCCAGCACCACGCAGGCAGGATCAATATAGACTCGCTCGCCAAGCCGCGGCGTGTGGCCCTGATGGGTTCGTAGACCGTCTTGCATGCGTCCCTCCTCCTTCGTCGTCTCTCACTTGGCCGGCGGAGCAGGCCCGCCGGCGACGTATAACAGCGCTTTGTGAGTGTTAGATCAGCCCCGACGCCAGCACCACCACCACCAGCGGAATCGAGACGTAGCGCACCAGGAACTGCCAGACGCGAAACCCGTTGGGTCCGGCATCCAGCGCCCGCAGGGCGGTATCGCGGGACATCACCCAAGCGGCGAAGATCGCGATCAATAGGCCGCCTATCGGCAGGAAGAGGTCGGTGGGCACGGTGGTGACCAGCTCGAAAAAGTTCATGCCGCCGATCCAGTCGACGTCCTTCATGGTCGAGAAGGACAGCACCGACAGCAGGCCCAGCGACCACACCGCCACGCCGACGATGGCAGCGGCCTGGCCACGCTTCAGCCCCAGGCCCTGCAGGCCGGCCACCATGGGCTCGGCGAGATTGATCGAGGACGTCCAGGTGGTCAGCAGCAGCAACAGGAAGAAGATTGCCAGCCAGATCGAACCGCCGGGCAGCTCGGCAAAGGCGATCGGCAGGGTCACGAACATCAGCCCCGGGCCCTCGGCCGGGTCCATGCCCTGAGAGAACACCACCGAGAAGATGGCGATACCGGCCAGTAGCGCCACCAGCACGTCCAGCGACGCCACGGCAACCGCGGCCCGCGGCAGGCTCTGATGATCGGGCATGTAGGCACCATAGGCCATCAGCGCGCAGGCGCCCACCGCCAGGGTAAAGAAGGCGTGGCCCATGGCGTTGAGCACCACCTCGATGGTGATCGCGGCAGGGTTAGGCGTGAACAGCCAGGCCAGCGCCGGGCCGAAGCCATCGGTGGTGGCCGCATAGCCCGCCAGCACGATCAGCAGCAGGTAGAGCATCGGCATCAGCAGGTTGTTGAGCTTCTCCAGACCATTGGAGACCCCGCCGGCGACCACCGCCATGGTCAGCAACATGAACAGCGTATGATTGAAGGTCATGCGCAGCGGATCGGCGAGGAAGCTGTCGAACATGCCGCCGACCTCGGGAGGCGTCATGCCGACGAAGTCACCGTTGAGCGCCTCGATCAGGTACTCGATCGACCAGCCGGATACCACCGAGTAGAAGGACAGGATCAGGAACACCGTCAGGGCCCCGAACAGGCCGAGCCAGCGCCAGTGTGGCGAGCGGCCAGCCGACATCGCCAGGTGCGCCAGCGACTGGCTCGGGCTGCGCCGGCCAGCGCGACCGACCAGGATCTCGGCCATCATCACCGGCAGCCCCAGCAGCAGCACGAAGGCCACGTAGAGCAGCAGGAAGGCAGAGCCGCCGTTCTCGCCAGTCATGTAGGGGAAGCGCCAGATATTGCCCAGGCCCACCGCGGCGCCGGTCACGGCGAGGATGAAGGCGCGCCGGGTCGTCCAGCGGTCCAGTGTCTCGTTCATCTGATCAATTCCTTAAGCTGCGCGCATCGCAAGGGGCAAAGAAGGCGCAAGCCTAGCAGGCCCGTCACGGCGGGCCAATCGGGCCGGCCAACGCCAGTCCCCGTCACGACGCCCGGCCGGCGTATTGAAACCCCTGGCGCCCGCCTCCATCTAAGGGAACAATCAAACCAATGACGCTACGGCGTCACACGGATTTCACCCGGGCGCCTAAGACGCCCCTGTTCACGAGGCTGCCCATGTCCCGCAACCCGCAGACCCGCCACCCGCTGCTAGATTCCCATGTTCTGCCGCCCTTTGCCGAGATCGAGCCCGATCAGGTGGTGCCGGCCATCGAGGAACTGCTCGCCGACAACCGCGCCGCCATCGAGGCCCTGGTGGCCGATGCCGAGCGCGAGACGCCCACCTGGGAGAGCCTCGCCGCCCCGTTGGAAGCGCTCAACGACCGGCTTTCCCAGGCCTGGTCGCCGATCTCGCACCTGAACGGCACCATGAACTCGCCGGCCCTGCGCGAGGCCTATCAGGCTTGCCTGGGCATGTTGTCCGAATACAGCACCTGGCTTGGCCAGCACTCGGGGCTGTTCCGCGCTTTTCAGGCGCTCAAGCAGTCGCCGGCGTTCAGCCGCCTGGACGAATCGCAGCAGCGCAGCATCGACAACACCCTGCGCGACTTCCGCCTGGCCGGCGTCGACCTGCCCGAGGCGCAGAAGCGCCGCTATGGCGAGATTCAGGCGCGGCTTTCCGAACTGGCCAACACCTTCTCGAACCAGCTGCTGGACGCCACTCAGGCCTGGCACAAGGACATTTCCGAGCAGGAGGTCACCGAGGCCGATGCCCTGGCCGGTCTGCCCCAGAGCGCACTGGACACCCTCAAGGCCAACGCCGAGGCCAAGGGCATCGAGGGCTATCGCATCACCCTGGACTTCCCGAGCTTCTTCCCGGTGATGACCTATGCCGATAACCGCACCCTGCGCGAGGAAGTCTACACCGCCTTCGTCACCCGGGCGTCCGACGTGGGCCCCCATGCCGGCGAGTTCGACAACGCCCCGGTGATGGAAGAGACCCTGGCCCTGCGCCGCGAGCTGGCCGAGCTATTGGGCTTCGCGACCTATGCCGACTACTCGCTTGCCACCAAGATGGCCGACGGCCCCGGCCAGGTGATCGGCTTCCTCGACGACCTGGCCACTCGCGCGGTGCCCCAGGCCCGCGAGGAGTATGCCGAGCTCGAGGCCTTCGCCCGCGAATCGCTTGCCATGAGCGAGCTGGCGCCCTGGGACGTGGGCTATGCCAGCGAGAAGCTGCGCGAGGCGCGCTACGCCATCTCCGACGAGCAGCTACGCCCCTACTTCCCGGCTCCCCAGGTGGTCGAGGGCCTGTTCAAGGTCGTCGAGCGGCTCTACGGCGTACGCTTCGAGGAAGACGAATCGGCGCCACGCTACCATCCGGATGTGCGCTACTTCCGTATCCTCGAAGACGATGCGCCCATCGCCGGTTTCTACCTGGATCTCTATGCCCGTGAAGGCAAGCGCGGCGGCGCCTGGATGGACGAGTGCCGGGTACGCCGGCAGACCGAAGACGGCGTTCAGCTGCCGGTGGCCTACCTGACCTGCAACTTCACCCGCCCGGTAGGCGACAAGCCCGCGTTACTGACCCACGACGAGGTCACCACCCTGTTCCACGAGTTCGGCCACGGCCTGCACCACATGCTGACCCGCCAGACCGTCGCCGATATTTCCGGCATCAACGGCGTGGCCTGGGACGCAGTGGAGCTGCCCAGCCAGTTCATGGAGAACTTCTGCTGGGAGCGCGAGGGTCTCGACTTGATCGCCGGCCACGTGGATACCGGCGAGCCGCTGTCCGAGGCGCTGTTCGACAAGCTCATCGCCGCCAAGAACTTCCAGTCGGCGATGGGCATGATCCGTCAGATCGAATTCTCGCTGTTCGACTTCCGCCTTCACCACGAGATCGCCACGCCCAGCGCTGGCGACATCCAGGCGCTGCTCGACGAGGTGCGCGACGCCATCGCGGTCGTGCCAAGGGTCTCCTTCAACCGCTTTCAGAACAGCTTCGGGCATATCTTCGCCGGCGGCTATGCGGCCGGCTACTACAGTTACAAGTGGGCCGAAGTGCTGTCCGCCGATGCTTGGAGTGCCTTCGAGGAAGCCGGTATCTTCGACCCCGCCACCGGCCGGCGCTTCCGCACCGAGATTCTCGAGCGCGGTGGTTCCCGAGATGCGGCGGTGCTGTTCGAGGCCTTCCGCGGCCGCGAGCCCAGCATAGAGCCGCTGCTGCGTCATAGCGGCATCCGGGCGGCTTAAGCGTCGATCATCCCATTACCTACCAACCAGGAGACCTCATGCCCGTCACCAAACGCTTTATCGCCGGCGTCATCTGCCCCCGCTGCGCGGCCATGGACCGGGTGCGCAGCTGGGAACAGCACGGCATTCGCTACCGTGACTGCGTGAGCTGCGACTTCTTCGAACAGCTACCCATCGAGGACGAATCGCTTCCCGAGATGGAGACCCGGGTCAACCGGGTCCGCGAAGAGCAGCAGCGCCAGGACGTGCAGACGGTCAAGATCCTCGACCCCAAGGGCTGAGCCCATGACCGGGATCCTCCACAGTCGGCGCCCGCCACGTCGAGTGCTGGAGCTTCTCGGTCTTGCGGCCACCGCCTAGAAATAGTCCTCCAGCGACAGACTGCCTGACGACAACCGCACGGTGGTGTGCGTAAATCCGCACATGCCAACACTGGGTTTCGTGCGGACTCTCGGACATCAGGCGCTCGAACGCTATCGACCTTGGTCGAAAAGAATTTTTACAACCACCTGATATAAAAGAAACATTTACATATATGGCATGCTGGTTGCCCCAAATAGGGCGCCAATACGATCACTCCCAAGGCAACAATAAAAGAGGACGTCGCATGTCAGCTATCAAGCACACTTCCAAAGCGGCTACCACGCTCACCCACAAGCGTCATACCGGCCGCCGCCTGGCCCTCGCCTCCGGCGTGATGCTCGGCGGCCTGATGATGGTCAGCGCCGCTCAGGCAGATCGCAGCGAGTGGCCGGAGAGCTTCACCGTGGGCACCGCCAGTCAGGGTGGCACCTACTTCGTCTATGGCTCCGGCTGGGCCAACCTGATCGCCGATGAACTCGGCCTGTCCGGCGGCGGCGAGATCACCGGCGGCCCGACCCAGAACCTGGCGCTGGTCCACAGCGGCGACATCGCCTTCGGCCTGACCACCATGGGCCCGGCTGCGGATGCAGTGAACGGCAAGAGTCCGCTGGCACCGGGGCTGAAGATGGACAACGTCTGCGCCATGTTCCCGATGTACGAGACCCCGTTCTCGATTGCCACCCTGTCGAGCTCCGGCATCACCTCGATCGACGAGATCCCGGACGGCGCCACCATCGGCTTCGGCCCGGCCGGTTCTACCTCCGACACCTACTTTCCGCAGATCCTCGAAGAGCTGGGCGTGAACTTCGAGCGTCGCAACGGCGGCTGGAATGACCTGGGCGGCCAACTGCAGGACGGCCTGGTCGACGTCATCGCCTTCGCCGCCGGCATCCCGATTCCGGCCGTCAGCCAGCTCGAGGTGCAGACCGACGTCAACATCATCGAGTTCACCGAAGAAGAGCAGGCCAAGGCCGCTGCCGCCTTCCCGGTCGCGCCGTTCACCATTCCGGCCAGCACCTACTCCACGCTGGATGAAGACGCCAACGCGGTCTCCATGTGGAACTTCGCCATCGCCGGCTGCGACCTGCCGGAAGACCTGGTCTACGAAGCGACCAAGATCACCATGGAGAACAACGACAAGATGATGTCGGTGCACCGCAGCGCCGCGACGACCATCCCCGAAAATGTCGGCAAGAACCAGGTGCTGCCGTTCCATCCGGGGGCCGCGCGCTGGTACGAGGAAAACGGCTACGAGATCGATCCGTCGCTGATCAAGTGATCCGCTGACACGCACCAGCCTCCCGGCTCTGGCCTCGTGGCCAGGGCCGGGACTCCTTCTTCCACTCAAGGGTGAACCTCCCATGAGCAAGTCATCACCTAAGGGGCCGGCTTCCGAGGCGAACGCGTCCTCGGCTACCCCGCCCGAGGCCCTCGCCCAAGGCGTCGACGAGGATGTCATCGAGTCCAACCGTCGCCTGTTCACCGGCTGGCAATGGTGGCTGTTCGGCATTGCGGCCGTTCTCTACTCCACCTTCCACCTGGTCTCACTGAACGCCTATCCGCTCGAGACCTGGTCGTTCCGGATCGTGCACATCTGCGGTGCCCTGGTGCTCGGCTATGGCCTCTACGCTGGCGCCCGTTTCGCCGACGACACCACCCCGGCCAGCAGCCGTGGCCTCAGGCTCTTCGGCTACGCCCTGCTGCTGCCGGCCCTCTATGCGCTGGTCCAGGTCGTGCTGATGCAGCAGACCATGGCCGGCGGCGCCATGCGCATCGACCCGAGTGTCGAAACCTGGCACTTCGGCCTGCCGCTGATTGCGGCCACCAGTGCCGCCATCCTGCTGTCCTGGGCCACTCGCCACGCCCGCAGCGGCATCAGCGCTCCTGACCTGGTGCTGATGATCTGCGCCATCGCCAGCGCCGGCTATTTATTGGTCATGTACAACTCGCCGCTGCGCATGTCGACCGGCACCCCTTTCGCCCCGATCGGCATCTCTTATGCGGCCATCGCCGGCTCGCTGCTGATTCTCGAGCTGACCCGCCGGGTCGCCGGCCTGGCGCTGGTCATCATTGCCGCGGTCTTCCTCACCTATGTGTTCGCCGGCCCCTATCTGCCAGGCTTCCTCGGCTATCCCGGGCTCTCGGTGGGCCGCTTCTTCAGCCAGGTCTATACCGACGCCGGTATCCTCGGCCCGACCACCGCGGTGTCTTCGACCTACATCATTCTGTTCATCATCTTCGCCGCCTTCCTGCAGGCCTCGAAGGTCGGTGACTACTTCGTCAACTTCGCCTTCGCCTGCGCCGGTCGCGCCCGGGGCGGCCCCGCCAAGGTGGCGATCTTCGCCTCTGGCCTGATGGGCATGATCAACGGCACCAGTGCCGGCAACGTGGTTTCCACCGGCTCGCTGACCATCCCGCTGATGAAGAAGGTCGGCTACCCGGCACGCAGTGCCGGCGCCATCGAGGCCGCGGCCTCGACCGGCGGCCAGATCATGCCGCCGATCATGGGCGCCGGCGCCTTCATCATGGCCGAGATCACCGGGATCCCGTATACCGAGATCGCCATCGCCGCGATCATCCCCTCGATCCTCTACTTCGCCTCGGTCTACTTCATGGTCGACTTCGAGGCCGCCCAGAAGGGCATGCGCGGCATGCGCAAGGACGAGATTCCGCTGTTCTCGAAGCTGATCAAGCAGGTCTATCTGTTCGCGCCGATCATCATCCTGATCGCCGCGCTGTTCATGGGCTATTCGGTGATCCGTGCCGGCACCCTGGCCACCGCCTCGGCCGCCGTGGTGAGCTGGATTTCGCCGAACAAGATGGGCATCCGCGCGATTATCAAGGCGATGGAGCTGGCCAGCACCATGGCCATCCAGATCATCGCCGTCTGCGCCTGTGCCGGCATCATCGTCGGCGTGATCTCGCTGACCGGCGTCGGCGCCCGTTTCTCCTCGCTGCTGCTGGGCCTGGCAGGCGTCAGCCAGCTACTGGCGCTGTTCTTCGCCATGTGTATCTCGATCCTGCTGGGCATGGGCATGCCGACCACGGCGGCCTATGCGGTGGCGGCATCGGTGGTGGCCCCGGGCCTGATCGACATCGGCATCCAGCCGTTGATCGCGCACTTCTTCGTGTTCTACTTCGCGGTCGTGTCGGCAATCACCCCGCCGGTGGCCCTGGCCTCCTACGCGGCTTCGGGCATTTCCGGTGCCAATGCCATGCAGACCTCAGTGACCTCGTTCAAGATCGGCCTGGCCGCCTACATCGTGCCCTTCATGTTCTTCTACAGCCCGGGCATCCTGATGGAAGGTTCCTGGATGCAGATCCTTAGGGTCGGTGTCACCGCGACCCTGGGTATCGTGCTGCTGGCGGCCTCGGTGCAGGCCTGGTTCTTCGGCCATATCAACGGCCTGATCCGCCTGGTGCTGCTGGCCGGCGCCGTCTGCATGATCTACGGCGGCCTGATCACCGACCTGGCCGGTATCGCCATCGGCGCCGCCGTCTTCCTGCTGCAGCGCCGACATGGCGACGGCGGCAATGGCGCCACAGCCAGCGCCTGACGCTCACCGCGCTCTCGGGGGCGAGCGATAGCAAGCTGGCGCTACCTTTGCCAGGGATGGCAAAGGTAGCGCCCAAGGACAGGGGCACAGCTTCCTCGCGAAGGCTTGCCACCGGGAGAAGCCGCCACCTCAACGCAACGGGGCCCCGCCAATGGCGGGG
>CETM01078850.1_pt1 | contig 17965 bp, 22 predicted proteins | sample 361451 | NCBI WGS metagenome assembly CETM01 (sample SAMEA2622690, study PRJEB7988) | marine metagenome | isolation source: saline water (ENVO:00002010), including
CTCCGACCCTAGGGGTGTTCAAAAGGCTTGCGCACAGCAACGCTCTCACCAAATCCGCGAGAGGTACCGGACGAAGCCGGTACTGCCTATCCTTCGCTGGATGAAGACATAAATGTTGTTGATTTGCAGGCGTAATCCGGGCGCAACAATTTTGTCTCGGAGAGGAGTGATAATTATGATGGAAGTTAAGAGATTCAACATTGACGGTGTTGGCGAGTGGGAGATATCGATCGCTGATACCGTTTATCCCCCCAGAGAGGATACGATGATGCTTTGTCGTGCTGTTTCGAAGCTGTCTAAAGGGACTGGTTCCAATGCCATTGAGATAGGTTGCGGGTCTGGTTTAGTTTCCATGGTACTCAAAACCATGGGTTGGGAAGTAATTGCATACGACGTTAATCCGTATGCTGTAGCATGCACTAGAGGCAACATGGAGGCCAATGGGCTATCTGGAACGGTCGAAATTATCGAAGCAGAGTTTGGGAAGGATTTCCCAATTCCTGAAGACACGGATTTGATCGTTTGGAATCTTCCATATCTAGACGAGGATGTAAACAATCCAGCTATCCTGGAGAAGATCGAGGAGGCGGCTATGAATGACATCAAAGACGGTGGTTGGGGAGGGGCTCTACTGGATAACTTGCAGGAAGCTAACCCGGCATTGTCTGAAAATGTGATGGTGATCTTGGTTATGAGAACTGAGCCAGATGGGAATAGCAAAGTTCTGGACTGGGAGCAAAGGGGATGGTCTTGGCGCTCACTGAGTATGGAAAGATACGGTTCCGAGAAGGTGGAAACCATCGTTTTCTGGCGTACGGGCTCGGGTACGAAGGCAACAATCGTGGATTCATGCCAATCGACAATGGATGAGGCAAAGAATCTCCCTCCAAATGGCTGGCATAGGGTCCTCTCAAAGATTCAGACCAATGGAAGGGGAAGGAGGGGTTCCGAATGGATTTCCGACGAAGGCGGGTTGTTTGCAACGTGGAGTCTAGATGCTGAATTACTGGATAAGATTTCAGCAGGCCTTATTCAGACGAGTATCGGTGCTGTTGTTTCGAAAGTATTGGATGCAAATATGAAATGGCCAAATGACATTGTCGATGAAAACGGAGTAAAGATTGGCGGGGTCCTTGTGGAGTCTTCCAACAATGAAAACATCAGAGTCGGTGTCGGTGCAAACAGGAATGGTTTTGTGGATGGTGACGTTTCAGGCGAAGGGTGGATAGAGACTCTAGGAGATGTTGATTCCTCGGAAGTTTTCCTAAATATAGACCGAGAGATATCCTCAATCTTCGAGGCAAAGAAAATGATTGCATCTCCTGGGGTAGATTTTCTCTCTCAATTCTCATGGAAGTCTCTTTCTAAGTTGCTTTCAAGAGGGTCTCTAGCACAACAGGATGGGTTATTGTATAGGCCCATTGGTCTGAAAGAATCAGGAGAGTTGGAGTTGGTCGGGATTGGTGAAAAGACTGTTTTCCGGGACTTAGGAGGTGTCGAATGGATCATCCCTCAGAGTTGATTCTAGGCGTTTCCTGACCAACCTTATCTTCCCAGAACTGGTTATAGTAACCATGTCCTTTGAGCCGTTAATTTGGGCTATGGTTTGTTTGAAATCTTCTAGTGGTGTTTTGAGGATTGCCAGGGTATTGTCTCCATCCTCCTTAATATCGAACAATCTCCATTCAGAACCCTCCAGATTGGTTTTCATTAAGTTCTCCAATTCCCCTCTAGACAGAGAATTTTCAATCCGAAAACCGATCCATCGATGTTTTCCCCTTGCGGCCTTTTTCGGCTTCGGCATGCTGCCCCGAAGGGGTTTACCTTAACCAATGGTGGGTTTACGGATGGTTATGGGCGTGGCTGGAGTCGATGACGCTGCTGAATCCAATAATTTGCTCGGAGTTTTCTTGAGCCCATCCACTTTGCCCCACTTGCTTTCGTTGGGAGTGCTTTCTGGTTTCCTATTCTTTGCAATGAAAGTGGACTTATTTGGTTCCGAAACACAGGGGGGAGTCGTTTTTCTTTCACTATCTGTGTCGTACTTCTTTGCTGCAATGATATCACCAAGCAGAATTGGCGGATGGATTTTCAAAGTCCAACATGACGAGAATGGTGTTCTAAGTGGGGGATACTTGTTTGGGGGTTTTTCCCGATTGCTGCCTATTTTTGCAGTTGCGGGGACAATATGGCTAATCTCAAACTTTGCATTGGGCGACGAACAATTGGGCAAAGCAAGGATTTTGCTAGCGTTATTATTTATCGCAATGTCTGTTTTCCAGGGTTTTTCGTTAGCCTATGGGTGGGTCGTTTATGGGAGAAAAGTTCAGCGGACCCCTAGAAAGAGTAGGGTTGGTCGGACATTTACATTCTTTAGGTCAATAGTCGCTGTTGCTGTTTTCTCCCCTCTTGTCTGGTGGTTTGGATTCGGTGCAGAGAATCCCAGAAACGCCGAATTTACAGAGAAGATTTACTGGATTATATTCCTCTTGATGATTGGTTTATTGGGGTTCTTATTGGACCGATACACCAAGAGTGTTAGAGAAAAGGAATATGTTGACGGAGTTGCCCTAGACAGGGTTCTTTTCTTCATTTTCATCACATCTTGTTGGCACATCATGGGCGCATGGAGAAGGAGCCCGATTGCTACTGAGCAGAGTTCAGGAGGAATGCTTGTAGAAGAAGCGGTGCTAATGTCGATCTCAATCATTCTTGGTGTATGGTCGATGGCAAAAAGAGGAAAGAAGAGAGGTTTGAAGATATTTCAAGGCCAATCGGCTGTATTCTGGGGGATTGGTTTCGGGTTCATCTATGCAGGTAGCATATCATCACTAACAGCCCTTTCTGAAGGCGGTCTTCTGACGACAACCGCAATTGGGCATGCAATCACTGCACTGGTGATGATTGGGATTTTGCCAATGTGCATTTCTTGGGTTGGAAAACCCGGAATTATGCAAGGGGAAAATCACCTCCAAGAGGAAGAAATTGATGAGTCCAGACAATTACTAGAAGTGGAGAGATTAACTCAAGCGCCAAGAAGTATGGATGATGAGGTAGTAGAATTATTGGACTAGAGGCCGCTAACTACGGCAACGAGTCGAAGCCTTCCTGCCATATCCTCACTGGCTCTTGCCCCAAGAATAACCTGGCAATCATTGTCCAGGTTTGAGACGAATGCTTCCGAGACCCTATTGAGGTGTCCCAGAGTCATGTCGGGCCCTCCCTCGACCTGAATTAGGCAGCCCTTGGCACCGTCGATCGAAATCTCAGACAGAGGGGAGTTTCTTGCCATTCTGACAACCCCGTCAGGGTCTTCGGTGGTTCCGTTCCCTACGATAAGAGTCGCGTTTCCTGGTCTTCCAACAACTGTTCGCAGATCCATCAGATCCAGGTTAATCTTGCCAACTCTTGCTAGAGTTGTGACGAGTCCCTCAATCAACTCGCCGATCCATTCTGAGCCAAGCTTCCAATCAGAGTCCCGATGCCTGGCCTGCCAGGCAAGTCTCTCCAGGCTAACTCGGATGCATAAGTCAGAATTCCGCTCAATTGGCGGTAGTGCTTTCTCCGCTATTGCACATCTTAGTGGCTGCTCTGCAAATGGGATTCCTACGATGCTGATCACCAAGCTCCCAGACTCCCTAGATTTAGCAGCAATCTCTGCGGTTGCGCCAGAACCAGTTCCACCCCCTAATGCCGTTAGAAGAACGACTAATTCTGACTTCTCCAATAATTCAGAGATGTTTGTTATTCCCTCATTGAGTCGATGAGCGGCCAGGTTTGGGAGTGCAGCTGCACCTCTCCCAGATCCGCTAGCGTCCAAGTGCAAGCAGTGGGCTTCATGGTGGGGTGTGAATGAGGACTCGTCGGCATCAACCATTAGAAGGTCTGCAAGCTGTTGACATTTGTCATGGGCCCCTCCGGACCACTGGCAACCTATTCCTCCGACTCCAACAATCAGAATCGAGCCGCGTTCCATGAGGGCCCGCATGCGACTGACTAGATTATTATGTTCTAGTCATAGGAGAGATAACGCCTGTATCTCCTCCTTTCGTCTCTTGCCCAGGCGTTATCCGGCTCGAGAACCAAGACTCTGTCGTAATACTGAATTGATGATTCGAAATCCGAGAGATATCGTCCGTAAAGATGACCGAGAATATTCAAAACGGGAATACAATTCTCATCCGCTTCCAGTAACTCCAAGAGAATGTTCTCAGATTCGTTAATCTCCATAGATTCCATCTTGTCCTCTGCCTGTTCCAATTTTTCTATTTGGTCGGGGCTGAGGTCGTAGATGTTCTTCCATCGCGGGGCTCCCATGCCACTCGTCAAGAACACGGGTGTTTGGTTCTTTTCTCGTGGCTATTTTGTCCGGCCCCGTAGGGGCCGTGGTGGAACGTTAATATTCCCCTTTTTTTTCGAACGTAGTATTAGCAGATGCTAGGTGAACAAAAGATGGCTTCTAGGCAAAAAACACTAGCCCTTATTCTGGTCGTAGTTTTTGTTGCTGGTTCTGGGGAGGCGTTGCACACAGGAGTGGGCGGTAACGCAAATGGGCAGGGTGATGTGGCACTTGCTGGGTGCACGTGCCATGCCGAAGAGCCGGACAACTCCGTTACCGTAATTCTTGATGGTGTGCCTTTCCACTATTCCCCCGAAACCACATATGAGATGAAATTACAACTAATCGGAGGACCTGAGGCCGATCTGGAATCATACACTGGGGGTTTCACAATGAGAGTTAGCATAGGTTCACTTGAGCCATCAGAAGGTTTCGAGAACCTGGTCCAGAACTGGGAAGAGGACCCAGCAACTCTAACACATACAGATGCCGGTTCAAGGACCACAGACAGATCATGGATGTTTAGGTGGGTTAGTCCGGAAGAGGGTTCAGGTACTGTTGACTTCATGATTGCAGGCAATTCTGTTAATGGAGACATGGCGCCTTCCAGCCTAGATAGGTGGAATCGCCTGACGACTAGCTTTGACGAGGGTGATGACAACGGAAGAACGAGGACTGTCTTCTCTGGCAATGGAGACATCACCCCCCCTGCTCCTGTGGAGGACCACAAGGACCTCCACCACATGGGGGCAAAGCTCTTGGCTCACTGGCTAGGACTTCTTGGATTCGGTGCTGTGATGCTTGTCATCCTATTCTGTGGACTTTTCCTAAGATATGGCTTCTCCAGGCATTACGAGGGAAGGAGCAATCTCCTGCGGCTAAGGATAAAGCATCTAAGGAGGGGCGATCAACTATGAAAGACGACATTGTAATGAGGCTGCTTCGGCAAGTTAAATCTGGCGAAGTTAGTGTCGAGGATGCCAGGGTTGCTCTTGAAGAAGCCACGCTGACAGAAGAGGCATTCGCTGCAGCCGTTGATCACGGAGTCTTCACGGAGGTCAAGCCCGGCACTATTATTCGTGCCAGTCTGGCCCCATCGGGAGACTCGTGGCTAATCATCCTAGTAGGCCTCTGGGGTATTCTGTGGACGCTATATTGGGCTGGGGCTCTGGCTTATGGTTTATTCAATCACTGGGACCAGCAGTTGCTTTCATTCAATCTGGCAATGACGCTACTTACTCTAATTATCATGGGCATAGTGTACCTGAAGTACGTACTACCCGATGTGGTTATTGTAAAACATAGAAGGAACAAGTACATCACTAGTCATGACACTAATTCATGGAAGAAATATGAGGTCTGATTATGGCGAGGAAATTCAAATTGCGTCCGATTGACTCGCAAAGTGAGAGTTCATATGAGAAGAGTGGCGTCATTGATAGAAGGGAATTCATGAGGCTGTCGTTCAATACGGCCGCTGGGCTAATCACGACAGCATCATTGGGAAGTGTGGGTTTTGCCTCATTCCTAATGGGGCAAGCTGGAGGGGGGTCTGCTGACTCATCGATAAAATTCTACGTTCCTAAGGGATCGGACGTTTGGTACGGCAATATGGACAAACAGCCCATGACCATGCAAGCGTTCATTGACGAATCGGCTAATTCAACAACTGGGATGGTAGGTGCTGCCGGACTTTGGTCTGGATTGCCGATCATCGCAACCTACGTCCCCCACGAAGAGAACAAGAACAAGCCACTGGATGCCGATACCCCAAGATTCCAATTTATGGATGGGTACACATCCGGAGGGGCTTATGTCGGTTCGGGTTACGAGATAGAGGAAAAGGAAGAGTATGCTTCACTGAATATCCATGATAACATGATCATAGTTTTTGCAAGGTGCCCTCATCTCTGTTGCATCCCGGGTTGGCAACTTGTAAACAATGACTTCACGGCCGACAGTTGGTTGCCGGGAGGGACTGATACAAGTGGGAACAAATCTTTCTGTATTTGCCACTCTAGCAGGTACGACCACACTGTAATAGAAAAGAACACAGCAAGAAATCGGTCAAATGGTCAAGAGTTCGATTTCATAGGAGTAAAAAAGACTGGTGGGCCCGCTCCGTATGGCATGCCGTTAATCCCATTCACGGTGAACGGGGGGACGATCGAGGCACTTCCAGACTTCATGGACTGGTACACATTCTGCGGTTAGGTGAAAAAAAATGATTCAATTCTGGTTCTTGTGGATTTTCATCGCGGTCGTTGTTGTTATAGTGGCATTCACGCTAAGGAGGGAGCGTGACGACATGCCGCGCAAAGACATACTCAGAGCGGTTGAGACAAATGCTGGAAGCATGGGACTCGCAGAGAAGTTGTTTCTCTGGGCCTTCTCCTGGTTGGACACCAGATTCAGGATTCAAGACTATTGGGGAATGAGCAGGGACTCTTACTACAGCATGCACAGGCAGATGCCACTGACTCACGCTGAGAAGTACAAACTCAGGATTATCTGGTACTGGTACCCCCTATACTGCTTGGGGGGAATATCCTTCATTGCTTTCATAATCCTAGTTATCACAGGAACAATCCTAGGATTCTACTACGTCCCAGGAGGGGACCTGAATTCTGATCCAACACCTGCCTATGCATCAATGGAATTCATCATGTTGGAGTTGCCCTTCGGATACATCATCAGATCGATACACCACTGGGGGACTCACTTCTTCGTTGCTGCGGTCTTCCTCCATATGTGCAGAGTCTACTTCACAGGGGCTTACAGAAACCCCAGAGAACTCAACTGGTTAATCGGAGTCGCTTTGATGTTCTTCTCCATTTTCTTCGGTTATTCTGGTTATCTCCTCCCCTGGGACAGTCTTGCTTTCGGTGCGGCTACGATAGGAATTAACATGGCGATGGCGACCCCTCTTGTTGGGGAATGGGTCGCAAATGCTATGTTCGGTGGCACCACTTTGACCGGGCAGACTGTTGTCCGAATGTATTTCTTGCATGTTTTCGTGCTACCGCTCATTGTTACGGTACTAATTCTGGCACATCTTTTCATCGTCTGGGTTCAGGGAATCGCGGAGCCGCACTGAGGTATATTGAATGGGGATTATGGAAAGATTTGGAAGGATTGCTGATACCTACATCAGTGAGAAGGAGCAGTTGCTTGGGGCGGAGGAAGAGCGGAAGAGGGTGCACGCAGGTCATGCATTCTGGCCGACAGAGGTCCTAAGGGACACAATTATCTTCGCAGCGATAGTAATGGTGATCGCATTCTATTCTTGGATAATTCCACCTCCTCTGCACAACGCAGCGGACCCATACGCACAAGCCGGATTCGTCTTTCCGGATTGGTATGTTTTATTCTCCTACGGCTATCTTAGGTGGGGGGAATACCTGCCTCAATTCGACATACCAGCTGGACCGATAGGTGAGTTCTTCGGCCAGCCTATTGTCTCTTGGAATGCTGGCGTCTGGGGAGCCATGATCACGGGACTGCCGGTTGGAATCCTGGCCCTTCCCCCATTCATCATCGGCAAGAGAGAGAAGAGGGGGGTTGAGGACCCATGGTTTGCGACGGCTGGGGCGATATATCTCGCTCATGTATGGTTCATCTCTGTATTCTCAATCAACATCTTCCTAGAGATGTATGCTCAAAATCGGACCGACTATTGTTGGTCTAGCGCTCACGGGGGATTCAATTGCGGCACACAGGCCCCCTGGACTGCCGAGGTATTCAATGCGATACCGTGGATACTAACAGGAGTATTCATCTTCACAGTGCTTTACTTCTCAGTGCGGAAATTCCTGATTGGCCCTATGGGTTCCAGGCTGACCCCGATTCTGGGGAGACAGGTTGCAGTGGGGTCTCTGGTTGCGACAGTGCTTCTGTGCACAGTGACATGGCCCGTATACGAAAACGGGTTCTGGCACCAGCGAGGTTTGGGGACCATGGGATTCTGGGAATACCAGTACGATGCGAAGATTTCAGAATTGGATGGAATAAGGGGTCAGCCCGGAGATACACTGATCCATACCGAAAAGGGACCAGTCTGGGAGGAATGGGATGATGATTGTCTCCCATACGAGCAGACCAGTTCACTAGCCATCTGGGACTCAATGGAAGAGGGTTCAGAACATGCAGATTGGTGCGTAATACCTGCGATACATTGGGTAAACTGGGGTGTTTACCAACCGACAAGAGACAAGATTCTGGACTTCAGCGGAGCCAATGGTCATGCGGATACGCAAACATCAAGGAATATTGGTGCAAACGAGATTATCTACCAGGGTCTCCAAGACGGCTCACCAGTAGAAATCTCCGAGTCGATACAATTCGAAGTAGAAAACTTGGGCGTATCGAGCGTCCCTACAGACATAGGATGCAACTTCAGGACCACGGTGCGCGCGGCTGGAGTGCACTCACAGAGCCTTGTCCTTTCGGATGAAGCGGGAGAAACTCTATGGATGAATGAGGGTTCTTCATGTGATTCGGGGACGATTTACCTAGAATCCGGGGTTTTGTACACGGTGACTTTCACAACATTATCTGAAGGGGTCAACGAAAGTGTCACCATGATCTCAGATTTCTCTGCGGTGGCGTACCAACCGCTTCTCCTCGCCGAAGACGGGACTGCAGTAATCCGGTCCGAAGTAAGCCTCAGTGACGAGGAACTAGCCACCATGTCTCTAAAAAATCCAACTTACGAGAAGAATCCGAAGAGTCTGGATGCGAAGCTAATCTACTCCATGTTCATCCCTTGCCTAGGAGTGGGTGCACTAGTTTTCGTGATGCTCAGGAGTATGGCCCGTGGCTACGAGTGGGAGATGAACAAATGCTACGGATGCGACCTATGTGACGATGCGTGTCCGGTCAGACTGTTCAACGCAGGTGACAAATTGAACATCATCTACAATACTTGGAACAACGAAGACGACGGGGTGCCTCTTTACTCCTGCTTGACCTGCACTGCCTGCACAAATGCCTGCCCACAGCTTGTTGACTACGACTCATATATCGACATCCGCAGGAACCTCGTAGTTGGTGGCCCTCCGGCAACCGAGATCCCTCACACGGTCCTACAGGCTGTACTTGCCGCGGAGGCAGAAGAGGATGCTGATGACTCATTCATACCAGTGGAAGACTATCCCCTTGACTCCAGCGTAGGGTATTACCCTGGATGTGTGGACTACATCGACCAGGAGATGGTATTCAGCCATGTGAACAAGGGAAGCATGGACTTGGGGGATGCGACAACTTCAGCATTCACAATCTTCGAAGAGATGGGCGAGGAAGTAACATACCTTGGCAGGGACTTCCTGAAGTGCTGCGGGCACGACCAGAAGTGGCAAGGGATGACTGAGGTCTTCGAGAAGCTAAAGACGTACAATCAAAAGAAGTTGGGGGAGAGCGGGATTGAGACACTAGTCACATCTTGCGCAGAGTGCTTCAGGACATTCGCCCTTGACTACGAACTAGACGACATGAAGGTCATGCACACGACTGAGTTCCTAATAGAGAATGGCTTCGACATGGAACTGAAGTCCAGTGACGAGGTTACCGTCACCTATCACGACCCATGTCGGCTAGGAAGGCAGATGAACATCTACGACGAGCCACGAGACCTCGTTGGCTCAGTCGAAGGAGTGAACCTAGTGGAGATGGAGCACACGGGCGAGGATGCCCTTTGCTGCGGAGTCTCCAGCATGATGTCATGCAACGAGAACAGCCGGGCCCTGAGGGTCCAGAGATTCGACGAGGTGAGAGAGACTGGTGCAGAAATTATGCTGACCTCGTGCCCGAAGTGCGTGGCTCACTTCGAATGCCTGAAGTTCGAGGGCGACCCTCGTCACGACTTCGAGATACTAGATGTGGTCAGCTTCCTTGCAAGGCAGATTGAAGAGTCCAAGGCTAGGTAGGATATCATGACCAAGGTTAGTGACGTCCTGAAGAGGAGGGTTGCGGAACAGTCTAGAATCAGAGTACAACTAAACTCGGTTAGAGCCGAAGAGGAGGCTTTACTCAAGGGCGGAGAGGATACCGTAGCTTGGGTAAAGGAAGAGCTATGCATCGGATGCGACCAGTGCACAATAGTATGCGAAGACGACGCAATAGAGCTCTACGACACTCCCCTTGCAAGCCCTATCATGAAAGTGGACGTAAACAGGAAGGCAAAGATCCTGAGGGATCCCTGCACTGGATGCAAGATTTGTGTCCTAGCATGTCCGACAGATGCAATCATCATGATCGACAGGTGAAGTAAGATGGGAGACGAGGACCCAGTAAGATTTGGCGCTGAGTTCGGCCCCCACAGGACCAAGAGGGCAAGTGGTGTTTCCCTTTCCACGTTCAAGACTCTGGTGTGGGTCTCTAACCTAGGTGGGCTAATCCTATTCGCTATTGGTATGGAGTTGATGATCAGGGGTTCTTTCTGGTTCGGCATAGCATGCATAGTGTTCGGAGTGGCAATAGCCCTATTCCCATCAAACTACGAGATTGTTGGAATGGAAGATCTGGTGGGAGAGGATGACGGAAGAAGTAACTCCTGATTTCCAAGGAACGCCTTTCCAAATGAGGGTGTGGGAAGAGATAAGGAAGATTCCACCCGGGGAAACCAGATCTTACAAGGACATAGCAGAGGCAATTGGAAATCCTAGTTGTTACAGAGCAGTTGCTAATGCCTGCGGCTCAAACCCCATTCCAATTTCAGTACCTTGCCACAGAGTAATCCGTTCAGACGGCGTATTAGGAGGATACAGTGGCCCTGGGGGGTCTTCTGGAAAGGAAGTTCTCCTAGCTGTAGAGAAGAGGGTCAAGAATTCTAGAAGTACTTGAAGAAAATTGCGAAGGAAGCCAACGAGGCAAGGGCCCAGATGAACATGTATGTGCTCTGGCCCAATGGTGATTCCCACATCTCTGAAGATGGGTTTGTCTCGTTTTCCCCCATATCCACGCCCATGGGGCATGAAATTAGGATGTAAACATGACGGGAGTGGCATCACAAGAACGGCAGAAGTAGCACTAGTCCGAATAGGGGGAATAAGACCATAGTGGCATTATCGTCAATCGCCCTGGTTGGAGGAAGTTCTCCCAGAACTGTTAGGGGGGCTAGCAATAATGCAGCAATCAACTCTGTTCCAATCCAGAAATGGCAGCCGACCCAAACCGAGTAGGAAACTGCCAATCCGGCAATGATTGCGGTACGGAGATTCTTCTGTGTCCTCTTGACCTCACCCATTACCGGGTCAACAAGAGTCATTCCCAGTATTATTGGAGCCCCATACTTGCCGGCTTCCATACTGCCATTTTCACCCTCGGGGGCAATCAGGATTGCTAGGGCTACGGCGAGTGCGCCCCAAGCTAGAGCTGATATCTGATTGGATTCATACTCCCTCTGCCCGACAATAACTATTCCAGACCTCAATCGAACAGCCTCGATTATGAGTATTAGTATGCAAATCGCGCTGACGAATTCTCTCGCTTGAAGGGAGAAATATGACGAAATTGCCTCTCCATGCACGTAGTATAGATATGGGATGGAAGCCATCGACACATGGGTTAGGCGTCTGAAAGCATGCCCTCCAAATCCGCCAATTGAATGCCCGACATGATCGACAAAATGGTCTGTTGACTGGTCATTCATGCGATTTCCCGCCGTTGTGAGTAGGTTTTCTCAGCGTTTCAATCGCCTCATTGATAGTTATTGAACTGTCACATAATTTTCCGATTACCTCATCAATTTCTGGATGAGAGAGCAAAACCGAGTCCCATTCGGAAATGAGCATTTCCCTCATAATAATCTCATTTCTACCGCTTTGGGGCTTACAAGACTCGATGGTAGAGGCCAAATTCTCAATCCCTGACCCTTCTAGAGCGGAGACGAGTAGGACCTCACGGGAATCATCGTCTGATAGATCAAGTGAAGTTCGGATACTCTGGGCTGCCAAAGACGCGCCGGGCAGGTCAGATTTGTTCACTGCTATTACATCGGCCAGTTCCAGGATTCCTGCCTTTTCTGCTTGGATGATATCCCCTCTATCTGGGCCGTCGACAAGCAGGAGTCGGTCGGCTAGCGCGGCGATTCGAAACTCAGATTGACCAGTGCCAACGGTTTCGACTATGATTCGTGTCCAACCGCAAAGTGATAATGCATGACACATGGGCCAAATTCTTGGAGAAATTCCTCCCGGGCTATTTCCAGAGGCTATTGAACGGACGAACACTGCCTCTCCCATGTCACTATCTTCCATCCTAATTCTGTCGGCGAGAAATGAGCCCCCGGATATTGGGGATGTTGGGTCTAGGGCGAGAACTGCCACACTCTCTCCCAAATCGACCCAATGCTTCGCCAACTTGCCAATTAGAGTTGATTTTCCTGAACCGGGTGGGCCGGTCACCCCCAGGGTCCAGATTGACTCAGAATGGAAGTTTGGAGTTTTCTCGGACTCTGCTATCTCGGTAATGAGTCTAGACAAGCTTCGACGATCGCCCGACTGTGCTAGTTCTAGGAGTTGGACAATATTGCTCAATTCCAGTTCCACCCCAAATCGTCTCCGACTCCGATTGGATCATTCTTTTGTTTCCTTTCCTTGGCTTCGCCCAAGAATCCCAGAACGTCTGAAGTGGGAGTTCCGGGTCCGAAAACGGCCCTTACGCCTGATTTGTAGAGCATTTCTAGATCACGATCGGGTATTATTCCTCCTGCGAAAACTATGACATCGCCAAGGCCCCCTTCCCTAAGTCCATCACATATCTTTGGAATTAGGGAGTCATGGGCTCCAGAAAGAGTAGATAGCCCGAGAACTTCGGCATCCTCGTCGTTTACTATCCTTACAATTTCAGAAGGTGTTTTTCTGAGTCCAGTGTAGATGACATCATGTCCACCATCTCTCAGCGCTCTAGCGATTACCTTGGCACCCCTATCATGGCCATCTAGACCTGGTTTAGCAATAACAACCCGCATGTTTCAACCGGTTGCAAATGGCGATATGCCTTCAAGCAACCGGAAGATGGAGTCCCTTGCCCCTTAGGAATGCTCATGGGCGGCCTGTTACCACCAAACCCTATGAGTGGTAACTCCGACAAGATTGACGACCTTAGGCGTAGGAAGTCTAAGTCTCAATCTGGAGGGGGGCAAAAAAGAATCTCGGCTCAGCACGCCAAGGGAAAGATGACCGCTAGGGAAAGAATAGAGCAAATGCTTGATGCGGACTCATTTACAGAAGTTGATGCTTTGGTAGAGCACCGATGTAGAGATTTTGACATGGATAGGAATGTGATTCCAGGGGATGGTGTGGTTTGTGGCCATGGTACGATTGATGGCAGGCTAGTCTACTGTTTTGCACAGGATTTTACAGTTTACGGCGGATCACTCGGAGAAATGCACGGGCTGAAGATTTGTAAAATTCTAGACATGGCAGTAAAGACGGGTGCTCCGGTAATTGGGTTGAACGATAGCGGCGGTGCAAGGATACAGGAAGGGGTTGCTAGTCTCGGCTCCTATGCGGAGATTTTCTTTAGAAATGTAAGATCTAGCGGAGTGATTCCTCAAATCTCCGTTATTATGGGGCCGTGCGCAGGAGGTGCAGTTTACTCCCCTGCAATTACGGACTTCGTAATTATGGTCGAAGATACATCGCACATGTTCATCACTGGACCAGAGGTAATCAAGACGGTGACTAATGAGGAAGTAGGTTTCGAAGAGCTTGGTGGTGCCTCCACTCATGCAACAAAGTCAGGCGTTACTCATTTCACAGCAGAGGACGACAACAGTGCATTGGAGATTGTCAGAGAATTGGTTGGACTTATCCCTTCAAACAATCTACAAAAGGCACCATCCTCAGAAAGCAACGATTCCCTAGATAGGAAATGTGAATTGCTAGATTCACTGGTTCCGGAGGATCCAGGAATACCATATGATATGTTGGAGGTAATCGAAGAGGTTCTTGACTCTGGTAGCTTCTTGGAGATTCAAGATGGTTTTGCTCGAAATATTATCATCGGACTCGGCAGACTCGGTGGTCAGTCGATTGGCATTGTTGCTAATCAACCAATGCACTTAGCTGGGTGTCTGGATATTGACGCATCTGTGAAAGCAGCGAGATTTGTGCGATTCTGTGATGCCTTCAACATCCCATTGCTTACATTTGTAGATGTTCCTGGTTTTCTCCCGGGAGCCAGTCAGGAATGGGGTGGCATCATCAGGCATGGTGCCAAGCTCCTCTACGCATTTGCTGAGGCTACGGTTCCAAAACTCACAGTCATTACGAGGAAGGCGTACGGTGGTGCATATGACGTAATGTCTTCCAAGCATATCAGAGGGGATTACAACATTGCTTGGCCTTCTGCAGAGCTTGCAGTAATGGGTGCAGAGGGTGCAGTGCAAATTATCCACAGACGTAGGATCGCAAATTCAAGAAACCCCGAGCAAGAGAGGGAGAGACTGGTTGATGACTATGAGGAGACGTTTGCAAATCCATACAAGGCAGCCGCACTAGGTTACATTGACGATGTAGTCATGCCTTCAGAGACTAGATCAGTGCTTGTGAAGGCATTGGGTGCAATCCTTGAGAAGGAGGAGCCCCGACCTGAGAAGAAACATGGAAATATTCCGTTGTGAGAAATATGGTCAAAGAACAAAGAGACAGGAGGATTATTGCGGCCGTAATCTCGTTGGTAATGTTGGAAAATGAATCTGGCGAATCAATAAAGCCATCTCTGGGAAGAAGCGGGGGCAGTTCATGGTCTATATCCCACAGAAGGATGGCCATAGGAAAGACTTCCTTGCTGAAATCAAGAACGAGAAGGAGTACAAAGAGGTGAGAATATGCCTGAGAAGAGGAAGGTCACCGTTGACGGGGAAGAGTTCGAAGTAGAAATTAGGCCTGGGGACGGGAACTGGGAGGTTTGTATCGAAGGGAGAACCTACGCTGTTGAGGTCGAAGGCATAGAGAGGCGGGCGCAAAGGAAGAGGCGGGCGGCGAAGAGTAGCGGGGCATCTGGTTCTGGAATTATTTCTTCTGCTATTCCGGGCAAGGTAGTAGCAATTATGGCTGTCGAAGGGGATGATGTTGAGGAAGGTAGCGTTGTGATCGTCCTTGAGGCAATGAAGATGCAAAATGAGATTAAGGCAGGCATAGGCGGACGTGTAAGGAGAATCATGTGCAAGCCTGGAGAGAGGGTGGAGGCGAATATGCCCCTAATGGAAATTACAAGTTCAGTGGAAGGTGACGAGTGATGCCTGTGTGTGATTTCCAAGACTGTGATAGCAAGTCGGCGATTGTTAGCAGACTCTCTCCCAATGGGTATCTTGTTTCAAGCGGCAATAAGGCCTACTCATTCAGGGAAGCATACGAGAGATTCAACTACTGCAAAAAGTGCCATGACCGTTTAATGGTGGAAGTATGGTCCAGGGTTAGAAGTTCTGGAACCAAAACTGATGACCATGTTGCTCCAACTGCGGTTTAGAGCGCTATGTTGATTGGATATCTGCATTATTCGAGTGCATGAACAGCTATGTTAGCCATCTAGAATGCGCATACTCGGGAAAGAGATACGAGCCTGGCAAGGTCCATACTATTTCCGAAATGGGGAAGCCGATAATTGTAAAATACGACCTGGAAAGAGTCGCTGCCGAGGTTACACGTAGCTCTATAGAGGACTCGGAGGAACCGGGATTCTGGAGATACGCGCCTCTTCTACCTGTGGCTTCGGAGCAGAATAGAGTATCCCTAGGTGAAGTTGTAACTCCGATTATTTCACTTGAAAACTCAGCATCCGTATTAGGAGTTGATGCCAAATCCGTTTTCGTAAAGGATGAGTCGAGACTGCCAACTGGATCTTTCAAGGCCAGGGGGCTAGGGATGGCAGTTTCTATGGCTAAAGAATTGGGAGTTAGTCATCTAGCCATCCCCACTAATGGGAATGCTGGTTCTGCCTTAGCCGCTTATGCGACTAGAGCAGGGATTGAGTGCACTGTTCTTTGCCCGGACAACACACCGGAAATAAATGTCAGAGAAACTCAGATGCAAGGGGCTAGCACGCACATTGTGAATGGCTTGATAGGAGAATGTGGGCAAATTATTGCCGAAGGTTCCGGGGAAATGGACTGGTTCGCTGTTTCAACTCTAAAGGAGCCATATAGGATTGAAGGGAAGAAAACCATGGGCTTGGAGCTTGCCGAGCAGATGGGTTGGAGTCTCCCGGATGTCATATTCTACCCAACGGGAGGTGGAACTGGGATCATTGGGATGTGGAAGGGTTTCAAGGAATTAGTTGAGCTTGGATGGATCGAGGATAAAATGCCCAGGATGGTCTCAGTTCAATCGACGGGTTGTGCTCCTATTGTCAGAGCGTGGGAAGGGGGGCATGAGTTTGCTGAATATTGGGAGGATGCTGAGACCATATCTTCGGGAATCAGGGTTCCTTCGGCCCTTGGAGACTTCATGATTCTAGATGCGGTGAGATCATCCGGAGGTTTCGCGATATCTGTAACCGATGAGCAGACTCTGGATATCCAGCATCAGATAGGCCTTAGCGAAGGCTTGCTTCTGTGTCCCGAGGGTGCTGCTACGGTTGCGGCATATCGGAACTCTTTGGAGTCTGGTTTGGTATCAAGTGACGAATCTGTGGTTCTCTTCAATACTGCAACAGGTCTGAAATATCCGATGCCTGAGGTAACTTCCAGCATAGACAAAAACGACGTTGAATACTCGGTTTTCAAGACAAAATAAGACCGAGTGCGTCTTCGATTCTATTCAGCTCGGGGCCAGTAGATCCGGATCCAACGAGTGCATGCGAGTCGCTGGCACAGCAACCAGCACCTACGAATGGGGATCCGAACGTCACTGTACCCACCATCACGGGAACCCCCAATGCAGACTCGATTGCATCCACCTCCGATGTCTTCACATCTGGATGGGCAAGAACTCCCTTGTTATTGGCCACTATCATGCTTCCAACGGTCCCATGCCCAGCAACCTGTGAGCGAATCGCCTTGACCCCTAATACATCAGAAATCATCTCTGCGCCTGCTTCTGGAATTGTTGGGCTTACGACAGCCCCGTTATCATTGCACTCAATGAGGTTACCCGCGGCATTTACTCCACTCTCCATAATTACCACGTCTCCAAAACTGGAAAGCTCATCCAAGTCATCCTGGGTTGCAATGTCAGCGACGGCTATCCCCTTCCTATTGCCTCTAACTAGGCTTCCCAGCAATGCTGAACCCCCGATCGAAAGGCGGTGTGCTTCCATGTCAAAGGAGGATTCTACCTCTACGGCAATTTCTTCTTCTAGGGTGCTTGGGATGAACAGAACGTCGCCAATCACACTAAGATATACGCCAACTTGAGAGTGGCCTAGAATGTCTCCCGTTGAAATTGGCATGTTCGACCTCTTCATTGACTAACGTCTGCTGGTTAATTTGTGTTGCGGGGAGGTGAAGGAGAGTGGCACAGCGACGACCTTTCCCGTGGGCTTGCGCACCACAGTACCGGAATCGACGCAGGAGGGCTTGACTTCCGGGTTCGATATGGGACCGGGTAGGACCCCTCCGCTATGGCCGTGCACAACTCTTCCTTCGAATGCGAATTGATATGCTCTTTTGGACAGAGACTCACA
>CETM01175811.1_pt1 | contig 17949 bp, 14 predicted proteins | sample 361451 | NCBI WGS metagenome assembly CETM01 (sample SAMEA2622690, study PRJEB7988) | marine metagenome | isolation source: saline water (ENVO:00002010), including
CGCGAAAAAGGGGCAGCCGACCGGCGGGTCGGCTGCCCCTTTTTCCTTTCTGACTTGTCGGCTTCCTTGGCCGATGTCTGATCGATGGATAGTCAATCTCGAGCGGATCAGCCCTGGCTTGCGAGATACTGGCGCCAGCCGCCCAGCGCAGTGATCTCTGTGGCCTCGCCGCTTTCGTTGAGCGCCCCTGCCGCGCAGATGAAGCCGCACTGCCAGTCGCCATTCTCCAGCTCCACCTGTCCAAGCCCCAGCGGCGCGGGAATGCCGGCCAGGAAGCTGCCGATGCTGGTCAGCGGCAAGCGCCAGACCTCCACGTCGATGGCCGCGCCACCGGCTTCGTCGCGGACCATGGCCGGTCGCGCCGGTGGGCCGCCCGCCAGCGCGAAGAGACGATAGTGGGGCGCGCTGCGGGTCGCGGCGATGCGCACGCCGCCGCGCTCGGTGAGCTGATGATTGAGTGGCAGCCCTGCGAGGTGGGCGCCGCAGACCACCAGGTCCAGGGTGCCATTGCCGGCCGGTGCCAGCGGCGGAAGCGGCGGCCGAGGCTTTTCGGTGGCCCCTAGCGGCAGGCCGAGAGAGACTTCCAGGCTGCGGCCCAGGCTCAGCAGTACCAGGTCGTCGAAGGCTGGGCCAAGCAGGGTGATCCCGAACGGCAGGCCGTTTGGCAGGAAGCCCGTGGGCACCGCCAGGGCGCTGTAGTCGAGCAGGTTGACGAAGTTAGTCCAGGTGCCGAGCCGCGAGTTGACGCCGATCGGGTCGGCGGCCACCGCGGCCTTGGTGGGGTGTTCCACGGTGGTGGGCATCACCAGCACGTCCACCGAGGCGAGCAGCGCATCCGCCTGACGCTTGTACTCGGCAAGCTGGTAGCGCGCCGCGAAGGCATCGACGGCCAGCGGGGTGGCGCCGCCCTGGGTGATCTGGCGGGTCACCGGGTGCAGAGCGCCGGGATCACGATCGAGCAGCGAGCGCACGGCGTGGTAGCGCTCGGCGACCCAGGGGCCTTCGTAAAGCAGCCGGGCGGCGGCCAACAGCGGAGAGCAGTCGAGCTCGACCTTTTCGCCCCCCTGAGACTCCAGGCTGGCGATGGCCGCCTTCATGCCGGCGGTGTAGTCGGTATCGGTGTGCCACTGGTGCTCGGGGGCAATCCCGAAGCGGAAGCGTGGGGGCGCGGCGCCGTAGACTTGTCCTTCCAGGGCGAAATCGTGGCGCCGCGACCAGGCGCACTGCGGATCGAAAATCGCCGCTACTGACAGTACGGCAGCTGCATCGTCGGCACCGAACGCGAACAGACTGATGGTATCCAGGGTCGCGCAGGCCGGCACCACGCCGCGGGTGCTGAGCAGTCCGAGGCTGGGTTTGACCCCGTAGAGATTATGGAAACAGGCCGGCACCCGGCCCGAGCCTGCGGTGTCGGTGCCCAGCGCGAAGCTGACCTGGCCCTGGGCGGCCACCACCGCCGAGCCGCTGCTCGAGCCGCCGGGAATACGCTTGGGGTCGAAGGCGTTAGCGGGCACGCCATAGTCGTCGGGCGCCCGCTCGCCGACCAGGCCGGTGGCGAACTGATCCAGATTGGTCTTGCCCAGCGGAATGGCGCCAGCGTCGATCAGGCACTGGACGACGAAGGCATTTTCCTCAGGCGTGTAGGCAAAGGCCGGGCAGCCGGCGGTGGTGGGCACGCCGGCCAGGTCGATGTTGTCCTTGATCGCGAAGGGTATCCCGTAGAGCGGTAGCGCCTCGGGGGAGATGGCCTCGAGCCGTTCCAGATAGGGGGCGAGCTGCTCATGGCTCAAGCGGGTGATCCAGGCCGGATCATGGCCGCGCTCGCTGGCATCAGCGAGCAGCTGCTCGATCAAGGCGCGTGGGGTCAGGGTGCCGTCGCGATAGGCCGCCGCCAGGGTGGCGATGCTCATGTCCGTTGCGCTCATGATGATGACTCCTCGGTAGACGCGAGAATGACGATGGGCTTGCCCGGCGCCACGGCGGCGCCTTCCTGGATGGGCAAGCGGGTGACACGCCCCTCGGTGACGGCGGTGATCTCGACTTCCATCTTCATGGATTCGACCAGTGCCACCGGCTGGCCGGGGCTGACCGTGTCGCCCTCGGCGACCAAGAGCTTCCACAAGCTGCCGGTCACCGGGCTGTCGATGCCGCTCTCGCTATCGTCGAGCTCGGTGGCCTCGGCGGCGTCCGGGGCCTGGTCCTCGAAGGTGAACTGGCCGTTGGCGCGCCAGGCGGCCATTTCTTCCTGGAAGGCGGCCTCGCGGCGCTCACGGAAGCGCGCGATGGCATCCTCCTGACGGTCGATCTCGGCCTGGTAATCGGCCAGGCGGAAGCGGGCCGGTTCGGTCTTAAGGTCGTAGCGGCCATGAGGGAAGTCGCGACGGATGCGGGTCAACTCCTCGTGGCTGACCTCGAAGAAGCGTAGCTGATCGAAGAAGCGCAGCAGCCAGGGGTTCTCGAAGTGGCGAGTCTGACGGTAGCGGTTCCACATCTGCAGGGTGCGGCCGACGAACTGGTAGCCACCGGGGCCTTCCATGCCGTAGACGCACAGATAGGCGCCGCCGATGCCCACCGAATTCTCGGCGGTCCAGGTGCGGGCCGGGTTGTACTTGGTGGTCACCAGCCGCTGGCGCGGGTCCAGCGGCGTGGAGACCGGAGCGCCGAGATAGACGTCGCCCAGCCCCATCACCAGGTAGCTTGCGTCGAACACGATGTCGCGCACTTGCTGGGTGCTGTCCAACCCATTGATACGGCGAATGAAGTCGAGGTTGCTGGGACACCAGGGGGCGTCCGGGCGCACGCTGCGCTGATACTTGTCGATGGCTTCCTGGCAGGCGGGGTCGTCCCAGGACAGCGGCAGGTGCACGATCCGGGATTCCACCTCCAACTGTTCGACGTCGTAGAGCGCCCGCTCGGCCTGTACCAGGTGGGCTAGCAAGTCGTCCAGGTTCAGTTCGCGGGGCTCGAAGTGAATCTGCAGCGATCGGATGCCGGGGGTGAGCTCGCGAAGGCCGTCCAGCGGATGCTCCTTGAGCCACAGCATCCAGGCGTGCACCCGAAAACGCAGGGCGATATCCAGCTCCATGGCGCCGAACTCGACCAGCAGGAAGTCATCGCCAGCCTGGCGATAGCAGATGGCCTCGCCGGCCTCTTGCGCTGACACCTCACGCAGGATCGGTGAGCCGCGCTCGGTCTCGAGACCAGGCGCCGGCTGAGGCGTCAGGCTCGCGAGTGCCGCCTGCTGATGCTCTTCCAGCGCACGGGCGGTGGCGCGGCTGACCGGTACGAAGCGCACCCGGTCACCGGCGGTCAGTTGGCCGAGCTTCCAGCGCTCGGCGCGCACCACCGTGGCCGGGCAGACGAAGCCGCCGAGCGACGGGCCGTCGGGGCCGAGGATCACCGGCATGTCGCCGGTAAAGTCGATGGTGCCGAAGGCATAGGCGTTGTCGTGAATGTTGGACGGGTGCAGGCCGGCCTCGCCGCCGTCGGCACGTGCCCACTCGGGGCGTGGACCGATCAGGCGGACCCCGGTGCGGCTGGAGTTGTAGTGCACCTCCCAGTCATGGCCGAAGAAGGTGTCGATATCGTCGTCGGTGAAGAAGTCCGGCGCGCCATGGGGGCCATAGAGCACGGCGACTTGCCAGGTGCGCTGCTCGTCGCTGGCAAGCGACGGCACCAGGGCCTCGTCGAGGGCGCGGGGAGCAACCGCCAGGCATGCCGGCAGCTCGAGCATGTCGCCGCTGCGCAGGGCGCGACCGCCATGGCCGCCGAACTGTCCGAGGGTGAAGGTGCTGCGTGAACCCAGGTAGCGCGGGCAGTCGATGCCGCCGCGCACCAGCAGATAGGCGCGGGCGCCGGCGCTTGCCTTGCCCAGCGCAAGGGTGGCCCCGGCGGGGACATCGAGCACCTGCCAGAAGGCCACGGGCGTCTCGTCGAGGGTGGCCGGCAGGGCGGCCCCAGTCAGCACGATCTGGGTGGCGCGATGAAAGCGCAGGGTGGGCCCGGTAAGGGTGATCTCCATGCCGGCGGCGTCGTCCGGGTTGTCGAGCAGCCGATTGCCGAGACGGAACGACAGGTCGTCGAAGGGACCCGAGGGCGGCACGCCCACGTCCCAGTGGCCCTGGCGACCAGGGTAGTCCTGCAGGGTGGACATGGTGCCGGGGGCCAGCACCTCGATGGCCGGTGGTGCCCAGTCGAGGTCGGCAAGCCAGCGGGTATGGATGTCGGCCTTCTCGAAACGCTCGTCTTTCAGGACGTGCGACAGCCACTGGCGGTTGGTGACGATGCCGTAGAGGCGGCTGTCGGCAAGCGCCTGGTCGAGCCCTGCGATGGCGCGGGTCCGGTCACTGGCGTGGACGATCATCTTGGCCAGCATCGGGTCGAAGAGCGCCGAGACCTCGAGGCCCGCCTCGATGGCATGGTCGACGCGCAGGCGTTGGCCGCTGGCCTGATCGGGGGTCGGGAATTCGACCTCGGTGAGCAGGCCGGCGCTGGGGCGGAAGTCGTGGGCCGGATCCTCGGCGTAGAGACGCGCCTGGATGGCGTGGCCGCGGGGTACCAGGTCGCGTGTCAGGTCGGCAAGGGGCGGCAGTTCGCCGGCGCCGAGGCGCAGCATCCAGTCGATCAGGTCGACGCCCCAGACTTCCTCGGTCACGCCGTGTTCGACCTGCAGCCGGGTGTTGACCTCGAGGAAGTAGAAGGCCTGGCGGGCAGCATCGTAGATGAACTCGACGGTGCCGGCGCTGCGGTAGTCGACCGCCTCGCCCAGGCGCACGGCGGTGGCGTGCAGCTCGCGTCGCACTGCTTCTGGCAGGTCGGGCGCGGGGCATTCCTCGAGCACCTTCTGATGACGCCGCTGGGTGGAGCAGTCGCGCTCGCCCAGTGCCACTACCTGGCCTTGGCCGTCACCGAACAGTTGGACTTCCAGGTGGCGGGCGCGGGCGATATAGGCCTCGACGAAGAGGCCGCCATCGCCGAAGTTGCGCTCGCCGAGACCGCGCACCGAGTCGAAGGCGCGGCGCAGCGTCGCCTCGTCCTCGCAGACCTGCATGCCGATGCCGCCGCCGCCAGCGGTCGATTTGAGCATCACCGGATAGCCGATGCGGGTGGCTTCGGCGACGGCCTCATCGAGGTCTTCGAGCAGCGCCGAGCCCGGCACCAGCGGTACGCCGGCACGCTTGGCCAGCTCGCGGGCCTCGTGCTTGAGGCCGAATTCGCGAATCTGTTCGACGGTCGGGCCGAGAAAGACCAGGCCGGCGGCTTCGCAGGCCTCGATGAAGCGAGTGTTCTCGGAGAGGAAGCCGTAGCCGGGATGGACCGCCTGGGCGCCGCTCTGGCGGGCGATGTCGATCAGCTTGTCGATGGCCAGATAGGTCTCGGTGGCGCTGCCCTCGCCCAGCGGCCAGGCCTCATCGGCCTGATGGACATAGGGGGCGTCGCGGTCGGCGTCGGCATAGACGGCGACCGAGCGGATGCCGAGGCGTGTCAGGGTGCGTTGGATGCGTGCGGCGATGGCGCCGCGATTGGCAATCAGAACCTTGGTGAACATGGAGGTTGCCCGAATCGGTGGCGGGTCGTCCCGCCGCTGTTCATGGGTCTCCGGGGTCGTCCCCGGGACCGCCGCCCTGGTGCGTTCCAGGCCTATTTTCTAAAGGCCTACTCTTCCCAGATCAGAAGCTCGATCGGTGTCGGGTCATAGCCATTGCAGGGGTTGTTGAGCTGCGGGCAGTTGGAGACCAGTACCACCACGTCCATGGCCGCGCGCAGCTCGACGTATTTGCCCGGGGCGGAGATGCCGTCCTCGAAGGTCAGGCCGCCGTCGGCGGTCACCGGCACGTTCATGAAGAAGTTGATGTTGTGGGTGATGTCGCGCTTGGTCAGGCCGAACTCGGGATAGTCGGCGATGGCCTGCATCCAGTTGTCGCGGCACGAGTGCATGTGGCGCTTCTCGAGGTCGTAGCGCACCGTGTTGCTTTCGCTGGCGCAGGCGCCACCCAGGGTGTCGTGGCGACCGCAGGTGTCGGCGGTGATGGTCAGCAGCAGGTTGCCTTCGCTTGAGATCAGCTTCGAACCGGCGGTCAGATAGACCGCGCCCTGTTCGCGCACCGTGTCCATGGCGCTGTAGCGCTCGGCGGTGTCGTGAGCATTGAAGAACAGGGTGTCGGCGGCCTGGTTGCCTTCCAGGTCGAGGATGCGCAGGGTCTGGCCGGCCTTGACGGTGCCGATGTAGTGGTCGCCGGCATCGACCGTGGTCCGGCTGATGGCATTCTCGGGGCGCAGGGGGCTTGAAATGATCATGGTGGCGTTCTCCCTCAAAGGCCTAGGTGGTAAAGGCGGTTGTTCTCGAAGCCGCGGGCGTTCTCGGGGCGCGAGCGGTAGCAGGCGTCGTCCTCGGTGGGCGCCGGTGCGGTGCCCAGGGCGATATCCACGCCGCGGCGCGGGTAGTCCGCGCTGGGGTCGAGGGGATGCGGGCAGGTATGCAGCAGCACCAGGGTGTCCATCTCGAAGCGCAGGGTGACCTGGGCGCCGGGCTGACAGTGGCCGGCCGCGTACTCGAGCTTGCCCTCGGCGTCGCTTTTCACCCGCGAGAAGAGGTTGAGGTTGGCCGCCATGTCGCGCCGGCCCAGGCCATACTTGGCGAGTTCCACCAGAAAGGCGTCATGGCCGCTCAGGGTCCAGTCGTTGTGGGCCTGCTGGTAGCGGCGCGGCTGCCAGCCTTTCTCGGTCATGTGCTGCGCCAGCAGGTTGCCGCCGACGCTGTCATGCCAGCCCAGGCTGTCGGCGGTGATCGAGGCGAAGATGCGCCCCATGTCGGAATACAGGCAGTGCCCCTCGGTCAGCTTGAAGGTGTGCTGCGCCTTGAGGGTGTCCGGCAGGTTCAGCCGCTCGAGCAGGTTCTCGGGGTTGTAGCAGAGCAGCCCGACATTGCTATCGGCTTCCCGGGCGCTGAGGGTCAGGGTGGTGCCACGACGCATCCGCAGCGACCAGTGATGAGCCCCGGGCAGGTGGGTGGTATAGAGCGCGTCGGTCGGGTTCATAGCAGCGTCTCCTGAGTTAGGGTCTTGATGCCGCTCTCGGCGAAAGTGGCCGGCACGCCTTCTTGGCGCTGGCGGGCGTCGATCGGCAGGTCATAGGTGATGGTGGCGCCATAGGCCTGGGGGGCCTGGGGATCGTGGCGCAGCTTGTCGAATACCCACAGCCGGGTGCCCAGCGCGAAGGCTTCCTTGAGGTCGTGGGTGATCATGAAGATGGTCAGCTGTTGCTCTTGCCACAGGCGGGTAACCAGCTCGTGCATGTCCACGCGAATGCCCGGGTCCAGGGCACCGAAGGGTTCGTCGAGCAGCAGGATGCGCGGCTTCATCATCAGCGCCTGGGCGATGGCCAGACGCTGCTGCATGCCACCGGACAGCTCGTGGGGATACTTGTTGAGGGCATGATCGAGCCCCACCTCGGCGATGCGCTCTCGGGCCTTGTCGGCCGCTGCACGCCGAGTACCGCCGAAGGCCTTGCCGAATAGCCGCGAGTGGCGCATTTCCTCGGCGAACATCACGTTGCCGAGCACCGTCAGGTGCGGAAACACCGAGTATTTCTGGAATACCACGCCGCGATCGGGGCCCGGCTCGTTGGGGATCGGCTTGCCATCCAGCAAAAGCTCGCCCTTCGAGGACCGCTCGGTGCCCAGTAGCATCTTGAGGAAGGTCGTCTTGCCGCAGCCGGAGGCCCCCACCAGGGTGACGAACTCACCGGGTTCGACGCGAAAGTTCAGGCGCTCCAGCACCACCTGGTCGCCGTAGTGCTTCTCCAGGCGCTTGGCTTCCAGCAGGCTCATGACTTGTCTCCCTCATTGGCGTGATACCAGGGAAAGGCCAGGCGCGAGGTCCATGCCAGGGCCTGGTCGAGCAGAAAGGCGAGCAGCGTGATCCAGGCCACGTAGGGCAGGATCACGTCCATCGACAGGTAGCGGCGCACCAGGAAGATGCGATAGCCAAGCCCTTCCTGGGCGGCGATCGCTTCAGCGGCGATCAAGAACAGCCAGGCGCTGCCCAGCGCCAGCCGGGTCGAGGCCAGCAGTCGCGGGGTGAGTTGTGGCAGCAGCACCCGGCAGAGTATCTGCCAGGAGTTGCCGCCCAGAGTCTGAGCCTTGATCAGCTGTTCATCGGGCAGACGCAGCGCCTCGCCCTGCAGGTCGCGGATCAGAAAGGGGGTGATGCCGATCACGATCAGCGCGATCTTGGCCATCTCGCCGGTGCCGAAGGCGATGAACAGGATCGGCAGGATCGCCATCGGCGGAATCAGCGACAGGACCGTGACCAGCGGCGAGAGCTTGGCGCGCAGCATTGGCACGCCGCCGTTGATGATGCCTATCGTCAGGCCGATCAGCGCACTAATTGCCACACCGGCGAGCAGTCGTTCGAGGCTGGAGAGGGTGTCGGCCCACAGCAGGATCTGCCCGGTGCGCACGTTTTCCTCGCTGGCCATGCTCCAGAAGGTGTCGGCCATGGTGGCCGGCGCCGGCAGCAGACGGTCGTTGGGGTTCTCGGCGAGCCGTGCGCTGGACAGGCTGAAATAGACCATCGCGATGATCAGAAAAGGCAGTAGGCCGAGCAGCCAGCGACCGCCCCTAGAGGGGGCGAGGTTGATCATTCGTTTCATGGGCATTCCTCGTCGGATGGGATACGGCGGCCGGTCACCATCTGGTGATGGTGCCGGCCAGCGGATGACGAGTTATTCCTGAGTCGACAGGTAGTCGCGGGTATAGCTCGGATCGAAGCGCAGCTTGATGTTATTCCGATCACCGAATACGCCGCTCGGGGTCTCGATACCCACGAAGCCGGGGTTCGGTGCCATGTCGCCGAGCAGGCCCTGTTCGAAGCTGAATTCGGCGACCCGCTGCATGGTGTCGAGCAGGTCGGGGCTGTCGAACAGCGAGAGGGCTTCGGTCGGCGTCGTATAGAGGTGGGTGGCGTCGAGCTGGGCCTGATAACCGGCCAGGTCAGTGCCGGCGGCGCTGGCCATCTGGGTGAGGGCGGCCTGATCGTCGGCGGCCATCTTGTCCATGACTTCGTACCAGGCGCCGACCAGGGCTTTGCCCAGAGCCGGGTTGGCCGCCAGGGTGTCGGTGTTGACGACCATCAGGTCGAGGATCTCACCCGGGATCTGGCTCGAGTCGAAGACCAGATTGCTGTTTTCCAGTTCGCTGACGGTGGTCAACTGGGGATTCCAGGTCACTACCGCATCGATGTTGTCGCGGCTGGCAAACAGGCTGGCGATGTCGGCGTCGCCGGTGTTGATCGTCGAGACATCGCGCTCGCTCATGCCGACGCTGTCCAGCGCGCGGGCCAGCAAATAGTGGGAGACGCTGAACTGCACCAGGTTCACATCGCGGCCGGCGATGTCCTCGAGGCTATCGGCATTCTTCAGCACCACGCCATCGTTGCCGTCGGAGTAGTCGCCGATGATCAGCGCCGTGGAATCAACGCCGCTGGCGGCGGGCAGGGTCAGTGCGTCCATGTTGGTCATGGCGCAGCCATCGACGTTGCCGGAGGTGTACTGATTGATCGATTCGACGTAATCGTTGACCTGCACGACATCGATATCGATGCCGTACTTGTCCGACCACTTGTCGACGATGCCTTCGACATCGGCATAGCCCCAAGGCATCCAGCCGGCGTAGATTGACCAGCAGACGCTGAAGGAGTCTCGCTCCTGTGCGCTAGCCAGCGGGCTTACGACGGCGCTTGCCAGGGTGGCCGCCGAGACAGCCGCGGTCAGCGCGAGACGACGAGGTGCCATCTTGCGAGATGAGGCGGAAAGCGTGCGGGGTGTGGCGCGGGAGAAGAGAGGGATGCGGAACATGGTGGACTCCAATGGGCTAGGAAACGTCGGGGGCATCGGCGCAGCTCGCTGCACCTTATCCTCCCGGGCTTTTGTCCCGCCGTGTAACCTTGCGCTGAAGCGCCGGGTCGACCGCTCTTGGACCAGTCATCGCATCGGGGTGATGAAGTGATGCGACCGGAACCCTAGCCGTCCATTGGAAACTCGATTGTTTGCAGCATGACGCTGCCAATACCCCATGTTACAGAGAACTATGAAGCCAGAATCGTGCCAGGAATATAAAAACGAATAAAAACATGTGGTTACAATTAATCTGTGTGAGGTTGTAGTGAATAGGCCCTCATGGACAATGCGGGGGCTGCATTGTGGTGGTGCAAGAAAACTGCTCGATGCACTGAAAATGTTCTGAAAAAGCCTTGGGCGAAAAGCAAGTGGCCGACCGACCACGGCCACTTGCTTACAGGACGTATAGGAGTCTTGCAGGAGCCCTTACGGGGGCTTCGTCTGCTGAGGCTTTGCTGACCTTACCCTTTACTGGCAGGCCCCTTGCCGAGGATGTGCCGAAGGCCTGCGCACTCGACCATCGGGTCGTCACAGTTGACGACGATTTCCGAGCGGGCCAGCACATAGCTCTTACCGGTAATGGTGTTTTCTACCACCGCTTGACTGCCTTCCTGATGGGTGCCGGTGAACTCGCCGATAAAACCGGTCTCGCGCAGTGAGACGGTCTCCAGCCGGTCGCCCGGCTTGATGCGGCCCTCGTGATGCATCAGTGCCAGACGGGCCGAGGTGCCGGTGCCGGTGGTACTGCGACAGATCACGCCGGGATGCACATAGGTAGTCGAGCGCGAGCGATAGAAATCGTCGGCTACCTGTTCGACCGGGCCCATGAAGTGCAGAAAGGGGAGTGGTCCCACGTCCCCGAGGCTGTAGTGCGAGAAGCCGCGTTCGGCTTGAATGGCCTCGACGATCTTGTGGGCGCACTCGGCCAGTGCTCGCTCTTCTTCGCGCACTAGCGAGAAGCCGAGCTCGGCGGCATCCACCAGCGCATAGAAGCCGCCCGAGTAGGCAATCGAGTAGGTGACCTTGCCGATGCCGGGCACCTGAATGCTGGCCTGGTAGGTGTCGATATAGCTGGGTAAGCCCTCGCAGGTGATGGCCTCGACCACGCCGTTCTCGACCCGTGCATCGATCTGTACCAGCCCCGCCGGGGATTCCAGCTTGAACTGCTGATGACCTTCCTGCTTGGGCACGATGCCGCTTTCCAGCACCGCCGTGGCGGTGCATAGAGTGTTCGAGCCGGAATAGATGGGATAGCCCATCACCTCCATGATGATGTAGCCCGCTGCGGCCGCTGGGTCGGTGGCCGGCACGATCAGGTCGACCGACATCTCCGGAATCCCATAGGGCTCCTCCAGCAAGAGCCGACGCAGGCCGTCGGCGTCGTCGCGCAGGTAGTGCATCTGCTCGCGCACACTGGCGCCGGGCAGCGCGGTAATGCCGCCGATGACGATGCGACTGACGTCGCCGCCGGCATGGGTGTCGATCAACTGAAAGCTAAGCGGCTGACTCATTGGGCGCTCTCCAGAGGGGCGTCTTTAAGGGCGAAGGGGGCGCCATGCTTGGCCCACTGGGCATCGGGCACGATCACGATCTTGCCCAGGTAGTTGCTGCCGCGATTGACGAAGTAGCGCTCGGCGTCGTGCAGGGCCGAGAGCTTGAAGGCGGCGTGCAGCACCGGCTTGAGCTGGCCACTGCGGATCCACTCGACGAGCTGCTCGGCTTCCGCACGGGTGCCGTGGGACACGCCGAAGATCTGCACCTGGTAGAGATAGACGCGTGTCCACATGATCTCACTTAGGTTGCCACCGCTGGCGCCGGCAATGGACAGGCGTGGGTAGCTGCTGCGACGGCGCATGTCGAAGATCATGGTATCGATGAAGCGGTCAGTCATCTCGCCGCCGACCAGGTCCATCACCGCATCGATGGGCGCGCCGCCGGTCACGGCCTTCACCTGCTCGGTAAAGTCCGTCATGTCGCCGCGGTCCAGTACGGCTTCAGCGCCCAACGCGAGCAGGGCTTCGGCCTTGTCCGGTTGGCTAAGGGCGTAGGGAATCGCCCCGACGATGCGGCACAGCTGGATCAGCGCCGTCCCCACGCCGCCGCTGGCACCGGTGACCAGCACCCGCTCGCCGGCAGAGACCCGAGCGGAGGTCATCATATGGTAAGCGGTCTGATAGGAGCACATGCCCATGGCGGCCAGTTCGGCATCATGTAGCCCCGGGTTGCTGACCGCATGAAACTGATCCGAAGGCACGGCGATGTACTCGGCGAAGCCGCCGTCGGCGCCATGGCCATAGTAGTCCGGCACCAAATTGAGATCGCGGCGCTCATCGGGGTAGAGGTTGAAGTCGAGCAGGCCGCGTTCACCGATCCGCACACTGGCCACGCCGTCACCGACCGCCACCACATGGCCGACCACATCGGCGCCCTGGATGCGCGGGAAGGTCAGCGTTGGTGAGCCGCCCATGGCAAAGGACGTGACCTCGCCCTTGTCCTTGGTGGGGTAGAGACCCTCGCGGGCCTTGCGGTCGGTGTTGTTCTTGGCCGTTGCGGTAACGCGTACCAGCACCTCGCCGGGGGCAGGCTGGGGCACCGCCACGTCATTCTGGTAGACGAGCTTATCGATGTCGCCATGGCCGGTCAGCAACATCGCGGCCATGGTGGTGGGAAGCTGATCGGTTGGTGTATCGGCAGGCACTTGCAGGTCTCCTCTTATGGTTGAGTGGATCATGTTGTCGAGCATCTAGCTGACAATATGCACCCGTTGGGCGGCTACTAGAAAGTCCTCATCGCCTTATGTCTACAGCCCTTAGACCTCAGCTATGTCCTTTAAGTTATTTATTTCATGTATTCAGATGTGTAGAGTTGCCCTCATTCAAAAGGAGCTTGAACTTGCTGCTTCGGACTGAGACGAAGTCCTTCCGCCTAGCGAGACCTTCCTGCTGTATTTAAAAAGTGCACAACCGAGTATTTCAAAAAATTGAGAGTCGCTGGCCCCTCTCGATTGCGTAATAAAAGAGGTCGGCAAAATGGAAACAAGGGAACTGGAAGATGAAATTAGTCACGCTTTCTGCGGTCGCTCTGGCTGGCAGCATGATGATCATGGGTGCCTCCACTGCTTCCGCCGAGACCGAGCGTCACATCAATCCTTGGCAGCATTGTGGTATTGGTGCCGGTATCTTTGACGAGAACGGCACTGCTGCTGCTATTTCTAATGTTATCTGGGATTCCGGGACCACTGCCGTGACTTCCGCGACCATGTCTCCTGAAACGTGCAGCAGTAAAGAAGTCGAAGTAGCTCGCTTCGTGGATGAGACGTATGAACAGCTGGCCATGGAAACTGCCATGGGCGAAGGTGAACACCTCACTGCAGCACTTGGTCTGATGAATTGTGGAAACACTGCTAGTCAAGAGGTCGTCAGCAAGCTGCGTGCCGACCTTCAACGGGAAAGCGCGACTGCCAGCTATGCTGAGCAGGGCCATGCCGACAAAGCCTTCCAGTACTACAACAGCTTGAACCAGGCTGCTGCCGACTGCGCCGCTAGCTAAACGGTGCCGTGGTGTCGGGGAGTTTTCTCCGACACCATTAATACCCCTCCATTTCTGTAAGGACGGCCCTCCATGCGACGCCTTCAGGTGACGCTGTTAGCACTGCTATGCCTGCAGTCAGGCGTTGTTATGGCTTCCGATACTGCGCTGGCCGAGCATCCTCGATGGCTTTCGCTGCTGCATTTTGATCGTGACGGTTTTTTCAGCAAGCCCAGAAGTGCAGTCGTTGATGATGACTTCTTCCTGGCTGTAAATGGTCGGTACGACCCCCGAGCGGAGCTGAGCGCAACTCTAGCTGCACTGAGACAGCCTCCAGAGGAAGGTGAGCTGCATGCGCGCTGTCGCTTTCCTGCCCGTGCCCTCTGGCTAGGCCAAGTGACGGGCGAGCAATGGCCTCAGGCAAAGTGCCCCGAGTGGCATGAATGGCAGCTTGAAAACAAAGATGTTGAGGTAGGTCTGATCTTCGCGTCGGGCTATTTGGGGAACCCCGCTTCATTTTTTGGCCATCTGATGCTGCATCTTGAGAAAGATGATGCCGACCAAGGCGCAGTACTGACGCAGCTTCTGGATACCAGTATGAACTTTGGTGCCGATGTGCCGGCAGAGGATGGCCTAGCAGTCTATATGGCCAAGGGCTTGTTTGGCGGCTACGAAGCTGAGTACTCACGTGCGCCTTTCTATCGAAATACTGCGCTTTACTCAGAGCGAGAGATGCGCGACCTCTGGCACTATCGCCTGGCTTTACCTGCCGAAGAGCGCAAGCTACTGGTGGCCCACCTTTATGAAGTGGCTGGAAAGGACTTTGATTATCTGTTTCTTAATCAGAACTGTGCCTCGAGGATTGCTCGCACCCTGGAGCTGGTGGTTGATGAAAACCTGACGCCTGGTAATGCGCCATGGGTGACTCCCGAAGCCCTGGTACGTGCTATCAGCGAAGCTGAGGTGCAGGGAAAGCCGCTGCTAAGCGGTGTCGAGCATGTGCCCTCGAGGCGGCTTAGGACCGAGTGGCGCTATAAGGCCCTATCCGCGTCAGAACAGGATGCCGCCATGGATGTGTGGCCCGAGGCTCGTACTCTCGAACTGGAGGTTGACTCTTTCCGTCGCCTCGCCTCAAGTCGTCAGGCTGCTGTCTTGGATACCCTGCTGAGTCATGCGGCGTTTCTCAAGCAAACCGATGAAGAGCCGGGTTTGGCCGAACGCGAGAGACAGCTATTGCAGGCGCGGCTGCAACTGCCGGCGGGTAGCGAACTGCCGGAATCTGGTGCTCAGGTTCCGCTGCATGAGGCCACACCGTCGGCGCTGGTGCGCCTAGAGGGGGTATATAATGATGAACTGGGTGGCGGTTCTCGTTTGACCCTGCGTCCCTTGCAGTATGACCTGCTTGATAGCAACGCGACCCGGATGCCCAATGCGGCACTGGAGATTGGGCGTACCGAGGTGGATGTTGGGCATGATGGACTACACCTTACCAAGTTTGAGCTCTTTCAAGTGACTAACCTGCATGCACGTAGCGTACCCCTGCCTATATTGCCCAGTGTCGCCTGGCAAGCCTCTACCGGTATCGAGCGCTCCCAATTGGATTGCAGCAGCTGTCTCGATGGTTACGCCACTTTGCTGGGAGGGAAATCTCACCGATTTGGCCGCCACCTGCCCTTCGCCATGATCGGCGGCAAGCTACGTAGTGAGCATCATCAGGCTGGCCCGGCGGCGCCAATGGCTCGGTTTGGTGTATTGAGCGATTGGTCGACGGGCCAGCGCAGTCTATTGCAAGTGACTCATGTCGATGGGCTGAAAGGGAATGAGAGTCGCCGCACGCAATGGCTTTTGCGGCATCGGGTGGCATTGTCCAATCGGTTGGATTTTCGTGCAGGCCTTGAAGGAGACGATAAAGCAGATGAGGTGAGTGCGGGGCTCTCCTGGTATTTTTGACGAGCCCTCTCATCTAGTGCGTTACGCGCGTCTTTCCGGCGATTCAAGACATGGATCATTGCTGCGACCACGTTACCCCCAGGTCCAGATCCTCAGGAAGCCGCCGAGCCACAGCGTGCCGTAGCCATCCAGGAGGATGAACGGCAGGCTTCTCGCCCGGCAAAGCGTCCTAGCCGTCCCGGGTATTAAAGTGTGGCGCTTCTTATCGGCCTCGACTTTCGTCGCGCTATAAAAGGCGTCCGCTACCATCGTGATCTCTGCCTACGAGCAGGCTGCCGGCATGAATACGGCGATCAGTGGTGGTTAGCCAGAGAGCACCGCGGGCAGCCATAGCGCGATGCTAGGCCATACGATAATGATCAATGCCGCCACGCACATCAGCACGAAGAAGGGCGCGGCGGCAATTGCCACACGGCCGATGCTCTCGCCGGTCGCGATGGGAATATCACTCCGTGAGAATCAAGACGTCGCTAGCCTTGACGAGCGCAGTCGCCGCTTTGCCGGCAGCGAGTTCTAGTTTCTCGACCGAGGCCTTGGTGATGCTGGCCGTAATCTCGGTGCCGTTGGGTGTGCGCAGGGCCACCATGGAGTGAACCGTGCCGTGAGTCACTTCAGTTACCTGGCCTGAGAGGCGGTTGCGGGTACTGATGCCGATATCGGCCCCATCACCGGCAAGTACCATCACATTCGAGGCCTTGACCAGTGCCCGGACCTGGCTGCCTGGCGCCAGGGCCAGATCGTTTGCCGAGGCGGTCGTAATGGTGGCCACTGCGACGTCACCGCTCTCCAGCCTGAGCTGGACCTCGGTCGAGACCGGCCCCTTCTCCACATTGTCGACGGTAGCGGGCCAATTGTTGCGTGCACTGATTTTCATGAGTTCCCTCACTGGTTGGTAGAGACTTGCGTGGGCGTATCGGAGTCGTATTCGCCCAGAATCGCTTGACCTGTATCCGAACGATGGAAGCGCGCAAAGCGCACGGCTGCCGGGTTGCCGGGAGCCAAAACAGCAAGCCCGTAGTCGGCACCGACACTCAAGGAGGGGGCGAACCTGGGGGCTATGGTCACGCCGTAGCGCTCCTCGAACGCAGCGGCCACCTCTGTGAGTGCCGCCTTTAGGCTACCAGTCGCATATAGCTTCACGGGTTCGTCTGGCTTGCGTCCAGGTGGACATCAAAATACCCGCCCCTAATCAGGCCCAAGGTACTATGTTGCATGGTAATCCTAATATTAGTTCTTGAAGTGAGCATCCAGTGTCAACGGATGGGGTAAGCACACTGTAGGCGTAGCCGACGGGTCTGGACGCTGCCTATCTAGATTTTTTAACTTTCTTGCAGGCAAGAACATGTGGTGAGCATGGGCATGAGGGGCAAGAGGTTTGTTTTCACCCTGCGTGAGGTGAATGGGGCGCTAGGCGACCTTGGCACGCTATTGCCGATGATGCTGGGTACGATCGCCCTGGTCGGGCTGGCCCCTACCCCGGTCTTGCTGGGATTTGCCGCCTTTTATATCGCCTCAGCGCTCTATTATCGTCTCCCGGTACCGGTGCAGCCGATGAAGGCGGTAGCGGCAGCGCTACTCACTGCCGGGATTTCTCCCGGTGGACTTGCCGCTAGCGGCGTCATTATCGGCGTGACCCTTCTGATTCTGGGCTGGACGGGCGGGATCACCAGAATGGCGCGCCTCGTGCCGCAGTCGGTGCTGGCCGGCCTCCAGCTTGGACTCGGGTTGGTACTCGCTCACATGAGCCTGGGGCTAATGGCATCCGCGCCCTTGATTGCCATAGTGACGCTGATATTGCTGTCTGGCTTGCTGAAATCGTCGCGTTATCCGGCCACTCTGCTCGCCTTGGTAGCCGCGAGCCTGATGGCCCAGGCACTTGATGTGCCAGGGCTGGATTTCGGAGCACTGCCAACGGGGCTGGTGTCCATACCGACCTGGCCTTCGCTTGCCGAGATTGAACGTGCTATTTCAGTTTTCGTGCTGCCCCAGCTCTCGCTGACCTTCACCAATGCCATCTTGCTCACCGCCTTGCTTGCGGGGGATTATTTCGGCGACCGGGCCTCTCACGTAACGCCCGTGAGGCTCTCGATCAGTAGCGGTCTGGCGAATCTGCTGTTGACGCCCTTGGGGGCGTTGCCCATGTGTCATGGTGCGGGTGGCCTGGCGGCACACTATCGTTTTGGCGCACGAAGCGGCGCCGCAACGCTGATGGTTGGCGGGGCGCTGATCACCTTCGCGCTGTTACCCGGCGGGGTTGGTCTCAGGATTCTCGCTGCCATACCAGGGGCGGGGCTGGGGGCACTGCTGTTGGTAACGGCGGGGCAGCTGGCGTTCACCAGACGGCTCATTGACGGCAGGCCATCCTGCTGGCCAGTGATTGCCGTAACGGCAGGTTTTACCGTTTTCGTTGATCCGTTTTGGGGTCTGCTGGCAGGTGGCTGCGCCGAGATCGCTCGCAAGCGTCTTGTAAGATGGCTATATGGCAGGGATGAGGCCAGGGCGGGTCGAGACTCTTAAAGCCTTTAATAAGGCTATGTCCCCGTTACGTGTTGGAAAGCTATCCTATTGGTAGAT
>CETM01045341.1_pt1 | contig 17893 bp, 21 predicted proteins | sample 361451 | NCBI WGS metagenome assembly CETM01 (sample SAMEA2622690, study PRJEB7988) | marine metagenome | isolation source: saline water (ENVO:00002010), including
TTTCAATATCTGCTAATTGAAGCTCTGTATTAATTGTTTCAATATCATTAAGAGGATCAATCGTACTTGATACATGAGTAATATTTTCATCCTCAAAACATCGAACAACATGTGCAATTGCATCAACTTCTCTTATATGACCTAAAAATTTATTACCTAAACCTTCTCCTTTGGAGGCACCTTGAACGAGTCCAGCAATATCAACGAAATCCATATAGGAGGGAATTATCTTTTCGCTTTTACCTATTTTGCCAAGTATTTTTAATCTTTCATCAGGAACAGCGACTCTTCCTACATTAGGTTCAATAGTAGCAAATGGATAGTTTGCCGCCTCAGCTTTATTGGACTCAGTAAGAGCGTTAAACAAAGTTGATTTTCCAACATTTGGCAAACCGATAATACCACATTTAAAACCCATTATTTATTCTCTGATAGTTTTGTTAAAAAAAGACCTGTATCACTTAAAACAAGTTCAAAGTTTTGTGTAATATTATTTAGTTGTTTGTTAATTATATCTGTTTCAGTTTCATTAAATTTATTTAGTACATAATTTGAAACGAGATGCTTTTCTCCAGGGTGATCAATACCAATACGAATTCGATAGTAATCATTTCCAATCATTTCATCAATATTTGAAAGACCATTATGACCGCCATTACCTCCGCCTACTTTTACTTTTACCTTTCCTAACTCTAAGTCTAAATCATCGTGCACTATAAATAGTCTTTTTTTTTCAATTTTATAAAAATTCATTACTTCTCTTATTGGTTGTCCAGATAAATTCATGAAATTTAAAGGCTTCAATAAAAAGCAAGAATTATTATTAATAACACCCTTATACATTTCTTTTTTTGAATCTTTTTTATATAAAATAAAATTATAAAAAATAACAAGTTTATCAATTAAGGCAAAACCAATGTTATGTCTTGTATCAATATATTCTTTACCTGGATTTCCCAGACCACATATTAAAAACATAATTAATTATAAAGTATTTTACTTAGATTCTTCTTTAGAGTCTTCTTTGTTATCTTCTTTTTTATCTTCAGGTTTTTCTTCTTTAGACTCTTCGCCAGCTTCTTCTGCAGCTTCTGCTGGTTTTGTCTCAACTTCTACAGTTGGAGGAACCAAAGTAGCTATAACAAAGTCTCTGTCTGTAATAGTAGGCTTAACACCCTCTGGAAGATCAATATTGCTTATTTTAATTGAGTCACCAATTTCACTATTAACAAGATCAAATTTTAATTTGTCAGGAATATTGTTTGCATTACAGCTGAGTTCAACTTCACGTCTTACTAAATTAAGTACACCACCTTTTTTTAATCCAGGACATATATCTTGATTCAAAAATTCTACTGGTATTTCAACAGTAACTTTTGTATCTCCTTGAACTCTCAAAAAGTCAAAGTGTATTAATTTATCTGTAACTGGATGATATTGTAATTGTTTTGGAAGAACTTTTTCAGTTTGTCCATTAATATCAATATCTAGAATTGTTGAGTAAAATGAACCAGAGTGCATAATCTTTTGAAGCACTTTATTTTCAAAAGCAATTTTTGTAGGCTCAGTTCCTTTACCATATACTATCCCAGGGACCATACCTTTATTTAATAAAGAAAATGTTGAACCAGCTTCTTTAGATCTTTCAATTACTTTGTATTTGTTCATATTTGTATTTAGTCAAAAAGGGCTGATACAGATGAATCACTGTTTATCCTTTTTATGGCCTCACCCATTAAAGGAGCAATACTAATATGTCTAATATTTTTTGTATTTTTAACAGCATTTGATGCTTCTATACTATCAGTCAAAACTAGCTCTTTTATAGCTGAGCTTTCTATTCTTTTAAGAGCTTCTCCAGATAAAACACCATGCGCTATGTAAGAATATATATCTTTCGCTCCATTTTCTTTAAGGGCTTTTGCAGCATTACATAAAGTTCCAGCAGAATCAGCAATATCATCAAGCAATATGCAAGTTTTGCCCTCTACATCTCCAATAATATTCATTACTTCAGACTCTCCTGCTTTTTCTCTCCTTTTATCAGCAATAGCTAGACTGGCATTCATACGTTTTGCGAAAGCTCTAGCTCTGACAACACCACCAACATCGGGAGATGCGATTACTAGGTCATTTTTATTAGTGAATTTTTCTTTCATATCTCTAATTATTGGTGGAGCTGAAAATATATTATCCAGAGGAATATCAAAAAAACCTTGAATTTGTCCGGCATGTAAATCCATTGTTAATACTCGATCTGCCCCAGCTGAAGTTATTAAATTAGCTACAAGTTTGGCTGTTATTGGTGTTCTAGGCCCTGTTTTCCTGTCTTGGCGCGCATAACCATAATAAGGAATTACTGCTGTTATTCTTTTTGCTGAACCTCTTTTAGCTGCATCTATAGTTATAAGTAGTTCCATTAAATGATCATTTGCAGGGTGAGAAGTAGATTGAATTATAAAAACATCTTCTCCTCTTATATTTTCATTAATTTCTACAAAAATTTCTCTATCTGCAAATCTCCTAAGCGATGCATTTGCTAGCTTAACCCCAATATATGAGCATATATGCTCAGCTAATATTTTATTACTGTTACAGGCAATAATTTTCATTAATTAAGATCAATAAATATATAACTATCTAAATAGATCAACCATTAAGTCAAAGAGATTAAATTAATTAATCTTCCAGTTGTTTTTTTACCGTTATGAATAGACCTTCTGTGACTAAAAAACTGACTTTTATTTGAATATGTATCAAGATTAATATTTTGCACTTTATTAATGCCTAATTCTCTTAGTTGATAATTTATTAAGCCTCTAAGATTAAAATGGGACTTGTGTTTATTTTTATAAATAAAAAATTTTGAGTAATTAGCATTTTTATTAATAAATTTTTTTTCAAATTTTTTATCAACCTCATAACTTTTGGTCCCAATGCATGGGCCAATTATTGCACTTAAGTTTTTGTTAATAATTTTTTGTTTTTTAAATAGATTAACTGCATTTTTTGAAATATTTTTTAATGCACCTTTCCAACCTGAATGCAAACAACAAACAAATTTATTTTGATTATCATATATAAATATTGGAGCACAATCAGCAGTTAAGACTCCCAATACAACATTATTTAATGAAGTAATCATTCCATCTGCTTCTAATTTTTTATTATAATTATTTTTATTAATGTGTATAACTTTTGATGAATGAGTTTGTTTAATAAGTATTAATTTTTTTTTACTTAATTTTAAATTTTTGAGTGCTTTAACTCTATTTTTTATAACTAATTTTTTTTTATCACCATTTGTTAAACTGCAATTAAGGGAATTAAACTGTTTTGTTGAAAAACCATTTAATCTTGTAAAGAAACCATGATTTATTTTACTTTTTTTTATTTTATAAAAATTTTTATTTAAAAACATGATACCAATAATACTTTAAATAACTCACCCATTTGAGAGTCACTTACTAATCTTTCATAATCAAATTGTATATTTTCAATATTTTTTTTACTCTTATTTTTTTGTAATTTTTCTTTTCTTTCTTTAATACCCAAAGACATTAAAAAATCTTTTTGAGTGCAATAAAAATCAATATTTAGTTTATTTTTTTTTGCAATATCTATTAATTCTCCAAAATTTACATGGGCTGTAATGTCTTGTTTACCTAAGTTTTCAAATAAATGAGTTTTTTTATGCTTGTAAATTGCTTGTAAAGAAAACTCTTTAGGAGGTATATTATAGCCATAATCAATTGTGAAAAAAATTCCTTTATTTTTTCTAATGAATTTACATACCATATTAAAATAATCATTACGAGACTTAGATACTTCGGCAATTTTTGAATTATTAAAATATTGTAAATATTGCAATACATTATCATCATCAACTTGTTTAGGGACAAATTTAAACATTTTATTATTTAAGTCATATTGTATAAATTTTTCATACCAATCAGTTTTTTTATAAAAATGCTTAACTGGAAAGCAATCAAAAAATTCATTTGAATATATTATTGATGGTTTATTATTTTTAAATTTAAAATCACTATTCCAATTTGCTTTTTTAAAATTAATTTTATTCAAAATTTTTTTTTGATGATTAATAAGGTTTATATTTTTTTCGATAAGAGTAATCTCAGCTGCTTTAACAAAACTTTTATTTATTGATGATGTGCGAATTATATCACTAATTAAGGTTCCATTACCTGGACCTAACTCAATTAAGTTAAACTCAGTTTTAAATTTTTCTTTCCAATAATTAATAAAAAAAATTCCAATAATTTCACCAAACATCTGAGATATTTCTGGTGCGGTAATAAAATCATTATTTATACCAATAGGATTTTTTTTGATGTAATAACCTTGATCTCCATACAAACAAATTTCAATAAATTTATCTAAACTAATTTCTCCTTTTTTTTTAATTTCTGAAATAATTAAATTTTCTATTTTCATTTACGGTACAAAATCATCAAGCCCCCCAAAAGTAATGGAATACAAAGCAGCTGCCCCATTGAGAAATAATTAAATAATAAGCCTATTTGAAAATCAGGTTCCCTTAAGTATTCAATTATAAACCTAAAAATAGAATAAAAAATTAAAAATAAAGCACTTAAATTTCCAATACTGTATTTTTTTGGGTTTAATTTAAAATATATATATAAAATAAAAAATAAAATTATTCCTTCAAACAATGCTTCATATAACTGCGAAGGATGCCTAGGATTATTATCTATATCTGGATATATGATCGCAAATGAAAAGTTAGTAATTCTACCATAAAGCTCAGTATTTATAAAATTTGAAATTCTGCCCATAAATAATCCAATTGGAGCTACTATTGAAACCAAATCTGCTAAATAAAAAAATTGTATTTTATATTTTAAACAAAAAAAATACATAGCTAAAATTATCCCTCCCAAACCTCCATGAAAGGACATCCCTCCATTCCATATTTCTAATAAATAAAGTGGATTAGATAAAAACAAATTAGTTTGATAAAAAATTACATATCCAATTCTACCTCCTAAAATTACTCCTACCACTGCCCAAACAAAAAATTTATCAATTTGAGCAGCAGATAACGAATTATAAGATTCTGAATTTAGTTTTTTTATAATGAGAGAACCAAAAATGAAAGCTAAAATATATGCTAGACTGTACCAACGTATATCTACAAACCCGAGTGAAAAAATAACAGGATCTATTGAGGGTTGAATAAAAATCATTATGTTTTAAATAACTTATTATATTATGGTTGATAAAAACAAAATCTTATCTGACTTATCAAAAATTGCTGTTGATGCAATGAGTACCTTTTCCGGTTTAAAAAAAGAGCTAGAAACACTTGTTTCACTTAAAGTTAATAAAATTATCAACAAAATGAATCTTGTTAAAAGAGATGAATTTGAAGTATTAAAGAAAATGGTTCAAAAAATTATAATAGAAAACGAAAAACATAACAAAAATCAAAAAAAAAGACCTGTAAAAAAGAAAAAATCCATTTCTGCCAAGAAAAAAGCCAAAAAACGATAATTATCCACCTTTTTTAATATATTGTTTTTATTTAGCTTGCGAAACACCTTTTTAATTTAGTAAACAAAATATAGTAGTTAAAAATTTAAAACTACTACATAGTGTATGGATATAGAAAATATACCTTTAAATCCAATAGACATCGTTGAAGATGTAATATACGAAAAAAAATGGAGTTTTAGTAGGGCTGATGATTATGAATTAGTCGCTGATATTGCTTCTAAATGGTGCCAATATAGACTCTATTTTACATGGTCTGAAAATGTAAGTGCCATAAGTTTTACTATTACCTTTGACTTAAAATACCCGCAAACAAAGATTTGTAAGGCTTATGAATTAATTGGCTTAATAAATGAAAGGTTATGGATTGGTCATTTTGATATTACTAGTAAAAACGGGATACCTGCTTTTCGTCATACTTTACTTTCTAGTTCAAACAATGACTTCCTCCATAAAAAATTAGAAGATTTAGTTGATATTGCCGTATTTGAATGTGAAAAATATTATCCAGCGTTCCAACAAGTGCTTTTTGATGACTTGGAGCCAAAAAAATCAATAGCATTTGCAAGTTTTGAAGTTATAGGCACTGCCTAAAAAACTATTTTTTTTTCTAAAAAGTATTATTAAATATATTTAATGACTAAAGTTTTATTAGTTGGATGTGGTCACATGGGTTCAGCACTTTTAAGTTCATGGTTAGACTTAAAACACTTTTCATTTGTGGTAGTTGATCCATTTAATTTTAAAATTTTAAAAAAAAAATTTAATAAAAAAAATATTGAAATCACAAAGGAAATATCAAACAAAAACAAAATAAAAACTTTTGATATTATTATTTTTGCAATAAAACCTCAAATTGCTAATAAAGTTATAAATGAATACAGAGATTATAAATTCAAAAATAATTCTTTAATTGCAAGTATAATTGCTGGAAAAACAATAAGATTTTTTAATAAAAATATAAAAAATGCAACGCAAATAGTTAGAATAATGCCGAATATGCCTGCTATGATTGGTGAGAGTGTTAGCTGTTTAGTGTCTAATAAAAAATTAACTAAACAAAATAAAAATAAAATTAATGAGCTTTTTATGCAAGTAGGATTAATTATTTGGCTAAAAAATGAAACGGAAATTGATAAAGCTACTGCTATATCTGGAAGTGGACCTGGTTATATTTTTACTTTAATTAACTCATTTGAAAAAGCTGCGCAAAAAATTGGATTTTCAAAAAAAATTTCCAGAGATCTTATTTTTTATACTTTTTTAGGATCCCTAAAATTAATGCAAGTAACTAATAAAGAACCTTTTGAATTAGCAAAATCTATAGCAGTAAAAGGTGGAACAACAGAGGCAGGAATAAAAATACTTAACAAAAGTAATATGACAAATATTATTTATAAAACATTCTTAGCTGCATATAAAAAAGCAAATAAGCTTGGCAAAAAATAATGATATATTATGAAGAACAAATAGCAACAAAAACTCTAAAGATTTTGAATAATAGATCTTGGAATTCTCTTTCTTTAGAGGAAATAAAAAAAAATAATAAAAATAAAAAAATACATTTAAATTCAAAATTTCAATTATTTAAAATTATAAATAAATACGTTGATAATAAACTAATAAATGAAATGAAATTTTTAGAAATTTCATCTTCTAAAGATATGTTATTTGAAGTTTTTATGGCTAGATTCGATATATTACAAAAAAACAGAAATGCATTTATTGAAATTTATAAATATTTTAAAAAAAACCCCCAAAATTTTATTAAACTTTTACCGAATTTTCTTGAAAGTATGATTATAACTGCTGAGTTGTCAAAATACAATGTTAACGGCCTAAAAGGAACAATAAGATTAAAAGGATTGATGATTATTTATTTTGTTACATTTTTTTCATGGATTGAAGATAAAACTTCATCATTGGAGAAGACTATGACTGAATTAGATAAAAATTTAGATAGAGCAGAAAAATTTGCTAAAATTATAAAATGAAAGAAAAAATTTCATATTCTGAATTTGAACAAGTAGATATAAGAGTTGGAACAATTATATCTGCGGAATTAAATGAAAATTTACATAAGCCATCAATTATTTTACAAATTGACTTTGGAAATAAATTAGGAATTAAAAAAAGTTCAGCCCAACTGACAAAAAATTATAATCCAACAAATTTAATTAATAAACAGGTTGCGGCAGTTGTTAATTTTCCATCAAAGCAAATCGGACACCTTCTATCTGAGGTGTTAGTTCTTGGTTTTCCAGATATGGAAGGAGAGCCAATTTTGGTTACATCTGATAAAAAAGTAGCTAATGGGGGTAGTCTCTACTAAATTGGCAAATAAATAACTGATTTTAGTCCTCCCAAATTGGATTTATCAAGTTTTATTTCGCCACCGTGTGATCTTATAATATCTCTAGTAATTGATAAACCTAGACCACTTTCCCCCTTTAACTTATTCCTAGAAGGATCAAGAGTGAAAAAAGGCTTAAATACATCCTCGTAGTTTTTATCAGGTATGCCTGGTCCATTATCTTCCATTGTTATACAACATCCATCATCATTAATAAAAATTTCAATATTTAGCTTGTTTGAATATCTAATAGAATTGTCAATAATATTTTGAAATGCTCTTTTAAGTTGCAAAGGTCTCCCAGAAGTAAGAATATTATTTTTTTCAAAAAAATTAATTTCAATATTTTTGTTATTAATATTTTTAATTATTTCATTAAGAAATTTATTAAGGTCTATATTTTCAATTGGTTCTGGAGCTTCAGATCTTACAAAGCTTACATAACTATCAAGCATAGCTGTCATTTCATTTATATCTAATTCCAGTTCTTTTTTGGCTTTTTCATCTTTAAGTAAAGAAAGCTGAAGCTTCATTCTGGTTAAAGGAGTTCTTAGATCATGACTTACTCCTGCCAGCATATCTGTTCTTTGCTTTAAAAATCTTTTAATTCTGGTACGCATTTGATTAAAAGCATTAGCTGTTTGCCTTATTTCAGTTGCTCCTGCAGATTGTAATTCTGGTGCATCTAAACCCCTTCCAAATGTCTCTGCTATAATTGCTAATCTTTTTAGAGGTCTTATTTGTTTATTCATTAAAAAATATGAAAAAATTAACAACAAAATTGAAGCAAACATCATCCATAATAAAAATACAAAAGCAGTTTCACTATATAATCTATCCTTATCTACATTTATTAGAAGTAAACTATTATCTAGCTCAATAATAATTTTGACTCCTTCATCGATATTTTTTAAATCATAAACAAAAGGTTTTTTTAAATTAGTTAAAGCTTGTTTTAATCTTTTTGATAAAATTCCTCTTTGCTCTTCAAAACTTAAATTATTAATGCTTGAATTTGAATTAATTTTTATTTTCATTTTAAAATCTTCTTTTGCAATTTTTATCGCTTCAGTTTCTAAATCTTGATCAATTAATTTAACAACAACATTAATATCTGCGACCACAGACTCTGTTAGTCTTTTAGAAATTATATTCCATGAGGTTTGATAAAAAATTACTGATGTTACAATAACCAATATAAAAATTGGTACGAATATAATGATGATTGATCTTCCTAGTAATGAAATTGGTATTAAGTTTTTTAATATCATATTTCTTTGCAAATCAGCATATATCCTTTTCCTCTTATTGTTCTGATATATTGAGGTTGTTTAGGTGTTTTTTCTACTTTTTGTCTTAACCTTGTTATACCAACATCCACTTTTCTTAATTCACTTTCATCAAACTCTGTATCAGCTAATTCTTCTCTAGATAAGATATTATTTCTATTGTTAATTAATTTTAATAACAAATTATTTTCTCCTTCTGTTAAATATAATTCTTTATTATTAATCTTTAAAGAATTTGTTTTGTAATCATAAACAAAATTACCAAAACTAATTCTTAGTTCAGATTGATTAATGTTTTCGAATAAATTTAATAAGTTTTGAATTCTTAAATATAATTCTTCTGGTTCAAAAGGTTTTGATAAGTAATCATCAGCCCCTGTTTTTAGTCCTTCAATTTTATTATTGTTTTCTCCCATAGCAGTAAGCATAATAACTGGTGTTTTTGAAGTTTCTTTTATTTTCTTGATTAAATTAATACCATCACCACTCGGCATCATTCTATCTAAAATAATCAAATCAAATAAAAAAAAATCCAATATTTTTAAAGTTTCAGTAAAATCTTGAGAAATATAAACTTGAAAATTTTTTTTATTTAAAAAACCCTTAAGCAAATCCCTTAATCTTTCATCATCATCAACTAATAAAATCGTTTTGTTCATCTTTATTCATTAAGTTTTTGAAAAGTTTTTTTATTATTAGTTTCAATCATCTCAAATAGAATTTTTTTAAAGCTATTAATTTGATGATGATTAAAATTATTTATTACTTTTTTTATTTTATGTATTTGGATTGTGGAAAGTTCATTTTCGAGCCTAAGACCTTTTTTTGTTAAAGATAATGTTTTTGTTCTTTTATCAATTCCAGTTGATACTATTATATAGCGCTCTTTAACTAATTGATTTAATACTCTTGATAAGCTTTGTTTCGTAATCTTTAAGACGCCTAAAAGATCTTTAATAGTTATATTATTTTTTTTTCCAACAAAATAGATTACCCTATGATGAGCTCTTCCAAAATTAAGTTTTTCTAAAACTTTATCAGGACCTTCAGTAAAATCTCTATATGAAAAAAAAATCAACTCCATCATTTTTCTGATTTCTTTGTCGCTCAAAAAAAATGGAGAAATTAAATTATTTAGGTCAGCCATATTGACTTAATTATGCATCACTGATAGTCAATTGTCATTAAAAAAAGACTTTTTGGAGATTAAATGGGAAAATCGTTTGAGAAGAGAGAAGGGTGGATTTGGATGAATGGAAAAATAATTCCATGGCAAAATGCAACTTCACATATTATTTCTCAAGGTTTGCATTATGCTAGTGTAGTGTTTGAAGGCGAAAGGGCGTATAATGGTAAAATTTTTAAGTCTATTGAGCATACTCAGAGATTTTTTAGATCAGCTGAAATAATTGGAATTCAATTACCTTACACCGAAGAAGAAATTAATGCAGCAAAAAATAATCTAATAGAAAAAATGAATTACAAAGATTGCTATGTTAGACCTTTGGCTTGGAGAGGTGGAGACCAAATGGGAATATCTACATCTAATTCAAATATTAATGTAGCTATTGCAGTTTGGGATGATTGGGCTTCATATTTTAAAATTGAAGACAGAAAAGCGGGATTAAAATTAATTACCTCGCCATGGAGGAGGCCAGCTCCAGATACTGCTCCATTTGAAGCAAAAGCATCAGGACCTTATATAATTTGTACTATGTCAAAAGAATTTGCAGAAAAAAATGGTTATCATGATGCCTTAATGCTGGATTATAGAGGATATGTTGCTGAAGGAACTGGTGCGAATATTTTTTTCATAAAAGATAAAAATATTCATACGCCAATCCCTGATTGTTTTTTAAATGGTATTACTCGTCAAGCAGTAATAAAAATGACTACTGAACAGGGATATAAAATCACAGAGAAATACATAATGCCTTCAGAAATTAAAGACTATGATGAAGCGTTTTTGACAGGAACGGCTGCAGAAATAACTCCAATAAGATCAATTGATGATATAAATTTTAAAACTGGTGATAGTACATCCACTTATAAATTCATGAGTGATTTTAGTACTTTGGTAAATAATTCTAATTAGAGTTTATTAACCAATTGCTGTCCTTATTATAAAACTCATTTTTCCAAAATGGAGCATCTTTTTTTAAGTAATCCATTATAAAATCGCATGAATTTAAACTATCCTTTCTGTGCTCAGAAAAACAAGCAACAAGAACTATTTTGCTATTTACTAAGAGTTTACCGTATCTATGTATAATTAGACAATCTACTAATTTCCATCTTAATCTTGTTTCTGTAATTATTTTTTCAAATTGTTTAAAAGCCATTTTTTCATATACTTCTATATTTATTGATGTAACTTTTTTATTGTAATTTTGACCTCGGACATATCCTATAAATGAAGTTATACCACCAACATTAGAGTGCAAATTTTTAATCTTATTTATTTCATTTTCAGAATTAAAATCTTCTTTTTGAATTTTAATCATTAACCACCACTTACGGGAGGAAAAATAGCAATTTCATCATTACTTTTTAAATTAATGTTTTCAATTATATATTCTTGATTAATTGCAAATCTTAATATTTCTTTTCCCATATGTTTTTTTAAATCAGGATATTTTTCTATTATAAATACTTTTAATTCATCTAAATTTTTAATTTGTGTTGAATTTATCTCCTCCTCTTCTTGATTAGTTATATCTTTAACCCAAGCAAAGTATTTTATTTTCATTAAAAATGCCTTAATCCAGATTTAAGATAATCATAACCAGTATATAATGTTAGAATACCTGCAGTCCACAACGCTAATTTGCCAATGAAAATTATAGGGACAATAGTAATTTCACTCTCACTTAATATTAGAAATGCTAGAGCAATTAACTGAATTGATGTTTTAATTTTTGCTATTCTTGAAACTGGAACACTTACTTTGATTTTTGCAAGATATTCCCTTAAACCAGATACTGCTATCTCTCTAAGTAAGATTATTAAAGCAGGTATAGTCTCCCAATCTGCTATGACTTCTTTAGAAGTTAAAATTAAAATTACTGCTGCCACTAATAACTTATCTGCAATTGGATCAAGAAAAGTACCAAAGTTTGTAACTTCGTTTCTTATGCGAGCAATATAACCATCAAAATAGTCTGTTATACTAGCTAAACAGAAAAGTACAAAAGCTAGCCAACCATAAAAAGGATCTTTTAGATAAATACATAATACAATTATAGGAATTATAATAATTCTTGTAATTGTAAGAATATTTGAAATATTTAATTTCATAAATTTTTTTTAGATTAAGTTTAACCCATTAGCCATTAAAAAATTCATATAATTCTTCAAGTTTTTTTGAGGGAATGGTTTTAACTTGTTTAAGCTCCTTAAGTGAGGCTGATTTAATCTTTTCAATTGTTCCAAAGTGAAGAAGTAAATCCTTTTTTCTTTTTGGCCCAAATCCTTTTATTTCATTAAATATTGATTGTATTGAATACTTTGATCTTCTAGATCTATGGGCAGTAATAGCAAAGCGGTGTGCTTCATCTCTTAATCTTTGGATAAAATTGAGTAAGTGATCGTTTGGTTTCAAATTAAAATTTTTATTTTCAAGATGAATTATTTCTCTACCTGCATTTCTTTCAGGTCCCTTTGAAACACTTAGTAAATCAATATCATCTAGCTTATATTTTTTTAAAATTTTTGAAGCACTATTAAATTGACCTCTTCCACCATCAATTATTATAATATTAGGAATTAGAGAGTTGTCTTTTTTATCAATTTTACTTAACCGCCTGCTAAGCACCTCTTCCATCATATAGTAATCATCAACCTTAGAAATATTTTTATTTTTTAAATTATAGCGAATATTAAATTTTCTATAATGTTTTGGACTTAAGCCTTCTTTATCTGCAACTACCATTACTCCAACAGAATTTTTTCCAAAAGTGTGACTGTTATCATATGCTTCCACTCTTGTTATCTCATCTTTTCTATTTAACAAACGAGACAATGAATTAAGTGCTAAATTATGAGTTTCTAGACTTGATTTTTTATGTTTTATGGCTTCAAGAGCATTTTTTTCAGCAAGCAAAATATGTTGCAATTTTTCACCCGATTTAGGTTTCAGTATTTTTGTTTTTGATTTATTTTTTTTATTAAGAGTTATCTCAACATCTTTAAAAAAATTTTCATCAATATTTACTAATATTTTTGGGGGAATGTCTTTATCGGCATAAAATTGATAGAGGAAGGATTCAAGAATTTCATTATCTTCACTTGTATCTTCATGAGATGGAAAAAATGATTTGTTACCATAATTACTTCCATTTCTATAAAATTTTCCATGAATGCAACTTTTGTTATTTAATATTTTTATTGCAAAAATATCAATATTACGCATTTCTTTAATATAGACAGATTGATATTTTTGGATTTGATTAACTGATTTTATTCTATCTCTCAATCTTGCTGCTTCCTCAAAAATTTGGTTTTTGCTTGCAATCTTCATTTTTGAAATTAGTTTTTTTTCAATTTTTTTTGTATTACCTTTTAGAAATTTTTTAGCATCATCAATACTCTCTCTATATTTATCCTCATTAATATATTCAACACATGGCCCGCTACATCTTTTAATATCGTATAAAAGGCAAGGTCTTGATCTATTTGTAAAGGTTCCTTCTGAACAACTTCTTAATAAAAAAGCTTTTTGTAGTGCTATTAATGTATAATCTGCAACAGACGGAGAGACAAAAGGACCAAAATAATCTCCCTTAATTTTTTTTGAACCTCGATATTTTTGAAGTCGCGGATATTTATGCTCTTTATTAATAAGAATATATGGAAATGATTTATCATCTCTAAGAATAATATTAAAACGTGGTTTGTGTCTTTTAATTAAATTACACTCAAGAAGTAATGCTTCAATTTCGGTATTAGTAACAAAAAAATTCATTTTTTTTGTGAGACTAACCATTCTTTGTAATCGGCGTGTCAGGTTATTTAAATTAGTATAATTAACTACTCTCTTTGCAAGATTTTTTGCTTTTCCGATATATAATATTTGACTATCTTCATCTTCCATTTGGTAAACCCCTGGCTGATGTGGGAGTGTTTTAGCGATGAACTTTATTATTTCGTAACCTTTAAGGTTAGCCTGAATTTTTTTTAGTTCATCTTTAGTTTTAGTCTCTTTTTTTTTCATTATCTTATTAATTTCCTAGATTATGATTCAAATTTATTATACTTCAAAAATTGAATTATATAAAATAAGTCTAAATAATAAGATAATATATTAATTGGAGATTTGAAGATGGCTAAAATGACTACTGAGGAAGCTTTTGTAAAAGTTTTACAAAAGCACGGAATAGAACATTCTTTTGGAATAATTGGATCAGCATTTATGCCTATTTCAGATCTTTTTCCTAAAGCTGGTATTACTTTTTGGGATGTTGCTCATGAGTCAAATGGTGGATTAATTGCTGATGGTTATACAAGATCAACTGGTAAAATTGCGATGTGTATAGCACAAAATGGTCCTGGAATTACTGGTTTAGTAACTCCCATAAAAACTGCTTATTGGAATCACACGCCTATGCTTTTAGTTACACCTCAAGCTGCAAACAAAACGATGGGTCAGGGAGGTTTTCAAGAAGTAGAACAGATGAACCTATTCAAAGATATGGTTTGTTATCAAGAAGAGGTTCGCGCTGCATCTAGAATGGCTGAAGTTTTAAATAGAGTTATTTTAAAGGCGAAAAGGGGGTCCGCGCCCGCTCAAATAAATGTGCCAAGAGATTTTTGGACACAAGTAATTGATATTGAATTACCATCCATAATAGAATTTGAAAGACCTGCTGGTGGAGCTACAGCTATTAGTAAAGCCGCAGAACTTTTATCTAATGCTAAATTCCCAGTAATATTATCAGGTGCAGGAGTTGTGCTTGCTGAAGCAATTGAAGATTGTAAAAACATAGCAGAAAAGCTGGATGCACCTGTTGCATGTGGATATCAACATAATGACAGTTTTCCTGGAAAACATCCACTTGCTGTAGGTCCTCTTGGATATAATGGCTCAAAAGCAGCAATGGAGATAATTTCAAAAGCTGATGTTGTGTTGGCACTTGGAACAAGATTAAATCCTTTTTCAACACTTCCTGGTTACGGAATAGATTACTGGCCTAAGGAAGCAAAGATTATTCAGGTAGATATAAACTCTGATAGAATAGGTCTGGCAAAAAAAATAACAATAGGCATTTGTGGTGATGCTAAATTGGTCGCTAATGCAATTCTTAGTCAACTAACATCAACAGCAGGTGACAATGGAAGAGAAGATAGAAAAGCATTAATACATCAGACAAAATCTTCATGGCTTCAAACATTAACAAGTCTTGATCATGAAGAGGATGATGAAGGCACTTCTTGGAATAAAGACTCTCGTGAGAGAGACCCAGATAGAATGTCACCTCGTATGGCTTGGCGAGCGATACAAGCAGGATTGCCTGATAATGCAATTATATCAAGCGATATAGGAAATAATTGTGCGATCGGTAATGCTTACCCTACTTTTGAAAAAGGTAGAAAATATTTAGCCCCTGGCTTATTTGGGCCGTGCGGTTATGGTTTTCCTTCTGTATTAGGTGCAAAAATTGGCTGTCCTAATACTCCAGTAGTTGGTTTTTCTGGAGATGGTGCTTTTGGAATTAGCATGAGTGAAATGACTTCATGTAGTCGTGAAGAATGGCCTAACATAACAATGGTCATTTTTCGAAATTATCAATGGGGCGCAGAAAAAAGAAATACAACTCTTTGGTATGATAATAATTTTATTGGAACAGAGCTTGATCCAAAACTAAGTTATGCAAAAATTGCAGAAGCATGTGGTTTCAAAGGAGTAAAAGTAACAACTCAATCAGAATTGACTGAAGCTCTTAAATCATCATGTGTTGATCAAATGAATGGTATTACAACTTTTATTGAAGTTATTTTAAATCAAGAACTAGGTGAGCCATTTAGAAGAGATGCAATGAAAGCACCAGTAGAGGTTGCAGGCATAGATAGTAAGGATACTATTAGTCAATAAAGTTTATTGATCAGCAATAATCTTATCAGCTCCTTTTTCAGCAATCATTATTGTAGGGGCATTAGTATTTCCTGAAGTGATGTTTGGCATTATAGAAGCGTCAACAACTCTTAAGTTTTCAATACCATGAACTTTGAGTTCATCACTAACAACTGAAGTACTGTCACTACCCATTTTACAAGTACCAACAGGGTGAAAAATTGTTTGCACATGCTCACTTGCTGCTTGAATGATTTCCTCATCACTTTGAAAATGTATACCTGGTCTAAATTCTTCTGGCTCATATTTCTTAAATGTTTTACTTTCAAAAATAATTTTTCTAATTAATCTTATACCTGCCGCAGAAACTTGACGGTCTTCTTGAGTAGATAAATAGTTCATTTTTATTTTTGGATAATCTCTACTATCTTTTGAAGTAATATATACTTCCCCTCTGCTAGTTGGTCTTATATTTGCTACCGTTGGTGTAAAGGCATTAAAATTATGAAGACTAGAACCTCCTAATTTATCAGTACTAATAGGTTGAATGTGAAATTGCAAATTTGGTGTTTCTTTGCTTTCATCACTTTTGGCAAATCCACATAGCTGACTTGCACCCATAGTCATTACACCTTTTCTAAAAAAAACAAACTCCATTCCAATCATCATTTTCCCAAATAAACTGTTGATTGTTTTATTTAATGTTTTGATATTTTTTACTTTGTATACTGGTCGCAACATTAAATGATCCTGTAAGTTTTTTCCTATGTTTGGATTGTGATGGGTAATATGAATCCCTAAATTTTTAAGTTTTTGCTCATTACCAATTCCAGATACTTGAAGTATATGTGGAGAGCCAATTGATCCAGCAGATAATAAAACTTCCTTATTGGCCTTTACATTAATTAGCGCACCATTTTTCCAATACGAAATACCAACTGCTTTTTTTCCTTCAAAATTAATTTTATTAACATGAGCTTTTACTTCTACTTTTAAGTTAGATCTTTTTTTAGCAGGATTTAGATAAGCGACAGCTGTACTACAGCGTAAACCATTTTTTTCTGTAACTTGAAAATAATCACAGCCAAAATTATCTCCTGTATTAAAATCTTTGATTTTAGGAATTCCCATCTCTTCAGCAGCATTTTGAAATTCATCTAAAATATCAAGTTTTATCCTAATATCCGAGACAGATAAAGGACCGCCCACACCATGAAATTTATCTGCCCCTCTTTCCTGATTTTCTGATTTAATAAAGTATGGCAATACATCATTCCAACCCCATCCAGTATTTCCTTGTTGCCTCCAAATATCATAATCTTTTGATTGACCCCTGATATATAAAAGACCATTTATAGAAGAGCTACCCCCTAATGTTTTGCCACGAGGGTAATTGATCGATCTGCCATTAATTGACTCATCAGGTTCAGTTTTAAAACACCAATCAGTTTTAGGATTGTGCATGGTTTTGTAATATCCAACAGGAATATGAATCCACGGATACGTATCTTTCCCACCAGCTTCAACAATAAGAACTGAAGTATTAGGGTTGCTTGTTAAGCGATTTGCTAAAACACAACCAGCTGAACCTGCGCCAACAACAATATAATCAAAACTTTTATTCATTTATTTTGGAAAGCTTAATTA
>CETM01019497.1_pt1 | contig 17879 bp, 12 predicted proteins | sample 361451 | NCBI WGS metagenome assembly CETM01 (sample SAMEA2622690, study PRJEB7988) | marine metagenome | isolation source: saline water (ENVO:00002010), including
ATGACCTGATCACTGAAGTTAGTCTAATCGGCACGACGGCAACTGATACAGATCTGGAGCAACTTAGCAAACTCACCAAACTGACTTCTCTGCGACTCAACAAAACTCAGGTTTCTGACGACGGCCTGCAAACAGTCGGAACGCTCACTAATCTTGTAAACCTCGATTTAAGAGGATGCTCGATTAGCAACCAGGGCATGGAAGCGATTGAAGGTTTAAGTAAGCTGCGAGCCTTACGTCTTTCAGGTGAAAGCGGGGCAACCACCGTCGATGACGACGGGATGGCAAGCGTTGGAAAACTCACGTCACTAAAAGCTCTGTTACTGGATCATCTTTGGATCAGTGAACTTGGACTAACCGATCTGGCTGGCTTAAAGAATCTGGAAGAACTCTATCTGGCCAAAACATTAATCGACGATGCTTCGCTGGCTGTTCTTAAACAGCACCCCAAACTGAAAAAGCTGCGAATCTCTCAAACCCAGATTTCAGATACGGGTCTTGAATCGCTGGTTGCACTTACCAACCTGACTGAACTGGACCTCAGCGAAAACAGCATCATTTCAGATTTGGGAATGGATCATATCGGAAAAATCACCACACTTACCCGACTCAATCTTTGGCGAGTCGCTTTGAGTGATTTCGGTGTGGAGAAACTGGCTGCTTTAAAAGAAATGGATTGGCTTAATCTGGACAACACATCACTTTCAGATGCCGGATTGCCACATCTACAGGGGATGGGAAAAATCACATTCTTACATCTTGGTTCCACGACGATTACTGATGATGGCCTGGTACACCTGGAAGGGCTAACCACACTGAAAGATCTCAAGGTAACCCGGACAGCCGTGACTGAAGACGGAGTAGCGAGTCTCAAAGAAAAACTGCCCACCACCGAGATTCAACTTAAGTATCTCGGCAATGGGCAGTAATGGTTGATTAACCAAAGAATGGAAACGTCTTAGACGATTTCCCAACCTTTGCGGTATTCTTTGGTAATGAAGTTATCTGCTTCCGGTGTATTGGTCGCTTTCAAGGATTTCGCATCCCAGTCCAGTGCCTTACCGGTTCGGTAACTGACGTTTCCAAGCAATACTGTTTCGGTAAGTGCTCCTGAGTAATCAAAGTTGCACAATGTTGGAGTACCTTCCTTACAGGCTTTAATCCATTCGGCGTGGTGTCCGATCGACGGTGGAATCGTCTGCTTCGGAGGCGTCCAGCTTTCGAATTTATCAGTTGGGAATAAACGGTAGCTCGAGTAATTCGCGAACATCATTCCTTCTTCACCAACGAACATCACTCCAGCACCAGGAACACGTTGCCCGTCAATTTCTTTCGGGATCATATTTCCGTCGTACCAGGTTAGGTTCAATGTGTCGCTGTTATCAGCGGTCGGGAAGACGTATTCCACTTTCAGTCCCAATGGGCATGTTTCTGCATGCAGTTCAGGTCCTGTAGCCTTACAGGACAGAGGATGACGAAGACCAAGTGCCCAGAAGGGAAGGTCCATATAGTGACATGCCATATCGCCTAACGTACCCTGTCCGAATTCCCACCAGCGACGCCAGTTCGCCGGGTGGTATCGACCGGGAGCATAAGGACGCTCCTGAGCCGGTCCCAACCAGAGATCCCAGTCCAGGTTCTTCGGTGGTTCTGTAATCTGATCGGCAGTCGGCAAATCACCGCCACCCCAGCCTTTTCCGACCCAAACGTGTACATCGGTAATCTTACCGAGCACACCTGATTGAATCGCTTCCACCACGCGTCGGTAATTCGGTTCGGCGTGAATTTGAGTTCCTAACTGAGTTGCCACGCCATACTTTTTGGCCTCTTCGGCAATAAGACGAGCTTCGAAAACAGTATGACTCAATGGCTTTTCTGTATAGGTGTGTTTACCTGCTCGAATCGCCAGTAGTGAAGCCGGAGCATGTGAATGATCGGCTGTGGCAACCACAACCGCATCAATCTTATCACCTTCCTGGTCAATCAACTCGCGATAGTCTGAGTATTTTCGAGCACTGGTAAATTGAGCTGCGGCACGATTCAGGTAATTGGAATCAACGTCACACAAGGCAACGATGTTTTCCCCTTTGACCCCTGAGATATCTGCAGCTGCCCGATTCGCCGTACCGACGCAGGCGATGTTAAGTTTTTCGTTTGCTGACGTCGAAGCTGAAAGTTCTGCACCACTGAAAACACCGGCGGATAGTGCCGTTGCACCAGCACCGGTCGACTTCAGGAAGTTACGACGATTTTGCTTTTGAATAGCCATATGTTATTTTCCCGTTCTGTTCTACACAGGGATTGGTAATCTTCTTATGTGATGCAGTTAATCTTAGCACAAAAATCCGCCACATTCCGCTTCGAATTGATAATCCGGTTCCATCAGCAGGAGGAGGTGATAAAATGAATTTTCCTCAGATCCCTGTCAGGGGTCAAAGCAGCATAAAAACACCGAGAAACCGGAGAAACAACCGCCATGGGCGCTCAACAAAAAGCTGAAGAATCAGGCATCGAATTTCAGGCCATTGAACCAGGTTATCTAAATCTATGTATTCGTAGCGGAAACCAACTAATCACATCAGGTCACACCAGCACGGTCAAAGGTGTTCTTGGTAATGGAATGAGTGTTGAAGAGGGATATGCCGCGGCTCGGGATTGCGGAGTAAAAATCCTGCAATCGGTTCATGATGAACATGGGACGCTTGATAATCTGCGTGTCATCAAAGTACTCGGTTGTGTTTATTCAGCGCCTGATTTCACCGACCAACACCTGGTGATCAACGGATGCTCAGACCTCTTCCACGAAGTGTTCGGTAAAGAAGGCGATGGCTATCATGCTCGCAGCGCTCTTGGATTTGCAGCCCTGCCAACTGGTGCTGCTGTCGAAGTGGAAGCCATTTTCGAAATCCTCGAGTAACATTCATGGTCGATCAATCGTTCACGATTACTGCATTTTATAAGTTCCTGGAGATCTCTGAGGAGGAACTTGTATCCATACGAAGCGAACTGCAACGTATGGGTTATAAATTCAAGTTGCAGGGACTAACTCTGGTCGCCACCGAAGGCGTTAACGGAACGGTTTCCAGCTCTGCTGAAGGTATTGCCGGTTTTAAGCAGGACCTTCAGCAGCGGTTTGGGGAGATCACATTTAAAGACAGCTACAGTGATTTCCGACCTTTCAAGCGCTGGCTGGTTAAAGTTCGTGACGAAATCGTAGCCATTAAAGACAAATCCATTTTTCCGGATGGGGACAGAAATCATCTTTCCCCGGAACAATGGCACGATGTCCTATCGGAGGAAGACGTCGTGTTAATCGACACGCGTAATATCTGTGAAACCGACATTGGAATGTTTCAGGGAGCGATCGACCCGCGGCTCAATAGCTTCGGAGAATTCCCACAGTGGGTCAAAGACTGTGGTATTCCCAAAGATAAAAAAGTCCTGATGTACTGCACCGGGGGGATTCGCTGTGAAAAAGCATTGATCTCCATGGAGCGGGAAGGCTATGAAAACGTCTTCCAGCTCAAGGGTGGAATTCTGGATTATCTGGCACAATACCCCGATGGACACTGGGACGGTGAATGTTTCGTCTTTGATGGACGAGTCGCGGTTGATAATCATCTTGCCCCTTCGCAACGTTATAAATTCTGCCCCCACTGCGGGGATCCAGGCGACCTGCAATCCACTTGCGACGTCTGTGAAACTGAAATGGTGATTTGCCAGCAGTGTGCGGCCACACCCGAGCGACAAACCTGCTCGAAGAATTGTGCCGAGAAGTATCGCCGGCAAGCCACCGTTGCAGGAGATTGAGATGGTTTTGTTGGATTCCCAGCTCGCCGAATACAATGCGCAAGGGCATTTGACCATCAACGACTTCTATTCTTCAGAAATCGTTGCAAAAATCACGGACGACATCAATCAATGGGCCGCAGAAACCCGAGCGAGCCTGAGTCCCGAAGACGAACGTTGGTACCTTGAACAGGATGTTCCGGACGGAGTTTCCCTGTTTAGGAAACTTGATAATCCGATCTACAACCGCCCGTTCTTACGTAAACTACTCGTCACACCACGCCTACTCGCTATCGCTGAACAACTGATCGGAACAAACTTATCCGTCTTTTTCAGCCAGGTCTTTATGAAGCCGGCGAAACATGGTGGCCCCAAACCTGTTCATCAGGACAATTTCTATTTTGGGCCGGCAGATGAAGATCGGGTACTAACCGTGTGGGTGGCAATCGACGATGCCACCACAGAGAACGGGTGCCTGTACTATGGCGATGGAAGCCACAAGACCGGCGTTCACCAGCACGTCGCTCCGGCTGGCGAACCCTTTAATCTCATGGTACCTGCCGATATCGCAGTAAACTTTCCGATGACGGCAGCCCCTGTAAACGCTGGTGGTCTTTCACTGCATCACGGCAGTACATTCCATCAGTCGTCAGAGAACACCAGTGAGCTTCCCCGACGCGCCTTAGCAATGCACTTTATTCCTCAGGACATGCCGTTGGTCAGTCCGGGTTTGGATTACGACCTCAGTGTGGTCGTCAACTTTTAGGTCAGCCAGGAGTCGCTTCCTTACAAAGACTTTCCATGAGCAACGCTCGTTGCAATAAAGCTTAATAACTATGAAAACATCTCCTCTTTATTATTCGCTCATCCTGATTTTTCTCACATTAACAGCCCGGTTAGTGGATGCTGCTCAAACTGCTCAGCCCAATGTGGTAGTCATTCTTACCGATGACCAGGGTTGGGGTGATTTGAGTTTGCACGGCAATACTAACCTCAACACTCCCAACCTCGACGCCCTCGCCAAAGCCGGAGCAAGTTTTGACAGGTTTTATGTCTGCCCGGTCTGCTCACCGACGCGAGCGGAGTTTCTAACAGGGCGTTATCATCCTCGTGGCGGAGTGTTCAGTACGTCCGCCGGGGGTGAACGACTGGATCTGGATGAAGTGACCATCGCGGATACGTTAAAAGCGGCTGGATATCAAACCGGAGCGTTCGGCAAGTGGCATAACGGAATGCAGTATCCGTATCATCCTAATGGACGAGGATTCGATGAATATTATGGTTTCACCTCGGGCCACTGGGGACACTATTTCGACCCACTACTCGAACATAATGGTGCTCTGGTCCGCGGCTCAGGATTTTGTGTTGATGACTTTACCAACAAAGCCATGAAGTTTATTGAATCCAGCGTTAAGCAGGATCAGCCCTTCTTCGCTTATCTTCCTTACAACACACCTCACTCGCCGATGCAGGTTCCGGATAGATTTTGGAAGAAATTCGACGGCATCGAATTGGGGCTCCGCAATCGCGACCCTAACAAGGAAAACGTCCAACACACCCGGGCTGCCCTGGCAATGTGCGAAAACGTGGATTGGAATGTCGGTCGCCTGTTAAAAAAACTCGAGCGGCTAGGAGTGGATGACAACACCATCGTGGTCTTTTTTCATGACAACGGTCCTAACGGGAGTCGTTGGAATGAAGAAATGCGAGGACGCAAAGGCTCCACCGATGAAGGAGGGTGCCGATCTCCACTATTCATCCGCTGGCCAGCCAAAATCAAACCGGGGACATCGGTGACTCAAATCGCATCGGTCACGGACTTGTTACCTACACTGACCAGCCTCATCGGGATCGATCTCATCGGCGACAAACCACTCGACGGCATCGACATGTCTCCATGGTTAGATGATCCCATGACACCTCACAACGATCGCATCATCATCAATTCATGGAAGGGGAAAATCAGTGCTCGCAACCAACAATACCGGCTCGATCACAATGGCCGTTTGTATGACATCACTCAGGATCCCCGACAGGACACCAATATCATTGACCAACAGCCTGAAGTAGCTGCCTTACTAATTCAGGCCGTAACCAACTTCAAAACGGATGCTCTCGCAGACTATGACACAACCAATGCAGGCCGTCCGTTCGTCATGTGCCACCAGGACTATCCATGGACGCAAGTACCGGCCCGTGACGGCATCGCACACGGAAATCTCATTCGCTCTAACAAATTCCCCAATTGTTCGTATTTCCTGAATTGGACGAGTACGGATGATAAGGTTACCTGGCCAGCCCTCGTACAACACTCCGGTAGATACCGGGTACATCTCTACTACACTTGCCGTAAATCCGATGTTGGCTGCCGTGTCCAATTACAATTCAATGACGCTGTCATTTCGACTCGGATTACTGACGCTCATGATCCGCCTGAAATTGGGGCCAAAGAAGATCGCGTTGTACGTGCTGAATCCTACGTCAAATTCTTCAAGCCGGTCGTACTGGGTGAAATGGACTTAAAAGCAGGTTCCGGTGAACTCACATTATCGGTGCCTGAAATCCCGGGCGAGCAGGGTATCGAATTTAGATTGCTCATGTTTGAACGCATGGAAGATTAATAAAGAGTACTGTCAATATGAGACTTCCAATCCAAATCGGACAACTGCTACTGCTTTGCCTGCTAGCGACAAAATGTAACGCTCGACAGCCTAATGTCATTTTTATTCTTGCCGACGACCTCGGTTACAGCGAGCTCGGTTGTTATGGCAACGATTTCAACGAAACTCCATCACTCGACAAACTTAGTCAACAGGGCATGCGGTTCACAGATGCCTATGCAGCTGCACCGGTCTGCTCGCCTTATCGAGCGTCCCTGCTAACCGGTTTACACCCGGCTCGCATCGGAATCCTGGATTATCTCCGACCAAATTCAGCCTTTGCGTTGTCTCCGGCGCACTATACATTACCCGAAGCGTTTAAGGCCAACGGGTACACCACGGGGTTTATCGGGAAGTGGCATCTGACCGGATACAAATATCACGACTCTGAATTTGAAATCCGTCCCACTCAGCATGGCTTTGATACGGAAGTCGGTGGCGAAGTCAAAGGCGTTGGTAATGGTGCGAACTTCTGGCCTTACGTTTTTCGTGATCAACCAATCCGCTGGCTCGATTTCAAAGACAATAAACTCGGCGACGACGAATACCTTGTCGACCGCATGAACCACGAAGCGATTGAATTCATCGAGAAGAATCAGGAACAACCTTTCTTTCTCTATCTCAGCCACTACTCAACACATTCCATCCTCAATGGACGTCCTGACAAAGTTAAGAAGTACATTGCGAAACACCCACCCGGAAAGAGCAGTCGTACGCGTTGCTATCTATGTCAGGACAACGGCTATCAAGGGGATGTCAACCATCACTGGGCTCAGGATCATAACCCACACCTGGCTGCTATGCTGGAATCGATTGATGACGGGGTGGGCATGATCATGGCGAAACTGGAGGCACTCGGTTTGGCCGACGACACGATTCTGATTTTCTCCAGTGATAATGGAGGAGAGATCAACGTGACGTCCAATGCTCCACTGAGGGGAGGCAAGAGTCAACTCTATGAAGGCGGTATCCGTGTACCTTTAATTGTCCGCTGGCCGGGACAAGTCCCTCCAGGACAAGCAACCAATGCCTACACTTCCAGTACCGATTTCTTTCCCACACTCATCGATGCATGCAACTTGAAATTACCCGCAGAAGTTGGTGAACATCAATTTGATGGCACGAGTGTCCTGGGGGATTGGCAGGGAGCTAAACAACGACGAGCTCGCCGGGATTTACACTGGCACTACCCGTTGGAAAAGCCACACTTCTTAGGAGGTGTCTCGGCAGGAGCGATCCGGGCTGGCAACTGGAAATTAATCGAGTTCTTTGAAACCGGGGAACTTCAACTTTTCGAGCTGGAATCTGATCTCGGTGAAACAAAAAACATTGCCGGGCAACATCCGCAGTTAGTTGAAAGTCTGTATTCGCGATTGCTTCAATGGCGAGAACGAGTGGGTGCCAGAACCTGTTCGACATTGCAAATGACACGAAGTGCCAACGCCATCTTTGAAGATGCATTTTCGCCTGAACTTGTTAGTGATCGCTGGTCGGTTACCGGGGATTACACTGTGGAACAGGGGACACTCATTCGCACTGACCATTCCACGGAATCGGCTCGTATCTTTCTTAAAAAGCCGGAATACAAAGACGTTGTCGTTAAGTTCGACTTTCAGTTTCGAGGGACTGAAGACATCCGTTTCTTAACCGGGACATCCGGGAAATATAATGTCGTGGTCCATATCCATCAGGATCGTTTCTTTTTACAAACGGCTGCTGACCAAACCGTACCGTTTTTTCCTGCCGTCCATGGAATCTGTGCTTATGACTTTCAGCCTAACCAGTGGTACACTATGACCGTGGAAATCGCTGAGGACGAAGTGCTGGCGCATATCGACCGCGAGCATTTCGTCTATGCTCAACATCCCATCATCGATCGCACTCGCACGTATTTCGCTTTCCAAACTGCGTCAGCCGGTGCGACTCTCGACAATGTCCAGTTATTAAAAGGTTTCAAACTTAAAGAATGGGAAGATCGGCGACCACAATTCATCGAAGCACAGGAGCAACGTCAACCTGTTGAAATGCCGGTTCGTGAGCGATGGGAACACTTAAAGAGAAACACCCACGATCAACTCTATCGCGCTGAACCGGATTACAAAGACATCGTGGATCGATTAGCCGCAGCAAAACAGCAACAGCACGAACGCTACCCCGAAGTCTTTAGCTCCATCAAACAGGTTCGCAAACCGCTGCTGGACATGAAGAAAGATCTGGCTGCAAATAACGAAACCTACAAAGAATTGAATCAAGCCATCAATCAGGCAAAGCAGGCTCAAAGACGTTATGTGCTGGAGAAATATCCGGAATTGGAAACACTACCAGCCAGTAGATATGCAGCCGAATTCGAGCATCGTCGTAAACGCCTCTCCGGAGACCGTGGCTATGCCGACTTATTACTTCGACAGACTGAAGCTGAACTGGCGATACAAAAAGCCTTCCCGATGTTATTTCTTACTAACGAGCAAATCCAGGCAAAACAACGTGAGGCCCGGGCGGAACTCAAAAGCAATCCGGAATTCCAGCAAATGCTTAAAGAGGTCGCCAGCCTGGTACAAGCCGAAATGCAATATCGACATCAACACAACCCGGAACTCAAAGCACTCTGGGAACAACTTTTCAAAAAAGAGGACTAAGCATAACCGTCTCTGCAATTCCTAACGATTGTTCACAAATGATGCCCTATCTGGCCGTCGAAGACCCGGACGGATTAGTGCAGTTCGTGAAAACAGCTTTTGATGCCGAGTGTGTTCACCAACTACTCAATGAGGACGGGTCGGTTTACCATTCTGAATTTCGTATTGGCTCAGCCCACTTCATGATCGGACGTGTTCCTCCGGATGCGGACTGTACTCCGGCATCGCTCTATGTCTACACAGAAGACTGTGATGCTATCTATCAAAAAACATTAGAGGCAGGCGCGGAAGTAATCATGGTTACAGCTGGTGGATGGCGTCGCGAATTGAAAACGTACCAACAGCTGAGTTACAATCACGATACGAGGAACATCGTGCCAGCCAACAAAACCATTCCTAAACCCAGGTAGTCATTCCTATGAATTCAAAACTCTTTATCACCGGCATCTGTCTTTTATGTTCTCTGGCGTTCTGCCAGGCTGACGAACCAAAGTTGCCCGTCCTGGCCTCCGAGCAATTTACCAAGGGCGCGGCAAATTGGGAGCCCAAAGATCCTACGGCCTGGAAGGTGGTCAAACAGGGTTCGGAGAGTTTTTACTCGATGTTCAAGGACAGTAGTTATCAACCGGAAGTCCGTTCCCCTGTGAACTTCGCTCTGCTGAAAGAAATCTCCGTCTCAGACTTTGTATTGGATGTCGACATGCGTTCGACTCAGGAGGTCTACGGACATCAGGACCTATGTCTTTTCTTTGGATATCAGGACGCATCCCATTTTTACTATGTCCATCTTGGGCGGGAAGCAGATGCCCACGCCAACTCCATTTTTCTGGTGAATGGAAAGCCGCGAGTGAGTATCGCACAGCAGCGTACAGACGGAACCAACTGGACGAAAGATTGGCATCATGTACGTATTAAACGCGACATTCAAACAGGTTCGATTCAGGTCTTTTTTGACGACATGAAGAAACCAGTCATGACGACGATCGACAAACATTTTAACCATGGCCGTGTGGGCATCGGCAGTTTTGACGATACCGGCGATTTTGACAACTTCCTGTTGCGAGGATCAGTTCACAAGCCTAAGGAATAGACATGAAGTTCATCTCAGCATTTTTGCTCACGATAGCCCAGTTCACATCACTCGTTGCTGCTGAGCGACCCAATGTTCTATTCATCGCTATTGATGATTTGCGCACGGATTTGCATTGCTATGGGAATGCTCAAATCCACTCTCCCAATATCGATCAACTGGCAGGAGTTGGTACGCTGTTTGAACGAGCGTACTGTCAACAGGCCGTTTGCAATCCCTCACGCAGTTCGATGCTAACCGGCCTGCGACTCGACACCTTAAATCTCTGGGATCTTCCGACCCATTTTCGGCAGCGGATACCTGATGTCGTCACGCTTCCCCAACTTTTCAGGAACAGTGGTTACCACACTCAATGTGTGGGAAAAATTTTCCATAACTGGAGACAGGATGACTATCGGGGGGACGCAGTTTCCTGGAGCGTCGCACAGGAAATGCACTACAACTCACATGGGAACGACAAGGCGATCGTTCAGGGCAAAGTGCCTCCAGATCTCTCTGATGTGCCTAAATGCGTCATACGGGACGTTCCAGACAATGCCTATTTTGACGGCCGGGTTGCTCAGCGAGCAGTGGACGTGTTAAACGAGGTCAGGGAAAAACCCTTCTTCCTGGCCGTTGGTTTCTGGAAACCGCATTCCCATTTCAATGCTCCTAAGAAGTACTGGGATCTGTATGATCCAGCAGAAATCAAATTGCCTGAAAACCGGACACCTCCTGAGAACGTCCCGGAAATTGCCCTGCACAATGGTCAGGAGATTCTTCGTTCCTACAAAGACACACCCACCAAATATCCCACAGACGATCAGGCTCGTGAAATGCGACGGGGATACTATGCCAACATCTCTTATATGGATGCTCAGGTTGGTAAAGTGCTTGACGAATTGGATCGTCTCAAATTACGCGAGAACACCATTGTCGTACTGTGGTCAGATCACGGATTTCATTTAGGTGAAAACAGTCTGTGGGCCAAGACGTCGAATTTCGAATTAGACGCACGGGTGCCCGTCATTATCTCAACACCGCAATACAATCAGTCACAAAGATCTCAGTCCCTCATTGAACTGCTGGACATCTATCCGACACTTACCGACCTGTGTAATCTCGATGCTCCGGATAATCTAGCGGGCAAGAGTCTGGTCCCCATTCTTAAGAATTCCAAAGCCAAAGTGAAACATGCGGCTCTAACTCAGCATTGTCGACCGGCCTATCCACGGCATGGCGAGGACCCGGAGGCGATGGGTTATTCGATTCGTACCGGGCGTTATCGATATACCGAATGGCGTGAATTCCAAACGCATCACATCATTGCGCGAGAACTCTATGATCATCAACTGGACCCGCTCGAAACGAAGAATGTCATCTCTGATGCCGGACGCCTCTTATCCAATCGACTCGCCAAACAGCTTGCTCAAATTATTTCCAGACCGGCTCCCCCGGAGCAAAACTAGGAGCCCAGGGTATGCTGCGGTCGAAGATCTGACCATAGGGCTGGTAGTCGTTATAGGGAACTGATTGAGCACGCCATTTCCTGACTCGAGCATCGTAGACATTTTGTATCTGCTTCAGCTCTTTGGTTACAGCACCACTGAGTACAAGATTCTGTAGCTCCAACGGATCCTCGCTAATCTTAAATAACTCTTGAGTGGCCTCATAATCACCGGTTTCATAGGGCCAGTAAATATACTTGTAGTCCTGTCCAACCACCCCAAAACTCTGACAGGATCGTGGCCCCCAGACATTAATCAACTCAAGATATTGGTGAATCTTTTTCCCGGGGTCGTCATACAGTGGCATTAAATTCCGACCATCCATTCCACGCGGTGATTTGACACCGGCTAAACCCAGAATCGTTGGAGCAAAATCGATGGAGCCGGTGATCGACTCGACTCGCAACTGCTGACCACTATTTTCGTGACGGGGATCGAAAATAATCAGAGGCACTCGTGAGCCTTCTTCGTATGGCAAAACTTTGGAACCATACCCATGGGCACCACAGAAGAACCCATTGTCAGAAGTAAAAATGATTACCGTGTTATCAGCAACTCCGGCCTCATCCACCGCAGCGCGAATCATCCCCACTGCAGAATCGACAGCATGCACTAATTGGTTATACAGCCGCATCTGGTTATCGTAATCATCTTTGTAACCCCAGCTTTCAAATCGTTCATACTGGCGACCTGTTTTACTTTGACGAGAAAATTGCAGGCTAAATTCACGACCATAGTTCGCCGGTTTCTTAAATGTTTTATTGGCATAGACTTGGTCAAACATTGGATCGACCTGATCTGGTTTGTGAGGAGCTTTGAAGCTAATCGAGAGGCAGAAGGGTTTCTTTTCTTTCGCAGCATGGTGAATAAAGTCTCTGCCAAAGGCTCCGTAAGAACGAGATGAGTGCGGAAATTCGTCTGCATACTTAGCCATACTTTTATTTTGTCGCGTGCGGTAGGACGTCTGCCCGGGGCCGGCACCCCACCAATCAAAGTCACCTTCCGGAAGAATCGGCTTTTCTTCTCCATCCGGTAACACTTCAAAGCCAATTTTTCCGGCGATCGCTGTCAGGTAACCCTGTTTGCGGAGCAACATTGGGTAACTCTGCTCCCAATGCTGCTGATGCAGCGGTCCGTGCCCAAAGTTACAGCCATGTCGATACTCGTACATGCCTGTCATCACAGTTGCACGGGAAGCCATGCAAATCGCAGTCACAGTGTAGTGTCGGTCGAACGTCACTCCGTCACGGGCAAGACTGTCAATATTGGGAGTGACAACATCTTCGTTTCCGTAACAGCCCAAGGAATACGTATTCTGATCGTCGGTAAACAAGAAGATAATGTTTGGCCGCTGAGTCTGTCTGGCCTGAAGCAAAGAAGTCATCAGCATCAATGCTACGACAGAAATCATTTGTCGACGTTTCATTTCAGTACCCATAAATAGGAATCCGGTTATTGTGATAAGCCCCGAGAGGATCCCGCTTCACCAGCTGCCTGTTTAGCAAGACGTAACAGATAATCCAATGCAGGTTTGGCTTCGCGGGTTTTGAGGAGGTTCTTAGATTCCAGAGGATCGGTTTTCAGGTTGTACAGAGCTGTGGGATGCAACTGACCTTCAAACGCATATCGATGGTCGAGAAACAATTTCCAATGCCCGTCCAACGGACCGTTGTTAGAACGCACTGCCACGACAGCGCGATCGTCGGTTCGTTGCTTCGTCGCTTCCTGATGATCGTTAGGAAAGATCGCTCCAGCTCTTACAAATTGCTGAGAGCCACGCAATGCCGCTAACTGGCTTACGCTATCTTCCGCACCTCGCCCTTCACCGGCAAGCGGCGGTAACGGTTCTCCGACCATATCGGCAAAGGTGGCGAAAAGATCGTTGAGAGCAATCAGCGAATGCTGCGTCTTACCCGGCGTCTGTGGATTTCCATCGCCTACTTTCCCGAGAGGCCAACTGGCAATAAAAGGGACTCGGTGACCACCTTCAAACGTCGAGCCTTTAAAGCTTCTCACCGGTCCGGTAAACCGCTTATCATTTTTCTCTGCTCCATTGTCACTCGTGAAAATCACGAACGTATTTTCAATTAAGGGACGACCGGGGCGACGAGGATCCTGAGTATCCTGAAGGTATGTCATCAAGCGACGTAAATGAACGTCATTCTGATATACGAAATCCTGTCGGGCACTACCGGTCGCCTGACCATCTTTATACGTGCTCGCCCCTGCAACCCGGATGCCGCCGATTTTCCCGGAAGGAGTATACGGGCCGTGGTTTGCCGGAGAGGCAAAATATAAGAAGAACGGATTTTCGGTCGCCTGCGACGATTCTAAGAATCTCAGGGCTTGCTTATCCATCACATTTCCAACCTGCCAATAGTCATAAGAACCATCAGCCAACTGCTTACCGTTGTCTGTTGCGCCAACAATCGTTCGACCTTCTATCCACCCCGGCCCGGTTCGTTGCTCCGGAGTGTTTTTGCGATTCAGGCCGCCCGGGCCTGATGTGGGGTGGCTTCTGGAAATTCCGTAGAAGAAATCGAAGCCATGATCAATGGGGGTGTCGACCATCGGTTGGCGCAGATCGGCATCATCAAAGCCCTTAGCAACACTCCCATCCGACTTTCGATAGGTCAGACCCAGATGCCATTTACCAACCATCCCGGTTTGATATCCGGCCAGTTGCAGCATTTCCGGCAAGGTGGTGCGTTCTTTTTCTATGAGGGGATCGCCATGATTTCCATACAGCACCCAGTGTTTCAATCGCGTCCGCCAACAATAGCGGCCCGTGATTAACGCATAGCGTGTTGTGGTACAGCGGCTATGGGGAGAATGAGCATCGGTGAATCGGATTCCCCGGCGAGACAATTCTTCCATGGCAGGCGTGTGAAGTTGCTGAGCATCACTATTGCCGGCCCAGTCCTGATAAGCACTGCTGTCACCCGCCCCCATATCATCTGCCAAAAAGACAATAATGTTCGGCTTAACATGAGGCTGCTGAATGACGGTCTGTGCAAATGATTCCGATTGAATGCAAGCCCAGAAAGTAAACACGAGGCTCACCAGCAACAATCTCCACCATGGATGATTACGAAAACTGATCATGCAATAATCTCGTCAATTACTTCACCGCCAAATTGAGACAACTGCTTATACCGACCTCCGTGGAAGTAGGTAAGTTTATTATCATCTAACCCCAGCAGATGAAGCAGCGTCACATGGACATCTCGAATCGGATGAACATTTTCAACGGCCGTGGCTCCGATCTCATCGGTCGCTCCCACAATCGAACCTCTTTTGATACCGCCTCCGGCAAACAACATGGTCATCGCGTCAACATTATGCCCTCGCCCCAAAGAATAGACTCCGCCTCTTCGGGTGTTATCCGGAGTCCGTCCAAACTCGCCTGTCCAGACAACCAGCGTTTCATCCAGCATCCCACGAGCTTTAAGATCTTTAATCAGAGCCGCCATGGGCTGATCGACAGCTTTTATTCGCGATGCATGTCCTCGCTGCAGGTAATCGTGACTGTCCCAACCACCAGCAAAGATCTGCACAAACCGCACTCCACTTTCAACCAGTCTCCGAGCCATCAGACATTGCTTTCCAAAGGTAGCCGTGGCCGGATTATTCATCCCGTAGGATTCCTGTGTCTTCCGAGTCTCACCGGACAGGTCCATGACTTCCGGGACGGACATTTGCATTCGAAATGCTAACTCGTAGTTCTCTATTCTGGCTTCCAAATCCTTATGTTCAGGGTGAAGCCTTGCGTGACGCCGGTTCATCACAGCCAATTCGTCTAATGCGCGACGCTGATGCCTTCGATCTTTAAAACTCTGAGCTTCTAAATCCAGGATTGGTGACCCCTGAGGTCGCAATCTCGTCCCTTGATAATGCGCCGGTAAAAATCCGTTGCTCCAGTTCCTGGCTCCCCCCTGCGGAGCGGCCAATTCAGTCATGACAACGTAGCCGGGAAGATTTTGATTTACCGAACCCAACCCATAGGTAACCCAGGACCCCATTGCCGGATCTGCACCCAACCGACTCCCGGTGTTCATATGAAATAACGCTTCGGGGTGATTTAAGGACTCGGCCTGACAACCTCGGAAATTACACAATTCATCTGCAACCTCCGGATCTGCCATAAATTGCCATTGGTCACTCATCTCCAATCCGGACTGACCAACTTTACGAGACTTAAACGGGCTTCCCACAAAAAATCTAAACCCGTTGGCTAATCCCGCTGTCTGTTTAGATTCCGTCTTATGCAATTGCTGCAATTTAGGTTTAGGATCGAACGTATCGACCTGACTGGGGCCACCTTCCATAAACAGCATAATGCAGGCTTTTGCTTTCGCTTCATGCATCGGTTGTTTAGGTGTTAACGGTCCGGGACGAGTCTCCTGAGGCTGCGCCTGCAGTAAGTCAGTCATCGCAACCGAGCCCAGCGAGGCCCCCAGTCCGTAAAGAAAGTCGCGACGATTTGGATTAATAAATGTTGGTTTCATCTCAGATGTACTCACTAGTACAAATACATAAATTCACTGCTATTGAAAATCAAAAGACACAGGTCAGCCAGTGCTCTGGTTTGGGCACTGACATCACTTGCCTTTAGATCAGCGGTATATTTTTCAAAGACTGGAAGTTTCTCGATGTAGTCGAAGGGCTCACCTGTGAATTCTTCAACCAGCGTACGTGTAATTTCAGTGGGATAGTTCACTGCCTCTGGTTGTACCTGCAGATGGTATTGCTCCATGTCACTGACGTACTTTTTCAACCGCACCAATTCCGACTTGGCCGGATCTCGTCCAAATGCCAACCAATAGGCACGCTTAATCTGTAAATCCACCGAGTCTCTTTCCTGCTGCAATCGACGAGCAAATGCCATCGACCGGTCGGTCGCGACATCACTATTGAGCAACGTCAATGCCTGCGGAGTAACCGATAGTGAATCCCTGATTTCACAGGAATCGTTGGGATTGGGTTGATTAAACAGCTCGAGCAGGGGATCAGCTTGCCCTCGAACCCGGTAAGCATAAATGGTTCGACGATTTCGCATTTGTGGTTCAGGAGATGGTTGGTAGGCCGGTGCCAGTGAAAACTGAATCATGCGAGGCTGCAAAGCGACTTCCATGTTTATCTCAGGACGAATCGGTAATCCTCCCATCTCACGATTGAGTTCGCCGGTAATCGCCAGAAAACTATCTCTGATTTCTTCGGCCGTTAACCGGCGTGGCTCGAACACTCCCCATAATTGATTATTGGGATCCACTGCACGCAATTTATCCAGATCCATCCGCTGGGTGGATTGCATGTAAGTTTTCGACGTCATGATCAACTTGTGCAGACGTTTTATCTTCCAGCCGTTCTCGACAAAATCTGCGGCCAGATAGTCCAGTAATTCCGGGTGTGTCGGTTTGGCACCTTTTCCGCCAAAGTTATTTGGATTACGAGCTAATCCCTGTCCAAAGTGATTTTGCCAAATTCGATTCACGATCGATCGCGTCGTCAGCGGGTTCGAATCATGGGCAATCCAACGAGCCACTGCCAGTCTCCGTCCAGCGACAGTATCAGGAATCAGATAGGGGTCACCAACGGCCATTTGATTGACCGGGATCCCAACAGCACTGAGCACTCCTGGTTGCACGGATTCACCTTCTGCTTCTAAGGCACCGCCCATCAGGATGAAACTTGTTGGTTGCCAGTCAGGATCTTGTTTAGTGATGATCCGCAGCTTTCGCGAACCCGGATACCGGAAAGGGTCATCCTGACCGTTATAAACTCCCTGGACCATCGGCTCAAAACGTTCGAGACGTCGAGTCCAAATCCAGACATCCTGTTTATAAACTTTATATTGCCCCTTATCTGTTGCATCTAATCCAACATGCCGTGGCGGCTTTTCTTCATCCGGCAGTTTCTGACGAGCACCTTCGTTTTTGTATTCCAGATTCCTTTCAGCAAACCAGGCTTTGGCGGCCTGCTCCTGCTTGTAATAGATTCGATTTCTCTGATCTTCAGCATTCTTCAACATCAGAGAAACATGCTGCTGCTCTGATTCAAAATCACTTTGATTTTCAGCAGGTAAGAATGCCACTCGGCGTTCCGCCATTTGGGTCGTGGAAAAAGCAGCGTAGAAACGGTAGTAGTCACGCGTGGGAATGGGATCAAACTTGTGATCATGACATTTCACACACCTCATCGTGGTCGACAAAAACGT
>CETM01078228.1_pt1 | contig 17827 bp, 15 predicted proteins | sample 361451 | NCBI WGS metagenome assembly CETM01 (sample SAMEA2622690, study PRJEB7988) | marine metagenome | isolation source: saline water (ENVO:00002010), including
AACTAACAAGATATCTACAGCATAAGCATATGTATTTTCTGTGGATATCTTGTTAGTATCTGATATGAATATTTTTAATCTTTTTTTTCTTTCAATTCACCCACAATGCTTTATAATTCAGGCCTAATTTTTTGAGTAATTATGAAAAGAACATTCCAACCCAGCACATTAAAAAGAAAGCGAACTCATGGTTTCAGAGCAAGAATGTCAACCAAGGCTGGTAGAGCAATTATTGCCAATAGAAGAAAAAAGGGTCGTAAGGTACTAACTGCTTAATTTAGGCTTAGTTATCTCAAAAAAAGTTTATCACTCAGGATATGCATCAATATTTTTTGATGCTGAGTCTAAAAACCAAAAGCTCAAGATTATTGTTAAGAAGAAAGATTATTCTTCGGCTGCTCGTCGTAACAAAATTAGGCGCTGGATAAGAGAAATTTTTAGAAAGGGTTTATTAGATGAGGGATATATTGTGGTGGTGAGAAAGGGTTTTTTAGAGGTTGGTTTTAAAAATATTTCATTTGATTTTGGGCTTGCGTTAGATAATTTTGTAAATAGTTCACAAGACGATTAATATGAAAAAGTTTTTAATATTTTTGATTGATTTTTATCAAAAATATTTAAGTTTTTTGTTAGGAAGGAATTGTAGGTTTGAGCCAACATGCTCTCAATACACAAAAGAAAGCATTGAAATACACGGAGTTTTTGTTGGTGGCTACTATTCGGTAGTAAGAATTTTAAAATGTGGTCCATGGTCAACTGGCGGAGTGGATGAGGTAAAAAAATGAATTGGAGATATATATACATAGGCTCTGTTGTGGTTCTGTCATATATTTTATTTTTGTCGTGGAACGCAGAAAAAGAGATTAAACAAGAGTTTGCAGAAGCATCATTTATAGAGCAAAACAAAAGTGAAGAGCTTTTGCCGCCCGGAGAGACTGTTGGCCTTGTTCAAATCCAAAATGAAAAGCTTGATGTTTTGGTTAGTCCTTCTTCTGGAAAGATCTGGCAGGCTAGGCTAAAAGAACACACATATTTAAACAATGATGAGTCACAGGGTGTGAGGGTTTTTGGTTTTGATCTTCTTTCTGGTTTTAAGTTTTATTTAAATAGCGGTTTTGTTTCTGAAGATGATGGTTTTGATGTTGTGGAGGTAACCCCGTCCTCTGTAAGCCTTGTCTCGCTGGATGGGAATATATCAAAAACTATATCCTTAAAAGAAAGTGACTATGAGCTAATAATTAAGGATCGTTGGGTGGGATCGGTGCCGGCTGATACCCCAAACCCATATGTTGCAATGTATAGAACAGACGGAAGAGCTCTTGACGCAAGGAATAATTTTTTTGAAAACAGCTCATATACCGGGGTGGCTTTTAATACTCCAGACGAGCCCTATGCAAACAAAAGACTAAGAAGTATAGATGGGGGGATTGAGTACTTTCAGCGTGGCGGATGGGTTGCTTTTATACAAAAGTATTTTATGGCCGCAATTATTACCCCCTCTGACAGGGTTCAAACCTTAATAGCTTTGCCCCCATCAAACGGAACGGATACATATGTTATGGGTGCTATTTCGAGGGAAACCAAAGTTAGTGAAATTGTATCGGGTGTTGAGCATAGGATTTTTATTGGCCCGAAGATTAGGTCGGATTTGATAAGCAGGGCTCCGGACCTAGAGCTAACAATTGATATGGGTTGGTTTTGGTTTTTAGCCCAACCCTTAATGATGTTGTTGAGTATGATTAATGTGTTTGTTGGGAATTGGGGCGTCTCTATAATTTTGTTAACTTTTTTGATTAAGTTATTGCTGTGGCCGGTATCAGCCAAGGGTTTTTCTAGTATGGCGAAGATGCGAACAGCTGGTCCAAAATTAAAAGAAATCCAGGAAAGATATAAAGATGATAGAGCTAAGTTAGGCACCGAAATGATGGCTCTTTATAAAAAAGAGGGTATCAACCCTGCTGGGGGCTGTTTCCCGTTGTTGCTTCAAATGCCTGTATTTATAGCTTTTTTCTTTTGTTTGCGTGAAAGCGTAGAGCTTAGGCATGAATCATTCTTCTTTTGGATTCAAGACCTTTCTGCCCCAGACCCATTTTTTATATTGCCTGTAATATTTGCGGGTCTTATGTATTTAACTCAACAGCTCAACCCTCAACCACCGGGAATGGATCCAACTCAAGCGCAAATCATGAAGTTTATGCCTGTAATGATAGCGGCAATTTTTATTATTATGCCTGCGGGTCTTGTTCTATATTCTGTGGCAAACAGCGCAATATCGCTGGTTCAACAAAGAGCTATGTATAAAAAATATGGGGCCTCTGATATGCCTGGACCGGGTGCTACTTAGGGGTATTATTTTTGATCTTTGCTCTCGCAACCCCCATAGCTCAGTCTGCGATAGGTGTATTCAGGGTTTCTGGAGCTGGGTGTTGTGATGTTTTTAATAAGGCCCTAAACAAACCGATATCCAAATATAGAGAAGTTTTTCTTCGTGACGTTCTTTGGGGTGGTGTTTTGGTGGATAGGTGTTCGATTGTGTTTTACTCAGGCCCTCGAAGTTACACTGGGGAGGATTCTCTGGAGGTTTTTTGTCATGGGGGTCTTTCTGTTATCAGGTCTTTAACTGGTGTTTTTTTGGCCTTGGGGTTTAAGGAGGCTGGCCCTGGCGAATTTTCAAAAATAGCTTTTGAAAATGGAAAGTTGTCTTTAAATGAGGCAGAGGCTGTTGCGGATCTTATTCGTTCCGAAGATGTTGATAGGAGCATTTTATCTTCTGAAGCTGTTACTGGAAAGTTGAGTGCTATCATTTCAGACTTAGGGAAAGAAGTTGATGAGTTAAGGGTTTTCGTTGAGGGGAGTATAGATTTTTCTGATGAGGATTATGATTTTATTCTTGAGGGGGGTGTAGAAAAAAGATTGGTAAAAATCAGGTCTTCTTTGGTTAATTTAATTGATTCTTCTTTAATCTCGACAAAAAAATTATCTAAAAATAGGGTTTTGTTTTATGGGCCGCCTAATACGGGTAAATCCTCTTTGTTTAATCGTTTGCTTGGTTTTGAGAGAGCGCTTGTATCAAACTTACCGGGAACAACTCGAGATTTAATTGACTCAGAAATGTTTTATAACAGTGTAAATATGGAATTGGTTGACTCTGCTGGCGTAAGAAACACAAGCGATTCAATTGAGGCTATGGGTATTGCACTTTCTAACGAAGAAATAGAAGATTCCGCTCTAATTTTGATTGTTTTGGATCATAGCACCGAGGCCAGCATTAAAGGTTTTAAATCCATGATGGTTGAAAAAAATTGTTTGTTGGTTTTTAACAAATCAGATGAGAAAAACCCCGTCGAACATTATGATTGTGTTGTGTCTGCAAAATCTGGAAAAGGTGTTCAAAAATTAAAAAAAATGATTTTTGATTCAATTCAACAGAGTAAAAATATCTCGAAGAAAACATTTATTATTAGAGAGCGTCATCTTCTTTTGTTCAATAATGCATTATCTTCTTTGGATGCTTGTATAGAAAAAATTTCAAATGAAAAAGACGTAGATGTTGCCGCTGAAGACCTTAGATTAGTTAGGTCTTCGTTTGATGAGTTTCTAGGCGTTAAATACCCAGACGAGCTGCTTGGTGATATTTTTGATGATTTTTGCATAGGGAAGTAGATAAAATGTGGGCATTTTGTGGTTAAGTTTTTTATTTTTTTTGTCCACAGGTTATTTAACAAACTCTTACAGTTTATAGGGCCTGATTTACATGATTTGTTAATGCTTGTGGGCCTTTTGAGTCATAGATATCAGAATCTTATAAACAGAAAAAGTCCTCTTAATAATAACAACAATAATATATTGTTGTTATAAACTCCATATATATGTTTGATGTAATAGTAATTGGGGGAGGGCACGCAGGAGTTGAAGCAGCTCATGCTGTTTACCGTCAGGGGCTGAAATGTTGCTTGGTAACATTTAAAATCGAGACGATTGGTCAGATGTCTTGTAATCCCGCAATCGGCGGTCTAGGCAAATCTCATCTTGTGAGAGAGGTTGATGCTCTAGGAGGAATTATGGCTTTGGCTACAGACCTTTCAGGCATTCAGTCAAGAACCCTAAACACTAGAAAAGGTTTTGCAGTTCAAGCTCTTAGGGTTCAATGTGATAGAGATAAATACAAACAGGCCATTCAACAACTCTTGTCTGAAACAGACATCACAATCAAAGAAGGCGAGGTTGTAGATATTTTGATTAAAGAAAATGTTATTCAAGGCGTAGAATTGAGTTCCGGAGAGCAGATTACTTCCAAAAGAACCATCCTTACAACAGGAACTTTTTTGAATGGTGTCATGTTTAAGGGCAGTGAAAAAATATTCGGCGGTCGAGTTGGTGATGACACATCAATACCGCTATCAAAAAAACTATATGACCTTAAGTTACCCATGGGTAGACTTAAAACAGGAACCCCAGCAAGGATAAAACTTTCAAGCATTGATTTAAACCTTATGGATGAGCAACCAGGTGACCCAAACCCACCATCAATGTCAGCGCTCCAACCGCCAACAAAAAAGCTCCCGCAAATATCTTGTTACATAACTCGAACCAACAAAACCACACACAAAATTATTTCTGATAATACACATCTTTCAGCAATGTATTCTGGAAAAATATCTGGAATAGGACCAAGATACTGCCCATCTATAGAGGATAAAATTAATAAATTTAGCGAAAAAGAAAGCCATCAAATTTTTATTGAACCAGAAGGCCTAGAGAAAGATCTCGTTTACCCGAACGGCATTTCCACCAGCCTTCCAACCAAAGCGCAGAAAGATTTTGTAAAATCAATAAAAGGCCTGGAAAATTGTGAGATAGAAGAATTCGGTTACGCGGTGGAATACGATTTTATTGACCCCAGATCATTGCGACCCACATTAGAAACAAAGTTTATCAAAAACCTATATCTTGCCGGTCAAATTAACGGCACAACAGGTTACGAAGAAGCGGCAGCACAAGGCCTTGTTGCTGGCCTAAACGCAGCTCAAGCCATCTTAGATAAACCAGAGGTAATATTTGATAGAAGCGAAGCCTATATTGGTGTGTTGATAGATGATCTAACTCTCTATGGTGTAACCGAACCATATAGAATGTTTACTAGTCGCGCGGAGTTTCGACTTATGCTATCTCAAGATACAGCATGCCAGAGATTGACAGATAAAGGATACTCATTGGGGCTTGTAAGCGAAAAAATCCATAATGAATACGAAAAAAAAGAAAAAAACTATCAAGAGTTTTTAAAAGAAATTAAAAACATTAAAACAGAACTAAATAACAAATCAATTACGGGAAATGACTTACTAAAAAGAACGGACTTGGATCCAACAGAGGTGAAGAAGATTTTAAATATTTCAGAAGACAAAGAAGAACTCTTTGAAAGAGCTGCGAATGAAATCAAGTATAGTGGCTATATTGCGAAACAAAAAAGAGAGGTTGAGAGTTCTAAGAAAAATGAAATGGCGACAATACCAAACGAAATGGATTACTCAAGCATAAAAGGCTTATCGAATGAGGTTATTGAAAGACTAAATAAGCACAGACCATCAACCCTGGGTCAAGCTGGCAGGCTTGAAGGCGTAACACCCGCTGCAACCAACTTAATAGCAATAACCATCAAAAAAAACAAGCAACTTGAAAAGGCTTAGTCTAATCAAAGGCGAAGACAAAACTAACGATCTTATAAGAACCCTTATAAAAGAAATTTTAAAATTTAACAAAGCACATAATATTGTTGGCCGTTTCTCAGAAGAAGAAATACTTTCATTAGACGTTCTTGATTGCGAGACTATACTTGAGCACATAAACCCTTCACAAAAAGTACTTGACATTGGAAGCGGTGCGGGCCTACCCGGCCTTATTATTGCCATTAACCAACCCAGGACACAAATAACCATGTCAGAAAAAAACAAAAAGAAAGCTTATTTTATTAGAAAAACGATTCGTACCCTTCAGCTTACAAACGCCACAATTCTAGATAAAGCAACAACCCCAAAACTTATCACTCAAAACAAATTCGATGTTATAACGGCTAGAGCGCTAGCCACAGCCCCATCAATAATAAACATGGCCGAACACCTTTTAAGCAAGGGAGGAAAGTTTGTTTTAATGAAAGGCTCCTTAGAAAAAATAAACGAGGAGGTTGCCCAGCTGGACAATAATAAATACTCTTATACTATCCACAAAACAAACACATTAAACACAAACAGACACATTTTAGAAATAAACCAAAAATGAAACACATTATTGCCATTGCCAACCAAAAAGGAGGGGTTGGAAAAACAACTACTGCAGTTAACCTTGCCGCGGCACTTGCTGCAACAAAAAGGAAAGTTTTATTAATTGATTTAGATCCACAGGGGAACGCAAGTACGGCAGCCGGAACCCCCAAAAATGACAGAACCCTATTCCAAGTTTATTCTCAAAATCTCAACATAAACGAACACATAATAAAGTCTCCAAGTGGATATGACGTCATACCTGGAGGAGAAAACCTTATAGCGCTTGAGGTTCATATAAGAAACGAGAAGAAACAAGGCGAGCTAAAAAAACAATTAAACCCACTCGAATACGAATTCATTATAATAGACACCCCGCCATCACTTAACCAGCTAACTCTTGAATCATTGTTTGCCGCAACAGCAACACTCATACCGCTTCAATGTGAATACTATTCATTGGAGGGGATTTCATCACTTATCAATACCATTAACACTCTTAAAAATAAAAACTTAACAGAGAATAGGGTGTTTGGGATTATTAGAACCATGGTAGACATGAGAAACAATTTAGCAAAAGAGGTTTCTGAAGAGCTAGAAAAACACTTTCCAGCCTTGGTTTTTAACACCCTAATACCAAGAAATGTTAAATTAGCAGAAGCGCCGAGTCATGGAACCTCAGCAATACAATATATGCCGTCGTCTTTTGGCGCTAAAGCATATTTAGCCCTGGCTGGCGAACTTATTAGGAGAATTGAAAGTGGCAGATAAAATACTTAATACAGGCTTAGACGCACTCCTTGGAGATGTTGCCACCCCAAACAAACAATCCATCAAGGAGATTGAGTTAGACCAAATTAAACCTAACCGCTTTCAACCCAGACAGTCATTTGATGAGCAAAAAATAAACGAACTTTCACAATCTATTGCAAAACACGGGATTTTATCACCCATCCTTGTAAGAGAAACGGGGGCAGGAGGCTATGAATTAATTGCTGGTGAAAGACGATTGAGAGCAGCAAAGCAGGCCGGCCTGAAAAAAGCCCCATGTATGGTTGATTCAGCTGAAGATCAACTATCTTTAGAGCTTGCACTTATTGAAAACCTGCAACGGGAAGACCTTAACCCCATTGAAGAAGCTAGGGGCTATGACCGACTCAAAAGAGAGTTTTCATTAACGCAAGACAAAATTGCTGAAGTTACAGGTAAAGCCAGAAGCTCGGTGGCTAACTCTATGAGACTTCTAAACCTCCCAACTTCTGTAATAGATCATTTGTATTCTGGTGATTTAGAAAAAGGCCACGCCAAAATTCTTGCATCCATGGAACCCAAAGAAGCAGAAGAGCTTGCACAAAAAATAGTTTCTTTGGGCATGACGGTTAAAGATGCCGCCTCTTCAAGCAAACCAAAAACAACAAAAAATAAAACAAAACCCAAGAATAGAGATCTATTAAACATAGAAGAGGAGCTTTCAGAAACCATTGGTCACAAAACCCAGATCGATCAACAATCTGCCTCGCGAGGAAAAATATCTGTCTCTTATTCATCAAAGGATGAAAGAGAGTCTATTATCAGCAAATTATTAAAATTAAAGAAAAATTAAGCTTGTCCTTCAGACTATAAATTTTTATAATCAGCCCCGTAAAAAAACATACTTAAATCAAAATTAATATACTAAAAAACAACCTGTTGTCTGCGCTAGGTCTATTGATCTCAGTTGCTTTGTTTCCAATGATTGCGCAACCCATTTTTGTTGGATACCTGTTTGCCTTAGCAGCTGTTATTTATCTCGCAAGCAAACCACAAAACGAAGCCTTAAATTTATATCTTGCTTTTATATTTCGGTGGTCAGTTTTTATAGTTTTTACAATTCTTTCTTTAATTTTTATAACAGAAAAAACTCTTCTAGCTGTCTTTATGCTTGTATACTTAAACTCAACCTTTAACCCCAAACTAATCACCTCATAAAATGGCTTCAGCATCAGGCGAACAAACAAGCGCAGAATATATTCAACATCACCTAACTAACCTTGTGTGTGGTAAAACACCTGATGGTTGGACGTGCGACCACAATGCGGTTGATCAAATGGGTTTTTGGGCATTTCATGTAGATTCACTTGGCTGGTCGATATTTCTTGGGTTGGTTTTCGTGGGTTTGTTCCGTCTAGGCATCCCCAAACTATCAACCGAGGCCCCAAACGGCATTCAAAACTTTGTAGAGATGTGCATTGAGTTTGTTAACGAAAATGTCCAGAGCATATTTACATCAGCAAGAAACAACCTAATAGGCCCAATGGCCTTAACTGTATTGGTCTGGGTTTTTCTGATGAACTTAATGGACTTGGTTCCTGTAGATTACTTGCCTACCCTTGCAGGCAAAGTTGCTGAAGCAACAGGCATGGTTGAAAACTCTAAAGATGCATACTTCAAGGTAGTTCCAACCACCGACCCCAATATTACTTTAGGGATGGCGTTAGCGGTTTTCGTTTTAATTATTTTTTACAGCATCAAGATCAAAGGCTTGAAGGGGTTTTTGGCAGAGCTTACTCTCCACCCTTTTGGGAAGTGGATGATGCCAGTTAATTTGGTTTTAGAAGGTGTCAATCTAATTGCCAAACCCATTTCGCTTGGTTTGCGATTATTTGGCAACTTATATGCTGGCGAAATGATATTTATTTTGATAGCCCTAATGTTAACCTTTAGTTCTATATCAATAGGTTTACTTGGGGTGGGCCTCCATTTAATATGGGCTCTTTTTCATATTTTGATTTTAGCCTTACAAGCTTTTATTTTTATGGTGCTAACCATTGTTTATCTGGCAATGGCGCATGAAACAGAAGACCACTAGGTCTTTAATTTTTAGGAGAAAAGAATGGAACAATCACTTATATATATAGCATCAGGTCTTATGATTGGTCTGGGTGCTGTGGGCGCCGCTATCGGCGTGGGTGTATTGGGTGGTAAGTTTTTAGAGGGCGCAGCTCGTCAACCAGAACTTATTCCAATGCTAAGAACTCAACTTTTCATTGTAATGGGTCTTGTAGACGCTGTTCCAATGATTGGAGTTGGTTTGGGGCTTTACTTAATGTTTGCTGCATAAATAATGAATATTAACGCAACACTCTTGGGTCAAACTTTAGCATTTGTTATTTTTGTGGCAATTTGCTGGAAGTACGTATGGCCCCCAATCATCGCGATAATGGAAGAGAGAGAAAAGCGTATAGCAGATGGTTTAGAGGCAGCAAAAAAAGCAGATGATTCCTTAGAAGAGGCGCAGCTTGCCTTTGATCAAGAGATGAATAAAGCAAAAGCAGAGGCCGCTGAAATACTAGAAAAAGCTAACTCTAGAGCCTCTCAAATCATTAATGATGCAACAGAAAAAGCAGAGGTTGAGGCTGAAAAGATTTTATCCTCGGCATCTAAAACAATTGAAAACGATGTCAATAAAGCCAAAGAAGAGCTAAGGCAAAAAATGTCAGAACTTATCATCGATACCTCTGAAAAAATATTGGGTGATGAAATTAGCCCAGAGAAACATCAAGAACTGCTTAAAAAAGCAGCCTCAGAGTTATAGCAAATGATTGAGCTGTCTCCACTTGCTAGGCCATACGCAAAAGCTATCTTTTTCGCGGCCTTGGATGCTGGTAATCATGAGGTGGTTGCACAGGACTTAGCTTTATTATCAGCGGTCTCCCAAACACAAGAGGTTTCCAGACTAATTGAAGATCCGGAGCTCTCAAAAGAAAAAATTGCTCAAATTATTATAGGTTTGGCAGATGGCGAAGTGGGCAACCTTGCTAATAAGATGTTAGAACTTCTCGCAGACAACAAAAGACTCAACCTTATTGAAGCAATTAACACAGGCTATAAAGAATTATTAGAGCAACATAACAAAACAAGCTCTATAGTTGTTAATGTTGCAAACCAACCCTCTGAAGATAATAAAAACATGATCATCGAAAAGCTCCTCGCAGAACATGGAGAGGGTTCCAAAATAGAATTTTCAGAAGATCCCTCAATTATGGGCGGTCTATCTATCAAAATCGGAGATGAAACTCTGGATCTATCCATTAGGGGAAAGGTCAAAAAATTAGTCAACCAATTAAATTTTTAAGGTGAAAAAATGAGCCAATTAAATCCATCAGAAATTTCCAGCGTATTAAAGGAAAAAATTTCAGGCCTTGATCTTTCAGCGGAAAGAAAAAACGAAGGTATTATTGTCAGTGTTTCAGACGGGATTGTCCGAATTCATGGTATGGGTGATGTTATGTACGGTGAGTTGATTGAGTTTGAAGATGGGGTTCTTGGGCTAGCTCTTAATCTCGAACAAGATTCTGTGGGCGCTGTGGTTCTTGGTGACTACTTGGGTTTAATTGAGGGTCAAAAAGCTGTTTGTACTGGAAAAATCTTAGAAGTACCTGTTGGCGAGGAGTTATTGGGAAGGGTTGTGGATGCTTTGGGAAATCCAATTGATGGCAAGGGTGAAATTAAAACAGAGGCAACTGCTCCTGTAGAGGTTGTTGCACCTGGTGTTATCGCAAGGCAGTCAGTTGATCAACCAGTTCAAATTGGTCTAAAAGCTGTTGATGCGATGGTTCCAATAGGAAGAGGCCAAAGAGAGCTCATCATTGGCGATAGACAAACCGGCAAGACTGCTGTTGCTGTTGACGCAATAATCAACCAGAAGGGAACCGGCATAAAATGTATTTATGTTGCTATAGGGCAGAAACAATCAACAGTTGTTAATGTTGTTAAGAAGCTTGAGGAGCATGGAGCATTGGAACATACAATAGTTGTTTCAGCTTCAGCGTCTGATCCAGCTCCTATGCAGTATCTTTCAGCATATTCAGGTTGTTCAATGGGCGAGTATTTTAGAGATAGGGGAGAGGACGCGCTAATTGTTTATGATGACCTTTCCAAACAAGCTGTTGCATATAGACAAGTATCATTGCTTTTAAAAAGACCTCCAGGAAGAGAGGCTTATCCAGGAGATGTTTTTTATCTTCACTCAAGGCTGCTAGAAAGAGCGGCCAGGGTAAACGCAGACTATGTAGAAAAAGCTACAAATGGAAAGGTTAAAGGTAAAACAGGATCTTTAACCGCGCTCCCAATTATTGAGACACAAGCGGGAGATGTATCAGCTTTTGTTCCTACCAACGTTATCTCAATTACTGATGGGCAAATTTTCTTAGAAACCGACTTATTTAATTCAGGTATCAGGCCTGCTATTAATCCAGGCATTTCTGTTTCCAGGGTAGGTGGAGCTGCTCAAACTAAGATTATGAAAAAACTTAGTGGTGGAGTAAGAACTGCACTGGCCCAGTATAGAGAGCTAGCTGCTTTCTCTCAATTTGCATCAGACTTAGATGATGCCACTAAAGCCCAGCTAGCCAGAGGGATCAGAATCACAGAGCTCATCAAACAAAAACAATATTCACCTATGAGCGTGGCCCAACAATCACTTAGTATTTTTGCTGCAGATAGGGGCTATATGGATGATGTTGACGTTGAAAAAATAGGCAGCTTCGAAGAGGCGTTGCATGGCTACTTCTCGTCTGAAAAGGGTGAACTTGAAAAGAGCATCAATGACACAGGAGATTGGAATGATGATATTGAAAAACAATTCACTGCGGTTGTTGAACAATTTAAAAAAACACAAACATTTTAATCTATAAGTAATGGCTAACACCAAAGAAGTAAGAAAGCAGATTGCGAGCATCAAAAGCACGCAAAAAATTACTTCGGCCATGGAAATGGTTGCGGCCAGTAAAATTAAAAAAACACAAAGTGAAATGCAACTTGGAAGACCTTATTCAGAGAAAATTAAAGAAGTAATCTCTCATATTGCAAATTCAAGCTCTGAATATTCACATCCTTTCTACGAATCCAGACAAACCAAGAAAGCATGTTTTTTAGTGGTGAGTTCTGACAAGGGATTGTGCGGAGGCCTAAACATCAATTTATTCAAACAAGTGATAAGCAAGTCAGCGGAATTAAAAGCACAAGGAATTGAATCAAACTTCGCATTAATTGGTTTGAAAGCTGCTAGCTTCTTTAAATCTGTTGGCGGTGATGTGGTTGCTAATGTTCAAAAGCTTGGGGACAAACCTGATCCAGACGCATTAATTGGACTGACTAAAACTGTTCTAGACCTGCATAGAAACCTTGAAGTAGACCAGGTTTACCTATGTGGTAATGGCTTTGTGAATACTATGACGCAAGAGCCAAAAGTTGAGCAACTGATTCCTTTGCCGGCTGAAGAGACAGATGAGCTCACAGCAACACATTGGGACTATATTTACGAGCCAGAGGCTCAAGAGTTATTGGAGGGCTTAATGACAAGATACATTGAGTCACTAATTTATCATGCTGTTATAGAAAATAGTGCATGCGAACAAGCAGCAAAGATGTTGGCTATGAAAAATGCTACTGAAAATGCTGGAGATTTAATCAAAGAATTGGAACTGTTATACAACAACGTAAGACAAGCAGCTATTACTCAAGAATTATCTGAGATAGTTGGTGGAGCGGCTGCGGTTTAAGGAGAAAGAAATGAGCAATGGTTTAGTAACACAAATTATCGGAGCGGTTATTGATGTTGAGTTTGAAAAAAATAACATACCTCAGGTATACGAAGCTATTAAAATTTCAGACACTGGTACTGTGCTTGAAGTCCAACAACAGCTTGGAGATGGGATTGTTAGAGCCATTGCCATGGGAACAACCGAAGGGCTGAAAAGAGGCTTAACTGCAGAGCGAACTAATGCCCCTATTTCTGTCCCAGTGGGTGAAAAAACACTAGGTAGAATTATGGATGTATTGGGCAACCCCATTGATGAGTGCGGCCCCATTGGTGCAGATGAGCAAATGCCCATTCACAGAAAGCCACCAAGCTATATGGATCAATCTTTATCAGATGATCTTCTTGAGACAGGCATCAAGGTGATTGATTTGATATGCCCTTTTGCAAAGGGTGGAAAAATCGGTCTATTCGGAGGAGCTGGCGTTGGCAAGACTGTGAACATGATGGAGCTTATTAATAATATTGCCACTGAGCATTCTGGACTCTCAGTTTTTGCTGGGGTTGGCGAGAGAACCCGAGAAGGAAATGACTTCTATTATGAAATGCAAGAATCAGGGGTTGTTAACGTTGAGAAGCCAAGTGAATCAAAAGTTGCAATGGTTTATGGACAAATGAATGAACCTCCCGGAAATAGACTCAGGGTTGCCTTAACAGGATTAACAATGGCTGAAAAGTTTAGAGATGAGGGGAGAGATGTTCTGTTGTTTATTGACAACATTTATCGATACACTCTTGCGGGGGTTGAAGTTTCTGCTCTGCTAGGAAGAATGCCATCAGCTGTTGGATATCAGCCAACACTGGCTGAGGAAATGGGTGCTTTACAAGAAAGAATTACCTCAACAAAAGATGGATCCATTACCTCAATTCAAGCTGTGTACGTTCCGGCAGATGATTTAACAGACCCATCGCCGGCAACCACGTTTGCTCACTTAGATGCAACTGTGGTTCTTTCAAGACAAATTGCTGAGCTTGGAATCTACCCTGCGGTAGATCCACTTGATTCAACAAGCAGGCAATTGGATCCACTTGTGGTTGGAGAAGAGCATTACAATGTTGCTCAAGGTGTACAAGGTGTTCTACAAAAGTATAAAGAGCTTAAAGATATTATTGCTATTTTGGGCATGGATGAATTATCTGAAGAGGATAAGCTGGCAGTGGCAAGAGCCAGAAAAGTTGAAAGATTCCTTTCTCAACCTTTCACTGTAGCAGAGGTTTTCACTGGTTCCCCAGGTAAATACGTAAAACTTGAAGATACCATCAAATCATTTAAAGGCATCCTTGCAGGAGATTATGATGATCTTCCAGAGCAAGCTTTTTACATGGTTGGAACAATCGAAGAAGTTGTAGAAAAAGCAAAAACTTTATAATTTATGTCTACCATTAAAGTCAGCATAGTTTCATCAAGTGAAGAAATTTATTCTGGCGAAGGCACTATGGTTTTTGCTACGGGATCTCTTGGCGAAATAGGCATTGCTCCTGGGCACACGCCTCTTTTAACCGGTCTTGCTCCTGGACCAGTTCGAGTCCAAAACGGCGACGATGAAAAAACCTTTTTTTGCTCAGGCGGATTCATTGAAATACAACCTGACCTAGTTACCTTTTTGTCTGACAGAGCTGAACGTGCAGAATCAATGGATGAGGCTGAGGCCATTAAAGCTCAAGAGCTTGCGGAAAAAAACATGCATGACAAAGAGTCAGAGTTAGATTACACCAAAGCGGCCGCGCAACTTGCTGAAGCAGCCGCGCGAATCAAAACCATTCAAAAATTAAGAAAAAACAAGTAAGGTATTTGTATCAAGCTTAATTCGTTATTACGTTGAACATTCATACTATTATCCTTGCAGCTGGCAAAGGAACTCGAATGAACACCAATCTACCAAAGGTGATGCAGCCGCTGGGCGGCCATACTCTTATTTCTCGCGTGATTAAAACTGCCAAAACAAGCAGCAAAAAAATAACCGTAATTGTGGGGCATCAAAAAGATCAATTAAAAAGACATATAGCGAGTATTGATCCCAGCATTCAAACAGCAGATCAAAATGAACAACTTGGAACTGCACATGCGGTTAAAATGGCAAGCCATTTGATAAAAGATAATGAAAAGGTATTAGTTTTATATGGAGATGTTCCCTTGATCAGGAATGAGACCATAGAAGCACTTATCAGTTCTGAGCAAGAGTGCACACTTCTATCCATGAAGTTAAATGATCCAACTGGCTACGGCAGAATAATTACTAATGAAGAAAACATAGCCTTAAAAATTATTGAGCAAAAAGATGCTTCAGCAGAAGAAAGAAAAATTCAAGAGGTCTTTACGGGCATTTTATTGATCGATGGTAGTCTTTTAAAACCTGCCTTAGACGAAATTAACAACCAAAATGCTGCCAATGAGTACTATCTTACTGACTTGGTAGAGATACTTTATGCAAAAGGGGTTAAAATAAAATGTATTCAAGCTAACCCTGCCGAAGTTGTGGGGGCAAACAACAAGCATGAATTACATGAGTTAGAGTCAATTTTAAGAAAAATGAGCGCTGAAAAATTATTAGAACAAGGGATCACCCTCCTTGATGCAGCTCGCATTGATGTTCGAGGTGAAGTTGAGGCTGGTAAAGATTGTTCTGTAGATGTGAATGTTATTTTTGAAGGTAAAGTCACCCTAGGCAACAACGTTATCATCAAATCAAACGTTGTCCTGCAAGACGTTTCCATTGGAGATAACACCATTATTGAATCTTTTAGCCACCTCTCATCTGCAACAGTTGGCTCTAATTGCAACATAGGCCCTTACGCTCGTCTTAGGGAGGGATCAGAAATAAGCAATGATGTACAAATTGGTAATTTTGTTGAAACCAAAAAAACCAAACTTGGAGATGGCGCCAAAGCCAACCATTTAGCTTATTTGGGTGATGCAGAAATAGGTGATAAAACAAACATCGGCGCAGGAACTATTACCTGTAATTACGATGGGACCAACAAGCACAAAACAACCATTGGTGAGGGGAGTTTCATTGGAACGAATTCTTCATTGGTGGCACCCGTCAACATTGGTAAAGGTGCCTATGTAGGAGCTGGCTCTGTTATAACTAAAGACGTACCTGATAAATCTTTAGCTATAGGCAGAGGCAAACAGGTGACTAAAGAAGGTTGGGCAAAAAACAAGAAATAATATGTGTGGAATTATAGGAGCGGCATCATCTCGCAACGTTGGCAAGTTATTGGTTCAAGGCTTACACAAGATGGAATATCGCGGCTATGATTCAGCAGGGATAGCTCTCCATCAAAAAGATAGTATTTTCAACCTAAGAACTTTAGGTAAAGTAAGTTTGCTTGAAGAAGGAATGATTGAGCAGCGCCCAAAAAGTAAACTTGGCATTGCCCACACGCGCTGGGCTACACATGGCAAGCCTTCAGAACAAAATGCACACCCGCATGCATCCAGCGGAGAGGTTCATATTGTCCATAACGGAATTATAGAGAACTACCTTGAGCTTACCGAAAAATTAATCAAAGATGGTTATACCTTCCAATCAGAAACTGACTCAGAAGTGATAGCGCATTTACTCCATCAACATTTTCAATCCTCTGGGGATTTGCTTGCTGCCATGCATAATGTTGTTAAAGAGCTTGATGGGGCTTATGCCATAGCAGCTATTCACATTAATGATAAAAGCAGGCTAATAGTTGCAAGAAATAAAAGCCCGCTTTTAATAGGGATTGGTTTGGAAGAAAATTTTGCTGCTTCTGATCCATTGGCCCTTTCTCAGCTGACCAATGAGTTTGTTTTTCTGGAAGATGGTGATGTTGCTGAAATCACCAAGGAAAGCTACCAGGTGTTTGATAGCAAGAATTCTACTGTGACCAGAGACATAACAGAAATAGACATAGCAGTTAATGCCGTTACCAAGGGTGAATATTCTCACTTCATGGAAAAAGAAATATATGAGCAGCCTGATGCAGTTGCCAATACCATCAATGGGAAGCTTGGAGAAGATGATGTATTAGATAATATATTTGGTTTAGGCTCATCTGAGGTCTTTAGTAAAATCAAAAGGATTCAATTCGTTGCCTGTGGAACCAGTTTGCATGCTGGCAAAGTTGGCAGATTTTGGTTTGAGCAAATAGCAAAAATTCCTTGCTATGTAGATTTTGCTAGCGAGTATCGATACCGAGATCCACTAGTAGAGGAGGGCACCTTATTTGTAACTATCTCGCAGTCAGGTGAAACAGCAGATACGCTGGCAGCATTAAGGTATGCGCAAGATAAAGACTATCTGAGCACTTTAACAATTTGTAATGTGCCAACCAGTTCATTGGCTCGAGAATCCGAACACGTTTTATTTACTAATGCCGGCCCAGAGATAGGCGTTGCTTCAACCAAAGCATTTACCACCCAGCTTGCCGGATTAATGTTGCTCGCCATGTCAATTGCAAAAAGCCTTGATGGAGATAAAGAGGCAAGAAAGAGTCTTGCCAGTGAATTAAGATCTTTGCCTGAGGTAATTAAAAAAACATTGGAGCTGTCAGATGAGATCTTGGGCATAGTTCCCAATATTGCTGATAAACACAACGCATTATTTTTGGGTCGAGGAATGTTTTTCCCAATTGTTCAAGAGGGTGCGTTAAAGCTCAAAGAAATTTCGTACATCCATGCTGAAGCCTATCCAGCAGGAGAGCTAAAACACGGACCACTGGCATTGGTGGATGATCAAATTCCAGTGGTTGCCCTATCACCAGAAAATACTTTAACCGAAAAGTTGATCTCTAACCTTGAAGAAGTAAAAGCGAGGGGAGGAACCCTTTATGTCTTTGGCGGGCCAAACTCTAAAATAAATATTGAAAGAGGGGCTTACATCCAAATGCCAGAGTGCAGCAACTTGCTGGCCCCAATTATTTATACCATCCCACTTCAAATTCTTGCGTATCAAGTTGCATGTCAACGTGGAACCGATCTAGATCAACCCAGGAACCTAGCTAAGTCAGTAAC